>ERZ778518.2267-NODE-2267-length-10826-cov-7.766317_pt1 | contig 10826 bp, 11 predicted proteins | sample MGYA00510340_ERZ778518 | MGnify/ENA primary metagenome ERZ778518 (study PRJEB29527, sample SAMN07138967) | mouse gut metagenome | material: feces | host: mouse | place: China:Nanjing | collected 2016-01-25 ... | reverse complement strand
TCTTTTTTTCGCTTATGTGGTAGCTGGTACATGTTCGTCCAAAATCCTTGTGTATATAGCCTGAAACTTCTCTGCCACGACCGTTTCCAATGAATAAGCCATGATATTGATGAATTGCACCCCAAAAGTTTTGTGTCTAACTTTTGGGGTGCATTATGTATAGACACCACACATTCAAAGAACGGCTGCTAGTAGTAGTCAGAATTAAATTAGGCGAACCACTCGAAAGGCTTTTCCGGGAAGAACGGCTCGACAAAAAGATGGTGCGTCAATGATATCTCCGTTATCAAAAATACGGAGAAGAAGGGTTACTTGGGACACGGTCCTACTACTACTCGAAAAAAGAAAAGATAAAAATTGTAGAGGAATGTCTTGCAAAAGGCTTACCTTTGTAAGAGATATGTCTGCGTTATGATTTAAATCGATCGACAATCCAAACATGGATGCGAAAGATACGTCAGGGCATATCACTTGAAAACAAACGACGGGGACATCCTCCCAAAGCCCCCATGTCAAGACCTAAGAAGAAAGAACCTCAGACAGAACTTGAAAAACTTCAGGCGGAAAATCTCCGTCTGCGGGCTGAGAATGCGCTGCTAAAAAAGTGAAGGCCTTAGTCGAGGAAGAGAAAGCCCGGGCACAGCTCAATGGGCAAAAGCCATCGACGAACTAAGGTCGGAATACCCACTCGAATTACTTCTGAAGTTGAGGAAGATGGCTCGTTCCGTTTTCTACTATCATTTGAAACGACTAAATGTAAAAGATAAATATGCGGGTGGAAAAGAGATGATTAAATCAATTTTCCATGAACATAAAGGACGTTACGGCTACCGTCGTATAACCGCAGAAATGCGCAACAGAGGTTTTGCCATTAATCACAAGATCGTTCAGCGTCTGATGTGTGCCATAACAATAGAAACGCTACAAAGCAAGTAGGCTTGTCAGGCACTTCACTCTTGGGGGCGGTTTAGTCCGCCCCCGCCGTTAGGCATCCCCCTCCAGAAGGAGAGAGGAATTGTTTGCATGGCGCCATCTACTTTCGCTTTTTTAGTTTGCTCTCGTTCTTTCGTTTGCAAAAATTCAGATATTCGTAATTGTGTGGTATGATTTCTTCTTCCGATTCATAAAAGGCTTCGGATACCACAGGCTGTATCGGCACGAGACTCTCCACTGATTTGAACTTCTGCCATGGAGTCATCCCTCCAAGTGAGGAATGATGTCGTTTAAGATTATAGAAATCCTGCCATTCCAAGGCCATAGAGTTGAGGTCAAGCGATTTGTCTGAAAGATCAATTATATTCCAAAATTCAGTTTTGTCAGTCTGCTGTGTGCGCTCAACTTTCCCGTTAAGATGCGGTGTGCGCGGTTTTATTGGACGGAACTTTATAAAATGCTCATGCAGCTCACACTGGAAATCGTAATTGAAGAACTCGGTTCCCTAGTCAGTCTGCACACGCTGTATCGGGAAGGGGAAATCAGCAATTATCTCGTGAAGGAACAGTATGGTGCTGGATGCTTTCTTGTTCGGATACACGCGGATTACTTTCAGTCTTGTGCAGTCATCAATTGCAGTGAACTGATATGCTCTGGTTCTGAGCTTCGTCACATCCATCTGAACACGTTCGCCGGGTACTTCTTTGTTGTAGCGGATGTAATCGGACTTTCTGCGACGCCTTACCACCGGCTTGACCTCGTGTCTGCGCAGCACACGCCATACGGTCATTGCCGAAATGCTTGTTTTGTTGCGTAACAGGTGGTTGGAAATACGTTGGGATCCCCAGCGGCGTGTCTCCCTCAATTCGAGTATCAAAGACTCTATCTTAGGCGTAACCTTCATGTTGGCAAGGCGTTGTGGACGTTGAGACTTATCTGACAATCCCTTTTCTCCGTATTCCTTGTGCCGCTTTATCCACCTGTAAAGAGTGGAACGGGCAATGCCGCAGCGGAGGGCAGTTTTGGTCACTGAACCAGTCTCAGCATAGATTTTCAGCCACTTACAACGACGTTGTATTTTCCTTTCTTTTTCTGTCATACCGCAAATATACAACATCGAATCAAATATCAACATCTTTTCTGTAGCGTTTCTATTGATACTTTACATTCCCCGCAGTGAGGATTTCCCCGGTAGAATCAGCGAACTTCAATGTGACAGGAATACCGTCTCCATATATACAAGCATTGTAATTTAATTTTGTCAAACTTAATATATCCTTACAAACTACTTCAATATCTGCTTCTCCTCTGGTTACGGCTATGTCAATTGGATTCGGCGTCTCTAAACCAATTTGAGTTTTGAATCTGGGGATAAATCCTTTTCTCCAGAGAAAGGCTTTTCTATCATCATACTGTAACATCATTCCTCTGGGGACACAATACGAATATTGCCGATACAGCTTAAAAGCACTATTTTCCCTTATTCTTACTCCGATGATTTTTGACTTACCCGCAACAGCGTCTTCAAATACAGTCCACTCCGGATCATCAAAGAATGTTTTTGCATGAATAAAATTTCATTGGGATAACATTCAAAGCGATTGTAATATGCTTCTAAAGATTGAGATAGATTTCAAAAGTATCTTGCTGTGAAAGAGAAATTCGCCGGTAGTAGGATTCCACCAAGGACCAATATTTCCCCTGAAAACCATTCCATCGCCTGAATCAAGAAACATCTGAGCTGCACAACAAGCATTTTGTTATTTGCATCGCTTTCTGTTTTCTTGTATACTAATCCCAGATAACAAACTCCATCTCGAATCTCTTCAAGTTTCCACGGAAGACCACCTAATTTATAATAAAGGGTATTAGATATGTTCCATGCTTTAGCTGTATTAAACTTCTTTTCCTCCTCAATTTGTTTATCGGTTAATAAATTTTCATAAGCTATTTTACTTTCCCGAATTATCTGAGTGACGATTTTTGAAGATAATATTTTAGCTTTTAACAGATTATGAAAATTAACTTCAAACTCATAAGCCTCACGAAGTGCATCTTTTTCCTCTTGGAAAAACAAATCTAATTGGGTCGAATTCCATTCACTCTTCTTTAACCCAATATTAGATTGTCTTTTTCACTGCAGTAGGCTGATTTTGAGAATATCATATAAGAAAAATAGAGGCTGGATATGAATGATTTTGTGAGTAAAAAACTCCGTTTTGGTTCATTTTTGGGGTACTTATTCGGGGTAATATAATCTAAAATTAATAATAAATGCTCTTCCATATAAATTATGGAAGAGCATTATATATTAGACTAGAAAAGCTTAATCAAGCTGTGCGAGTTTGTTTTCAGAACCCAATACTTCTACTATTTTGTGTTCATATTGTTTCTGCATGTTGTCACGAGCCGGACCGAGGTATTTGCGTGGATCGAACTCACCTGGTTTTTCTGCAAATACTTGGCGGATGGCAGCTGTCATGGCCAAACGAGAGTCAGAGTCGATATTGATTTTACAAACAGCGCTCTTGGCAGCCTTGCGAAGTTGTTCTTCAGGAATACCTACAGCGTTGGGGAGTTTGCCGCCGAACTTGTTGATGGTATCAACTTCTTCCTGAGGAACGCTAGAGGAACCGTGCAGAACGATGGGGAAGCCGGGGAGTTGCTCCATTATGGCATCAAGTACATCGAAAGCCAAGGGGGGAGGAACCAAGCGACCGATAGCGGGATCAACGGTGCACTGTTCCGGAGTGAACTTGTAAGCACCATGGCTGGTACCAATGGAGATGGCCAAACTGTCGCAACCGGTTCTGGTTACGAAGTCTACTACTTCTTCAGGTTGGGTGTAGTGGCTTTCAGCGTGAGATACTTCATCTTCAACACCGGCTAAGACGCCAAGTTCGCCTTCAACCGTTACGTCAAACTGGTGAGCATATTCTACCACTTTTTTCGTAAGAGCGACATTTTCTTCATAGGGAAGACCGGAACCGTCAATCATAACAGAGCTGAAGCCCATGTCAATGCAACTTTTGCAGGTTTCGAAACTGTCACCGTGGTCGAGGTGCAATACTATTTCGGGATGCTTGCAACCAAGTTCCTTGGCATATTCAACGGCACCTTCTGCCATATATCGAAGCAAGGTTTGGTTGGCATATTGGCGTGCTCCTTTTGAAACCTGAAGGATAACCGGGCTCTTCTTTTCTGCAGACGCCTTGATGATGGCCTGGAGTTGCTCCATGTTGTTGAAGTTGAACGCGGGAATGGCATATCCGCCGTTGATAGCGCCTTTGAACATCTCGCGGGTGTTCACCAAGCCTAAGTCTTTGTAATTAATCATAATTGTAGTAATTTATGAAGTTGAAAAAATGATTTCCACCACAAAATTACAATTTATCTGTGTCATAGGAAAATTTCAGATGTGCTTTTTTCGGAAAGACATAGTGAGAACGATGAGGTATATGGCTTGGAACATTAACATATTTAACTTTTAGAAACATTTTAGTGGCGTTTCTTATAGGGAATATGATGATGTTATGCTACTGGAATAAGGGTTGTTTAAAAAGTAATACGGATAATTTTTACAACAATACGGATAGTTTTTAAGACAAATAGGTTCTTGAGAGCCTGTATAACCTTCAGAATATATGACAAAGAGGACGGTTTATCAGAACCGTCCTCTTTGTCCAAGCAAATATACGAAATTTTTTGTTCAAAAGCAAGAAATGTTAAAATGCAGAATCAGCAGAATTGGCGTTGTTAAAGAAGATGGGAATGCAGGAACAGATAGGGGGTGACAGAAATAAAGTTTATTCAGAATGTTTGTTTGGATTTGAGGATAATAGTGTGTCGTAATGTTTGTTTATAATGATATTTTGTGTAACTTTGTTGTCGATTTTATGAAATTATTGCGGTTTGTGTAGTGAATCGCAGGTTTTATGAACAATTAAATAGGGGAACTATGGTTTTTGATTTAGATATGTTGCATCGTTTTTACGATGATTATCCCAAGCGGATTGCACGGATACGTGAAGTGATGAAGCGCCCGTTAACATTGGCGGAAAAAATACTCTATGCACATTTATACGATTTATCCTCGATAACAGAGTATAGGCGTGGCATGGATTATGCTGATTTCAGGCCGGACCGTGTGGCCATGCAAGATGCCACAGCGCAGATGGCGTTGCTGCAATTCATGAATGCCGGTCGGTGTGAAACTGCTGTTCCGGCTACGGTGCACTGCGATCATCTGATAAAGGCTTCGGAAGGGGCTGCCGCTGATTTAGCCGCGGCTTGTTCGGTAAATGCTGAAGTCTATGATTTCCTTAAATCTGTGGCAGCTTGTTATGGTATCGGCTTTTGGAAACCTGGAGCTGGTATTATTCATCAGGTTGTTTTAGAAAATTATGCATTCCCCGGTGGTATGATGGTGGGAACGGATTCGCATACCCCTAATGCCGGTGGCCTAGGAATGGCGGCTATTGGGGTAGGAGGAGCTGATGCTGTAGATGTTATGGCCGGTATGCCTTGGGAGTTGAAAGTACCGCGGCTTATCGGTGTACGTCTTACCGGTAAACTGTCGGGATGGGCTTCTCCTAAGGATGTCATCCTGAAATTGTCGGGAATGCTTACCGTTAAGGGAGCTACTAATGCTATTGTCGAATATTTTGGCGATGGGGTTTCTACCTTGTCATGTACAGGACGGGCCACGATATGCAATATGGGGGCAGAAATAGGGGCTACAACTTCCCTTTTCCCCTATGATATGGCAGACCGTCGTTATCTTATTGCTACGGGGCGTTCAGAAGTGGCCGCTTTGGCAGATAGTGTGGCGGAAGATTTATGTGCTGATCAGGCCGTGATTGTGGATCCTGCTCGTTATTATGACATGGTTATAGATATAGACCTTAGTACTCTTACGCCTCATGCTAATGGTCCTTTTTCTCCCGATGTGGCTACTCCTGTGAATGAAATGAGGGAGAAGGTTACCTTACATAATTATCCGGACAGGATAGAGGTTGTACTTTTGGGTTCGTGTACGAATTCTTCTTATCAGGATTTGCTGCGTGCCGCTGCTGTGCTTGAAGCTGGTTTGAATGCCGGTTTGAATATAAAAACTGAATTGGTAATTAATCCGGGTTCGGAATGTATTCGCGCTACTGCTGAACGTGATGGCTTGTTGGCGGTATTCCGTCGGGCCGGAGCTGTTATCATGTCTAATGCTTGCGGCCCCTGTATAGGGCAGTGGAAGCGAAAAACAGATAATCCAACCCGCCGTAATACGATAATAACAACTTTTAATCGTAATTTTGCCAAGCGTGCGGATGGCAATCCTAATACGTATGCTTTTATAACCTCGCCGGAAACAGCTATCGGCTATGCTTTTACAGGGAGTCTGTCGGAACATCCGGCGTGCGATGCTTCTTTGGATTTTCTAAGTCCAAAGGTTTATACTGATTTGCCTCCGCAGGGTTTTGCAGTCTATGATTCCGGTTATCTGGCGCCGATTGATGGTGCCCCCCAACCTGTAATTAGGGCCGATAGTGAACGATTGCAGCGTCTTACACCATTTGCGGCTTGGAATGGCAATGATTTGAATGGATTGCGTCTTCTTATAAAAACTAAGGGGAAGTGTACGACTGACCATATTTCAATGGCAGGTCCATGGTTGAAATACCGTGGCCATTTGGACAAAATTTCAAATAATTTGCTGATGGGGGCAGTGAATGCCTTTACCAATGAAACCAATATTGTTAAGAATGTGTTGACGGGTAAGATGGATGCTGTTTCAACTGTTGCACGTGCTTATCGTGATGCCGGCATCGGCAGCATTGTGATTGCTGAGGATAATTATGGTGAAGGTTCCAGCCGCGAGCATGCGGCTATGGAACCGCGTTATTTGGGAGTAAAAGTGATTTTGGCTAAAAGTTTTTCACGTATCCATGAGACTAATCTGAAAAAGCAAGGAATGTTGGCGCTTACATTTAAGTCACCGGCAGATTATGACCTTATACGCGAGGGAGATATTTTTGATGTAGCGTGTGCAGCCATCAGTCCTGAAACGGACATAGAAGTTCTGATACATCATTCTGATGGCACATCCCATCGCATAAAGGTCTGCCATACTTATAATGCCCAGCAAATAGGGTGGTTTCGTGCAGGAGCAGCATTGAACAGTTGAAGGTTGGAATTGTTAAATTAATGAACTGAAGAAAATGACAAAGGTAAAAATAAACGGTAATGGCTCTTTGTTAGTGCCTGATTGTGTGACAATTCCTTTTATCACGGGCGATGGTGTTGGAGTGGAAATTACTCCAGCAATGCGCAGAGTGGTGGATGAAGCAGTTCGCAAATGTTATGGAGGAAAACGGCGTATTGACTGGTTTGAAGTGCTGGCTGGTCAGAAAGCTTATGATATGTCAGGCGTTTATTTGCCAGAAGCGACTATGGCTGCTTTTCGTGAATATCATATAGGTATCAAGGGACCTCTTACTACGCCAGTGGGAGGTGGTATACGGTCGCTTAATGTTGCCTTACGTCAGGATTTGGATCTTTATGTCTGTCAGCGTCCTGTACGTTGGTTTCGTGGGATCGCTTCTCCTGTTCTTCGGCCTGATTGGGTTAATATGGTCATTTTCAGGGAAAATACTGAAGATATTTATGCAGGAATAGAATGGGAGGCCGGGAGTGCAGAAGCTCATAAATTCTTTAATTTTCTGCAGCAGGAAATGGGAGTGGATAAGATCCGTTTCCCGGAGACGTCATCATTTGGCGTAAAACCGGTTTCAAAGGAAGGTTCTGAACGGTTGATAGTTGCAGCTTGCCGTTACGCTTTGGAACATGGTTTACCTTCTGTAACTTTGGTTCATAAGGGGAATATCATGAAGTTTACCGAAGGAGGTTTCAAACGTTGGGGATATGAGGTGGCACAAAAGGAGTTTGCCCAAGAAATCTCCTCCGGGCGTCTCGTTATTAATGATTGCATTGCCGATGCTTTCTTGCAGAATGCCTTGTTGCGCCCGAAGGACTATTCGGTTGTGGCAACTTTGAACCTGAATGGTGATTATATTTCCGATATGTTGGCGGCACAGGTGGGGGGCATTGGTATTGCTCCCGGTGCCAATATCAACTACCATACAGGTAATGCTATTTTTGAGGCTACGCATGGTACGGCCCCTGATATTGCGGGGAAGAATAAGGCCAATCCTTGTTCTATTATTCTTTCTGCCGTGATGATGTTGGAATATTTGGGGTGGAATGAGGCCGCAGGTTGTGTGGTTAATGCCATTGAGACGATTTTTGACCGGAAGATGGCTACAGTGGATTTGGCACGCTTTATGGAAAACGGCATGGCTTTAGGCACTAAAGAGTTTGCTGATGAATTGGTGAGAATTATTGATGGTGTCAGCGTTTAATATTAATATCTGGATTGATTATGACTACAAAAAAAGAATATCTTGTTTATAAACTTTCAGATGAAATGAAAAGTTGTATCCGAATTGATGCTGATCTTTTTAAACGTTTGGACGTCAAACGTGGTCTTCGCAATGAAGACGGTACCGGAGTCTTGGTTGGACTGACAAATATTGGCAATGTCGTAGGATATGAACGAACATCTGAGGGATTGCACCCGATTGATGGTAAACTTTATTATAGGGGATATGAAATCGCAGATTTGGCACATGCTATAATGAAAGAAAACCGTTGTGGTTATGAAGAGGTTGCTTATTTGTTGCTTTCTGGGAAATTACCTGATAAGGAGGAATTGCATGCTTTCAGGCAGCTGATATTTGACAACATGCCTTTACAGCCTAAGACGCTATTGAATATAATAGAGTTGGAGGGGACAGATATTATGAATATTTTGGCACGGAGTGTATTGGAACTTTATACTTATGATGAAAATCCAGATGATACTTCGCGTGATAATCTGATGCGGCAGAGCGTGGAATTGGTATCTAAATTTCCGGCTATTATTGCTTATGCCTATAATATGTTACGTCATAAAACTCTTGGGCGTTCGCTTCATATTCGTCATCCTCAAGAAAATTATTCGATAGCGGAGAATTTCCTTTATATGCTTAAAGGACCTCATTTCACCAAATTAGATGCTCTTACACTTGATCTTTTGCTTATTCTTCAGGCTGAACATGGAGGGGGAAATAATTCTACTTTCACAGTAAGGGTGACATCTTCTTCTGGTACAGATACTTATTCTTCTATTGCCGCCGGTATCGGTTCTCTCAAAGGCCCCAAACACGGCGGTGCTAATATAAAGGTGCGCGATATGTTGCTTCATATTGGGGAAAATTTGAATGATTGGGAAAATGAAGAAGACATTCGTAATTATTTACGCCGGATTATTAAAGGGGAGGTTTATGATCGCTCAGGACTTATTTATGGTATCGGGCATGCTGTTTATACGCATTCCGATCCTCGTGCGGTTTTGCTAAAAGAGATGGCACGGAAACTGGCTGCAGAGAAAGGGCGCAGTGAGGAGTTTGAGTTTATGGAAAGATTGGAGCGGCTGGCTATTGAAACGGTTTATGATATTAAAGGCCAGAGTAAAACCCTGTGTGCCAATGTTGATTTTTATTCCGGTTTTGTTTATGATCTTATAGGTCTGCCAATGGAAATATATACGCCTCTTTTTGCTATGGGGCGTATAGTCGGATGGTGTGCCCACCGTAATGAAGAACTTAACTTTGAAGGTAAACGTATTATCCGACCTGCTTATCGCTGTGTAGCTGAAATCAATGAATATTCACCTCTTAATGAACGATAAATTTATTATAGTATCTCTTTTTGAAATTTTTGAAAAATTATGTATTACGTATCAAAACGTTTGGAGATCGCTTTTGCTCATCGGTTGAGATTGACTTATGAAAGTAAGTGTAACAACTTGCACGGGCATAATGCTATTGTGACTGTGTATTGTATGGCTGAAGATGTTGATGAAAATGGTATGGTCATTGATTTTACGCATATCAAACATCTCATTTCAGACCGTTTGGATCATTGTTATGTTAATGATATTTTTGAGTTTAATCCTACAGCAGAAAATATGGCTCGCTGGATATGTGAACAAGTACCTCATTGCTATAAGGTTTCTTTTCAGGAATCTGAAGGCAATGTGGCAATGTATGTTAAAGCAGGAATGGAGAATGCAGCTTTATGAAGACTTATCCTATTAATGAAATATTTTATTCTCTTCAGGGAGAGGGATATTATACAGGTACTCCTTCTGTTTTTGTGCGTTTTTCAGGGTGTAATCTCAGATGCCCTTTTTGTGATACAGATCATAGCAGTTTTAAAGTTCTTAATGCAGAGGAAATTGTAGAGAAAGTGAAACAGTATCCAGCAACTCATGTTGTGTTGACTGGAGGTGAACCTTCTCTCTTTATCACAACAGAGTTGTTGGATATGTTGCATGCTGCGGGACGGTTTGTGGCCATAGAAACGAATGGAACTCATGCTTTGCCTATTGGCATTGATTGGGTAACGCTTTCTCCTAAAAATTTATTTATTGATGGAGGCCAACCTGTTATTAAAGTATGCGATGAACTGAAAGTGATTTTCACGGGTGATATGATATCTACTTATCCTGATATTTTAGCTAGTTATCGTTTTTTGCAGCCATGTGATACTGGTGATATTGTAGAGAACGCCAGGATTTGTAAAAATGCAGTCGCTTGGTGCTTGGAAAATCCTGAATGGCGGTTGTCTTTACAAACTCATAAAATCTTACAAATTGATTAAAGGGCCAATAGTATTCTTAATCTTCCATTGTTTTAATGAATGGAAGATATGAAGCGTACGTACTGAAGGGCTTTTAATATTTAATTTTATTGCTGTCCGATAAAACTCAAATAGCGCAATAAAGCATGGCTCGAACG
>ERZ778518.2266-NODE-2266-length-10827-cov-3.598032_pt1 | contig 10827 bp, 9 predicted proteins | sample MGYA00510340_ERZ778518 | MGnify/ENA primary metagenome ERZ778518 (study PRJEB29527, sample SAMN07138967) | mouse gut metagenome | material: feces | host: mouse | place: China:Nanjing | collected 2016-01-25 ... | reverse complement strand
GCCATCGCTTCCACCGACTGCTGCCACCTGACGGACGAAGAAACCTGTCTCACAAGAAGCGGCTTGATCGCGGCCGCCTCCGTCATGTACTGAGCTGTGACATTCGCCACATATGGGAATTCCGGCTTGCCAAACTCGATCTCGTTTAACACCGCTTCCAGTTTCGTTCCCGCGCCCCTCAGCAGGTCCGAGTGGAACGGTCCGCTGACATTGAGCATAACAGCGCGTTTCGCCCCAGCTTCCTTGCACTTTTCGGCGCCTTCCTCTACGGCTTCTTTTTTTCCGGAAATAACGATCTGTCCCGGACAGTTATAATTTGCCACCTGTACTTCGCCGATTCCGTCGATCGCCTTCTCGATCGCCCCGGCCTCAAGTCCCATAATGGCAGCCATGCCGCCGACGCCCGCCGGCACCTCTTCCTGCATGTAGATCCCGCGTTTTCTCACTGCCTTCGCCGCGTCAATGTAATTCATGGCATTGGCTGCCACAAGCGCGCAGTACTCGCCCAGGCTGAGGCCCGCCGCCACATCCGGCCGGATCCCCCGCTCCCGCAGCACTTCCATCGTAGCCACGCTCGTCGTCAGCAGCGCCACCTGTGTAAATTCCGTAATGTCTATATCTTTATTTTCCTCAAAGCAGAGCGCCCTCAGATCCAGTCCGACGGCCTCGCTCGCCTTGTCAAAAATCTCTTTCGCCACGGGAAAACTGTCATAAAACTCCTTTCCCATTCCTACTTTCTGCGCTCCCTGTCCCGGAAATACAAATGCAATCTTACCCATACTTTTATTTTCCCTCGTTTCTGTGCTGTTTAACAGCAACTAATGAAAGGGTTGCTGACTTTCATCAGCAACCACACACTGTTACGCATATCAAGCGCTTTCCATCTGGCGCATCTTAAGACGTGGAATAACTACGCCTGTGTAATTACTCTACGCCTTTTTCTTTCAGGAAGTTAATGACATCTCCAACCGTATGGATGCTCTCCAGATCATCCGTCGGGATCTCCACATCGTACTCTTCTTCCAGAGCCATGATCAACTCATAGAGATCCAGAGAATCTGCCCCCAAATCATCTTTAAAAGAAGAAGCTTCTGTGATGCTGTCCGCATCCACACTCAACTGATCTGCGATAAGTTCCTGCATTTTTTCTAACATGACTATTTCTCCTTTTCTCAGCCTGCCCGGGATTCTCCTGCGCAGTAGGGCCGCCGTCGGCGCGATACCGCATTTATGTAGGGTTCCGCAGACTAAATATTATTTTCAAGATTCCTCAACTACTTGAGTTATTCAGTATTTTACAGTATCTCATGTGGTTTGTCAAGAAATCCGGTGAAAAAAGACTATGTCCCTCGCCTAATCTGTATTTTCACGCCATTTCCCGACTTCCGACTCATAAACCTCTTCCGTCACAGCGTCGAATAAAACCCATTCCACCAGGTCAAATTTATCCTCATTCTCACTGAGAAACTCCACCACGGTCTGAACAGCGGTCTTTGCGGCGCGGTCCAGCGGAAAATGATAGATTCCCGTGGATATCGAAGGAAAGGCGATCGTTCTGATGCCTTGGTCCTTGGCAAGCTTCATCGAGTGGTAATAGCAGCTCGCGAGCAGTTCCTCTTCGTTTTTCCCGCCGCCATTCCACACCGGTCCGACTGTATGGATCACATACTCACAGGGCAGGTTATACGCTTTCGTGAGCTTCGCCTGACCGGTCTTACAGCCGCCGAGCAGCCGGCACTCGGACAACAGTTCCGGTCCCGCGGCCCGGTGGATCGCTCCGTCCACTCCTCCGCCGCCGAGCAGCGAGCTGTTCGCGGCATTCACAATGGCCTGGACTCCCAGCGGTTTTGTTATATCGCCTCGAATCGTTCTTATCTTATACATTTCATTCCTCCAAATCTATTTTTCAGGTCAATATTCCTTCGCTACTTCTTCCGTGATCCCATACATGGTTTTAAATTGCCCGAGGTCGGCCGGACTTTTGATCAGCATGATCTCCTCGAATCTTCCCGTATGGATATCCTTAAAACCTGCAATCTGTTCACCATTACAAATGCTTGCCCGGATGACAGGCTTTTTATTTGCTTTGTCATAAGTCCGCACTTCTACCTTTTTTCTGAAAAGTCCCATTTCGTTCTCCTTACGCTTTTCCTCACTGTACTTTCATGGAAAGTCCCGCATAGATTCCAGCTGGCACAGCTTCGCCAAAAGAATATTGTTCCATGGGTCCTGCCGGAAGCCGCCATATAGAACTTATTACTACAGTATAAGTATACCATATCAGATGTATAAAGTCTATTTCATTATCCATTCAATGTGCATATAACAAAACACCCGCTACAAAAATATGGCAAAAATATGACATTTACAAATTTGCAAACGAAATAAAAAAAACAGTTGACAAATAGAAATTGCGTGCTATAATATATTATTGTTGGACAAAACAACAAATGCTTCGATAGCTCAGTTGGTAGAGCACTTCACTCGTAATGAAGGGGTCGAGGGTTCAAGTCCCTTTCGAAGCTTTTTTATGTCGCTAAACACCGTAGAATGAGTGGTTCTGCGGTGTTTTTAATTGTGGTAAACCGATCTAGGCATAAAATCTGGTCGATAACCGTAAGAGGTGATTATATGCCTAGTAATGAAGCGCATTCTGAAAAAAAACGGGCAGTTAGAAAATCACCGGCAATTCCTTCCGGTAATCGTTGAAGAGGACGGGACTGCTGCCCGGACAGTCCCGCCTTTTTCCCTTCCTATTTGATTTTCTCACACAGTCTGTCGCATTTGCCCGGCCCGTTCCATTCCCGCAGGCGCTCCAAAAGCTCCTTCTGCTTCTCGCTGACAAACTCCTGCGTATAGGCGCGCATGTTACGTATCTGGCGTTTTGGATACTTTTCCATCTCCTCCTCGCTGTCAAGTATTTTCCCATAGCACTCAAGATGTTTCTGCATCCCTTTTTTCAGCTCATCAAAATGTCTGGCCGCCTGCTCCAGATCATCCATGCGCAGATCCGCATGGAGCATCGCCCGGTAAATATCCCGGTAGAAGCCGCGGCAGTAGGGCAGTAATTCCTCATTTTCCGAGATGACGTGCATTACACGTATTCCCCACTCGCCCAATTCCACAGCTTCTTTCGGCTTATCTGACCATGACAAACTCTCGGTCGCATAAAGGACCTCCTTATTCCACGCACGCGTGAAATTCTGCAGGTTACGCCTTAGTACGTTTTTCATCTCCTCCGTACCAGATTCCATCGACGCCACCTGCGCGAGTATGCTCTCCTGCAAACGATTGGAGGCTGCACTCGGGAGTGTCGCAATGTGTTCCCTGGCGCTCGTAAAATCTTTTTCGTGGATGTAGATCCAGGCAAGCGCAAAATGCGTCCGTTCCACCCACTCTTTCTTTCTGCAGAAACGGATCACCTGCGTTCCGCACTGGATCGCCTTATTCCGGTATCCGTCCCACACTTCTTTGTCGTACCCTGCAAAATTAACATATCTGCTCAATTCCGCTGTCCGTTCTACCAAACAGGTATTGTACACGTAACTTGCCGGATCTGACTCTAGCTTCTCCAACAGGTAATCGCACTGTTTTTTTGCTGTCTCCGCCGGAGAAGAACTTGCACCCGCAATCTCTTCATAGGCATATTTGACCTCCATGTACATCACGTCGTCCTGCCTGGTCTCTTCCAATCCGAACAGCGTATCCGTCGATACCGACAAGATCTGCGCCAACGGAACGATCAGGGAAATATCCGGAAGTCCCGCCGACGATTCCCAGCGGCTGACCGCCTGCGGCGTCACGCCGATCTGTGATGCCAGTTCCTCCTGCGTCAGTCCCATCTTCTTCCGTGCCGTCCTGATATTACTTCCTAATGTCATCATGCTGCATCTCTCCTTTGATTTAAAATATCCGGTACCGTTACAGACAGTATAGCATGACGGGGCGGCGGGCACAATCAATGTAACATTACACAAAACTCAAGCACTGTTTAAAAAAGCTTTCCTATAAGATAAAAAAGGTGCGGCCCAAAAAGCGCGCACCTCTTAGATTTATTTTCCTGAAAGCAGTTCCATGATCTCATTGCTCCTCTGGATAAATTCTGTCATCTCCTCTGGAGCAAGCGGCTTATTGCTTATCATCGCAAGGTCATACAGCTGTTTGCAGAACAATTCCGCGTGTTCACCGTCCTGATGTTTTGTCAGGTATTTTACAAGGCTGTTATTCGCGTTAAGGACAAGTGTCTCTCCGCCGAAATCACCCATTCCGCCCATACCGTTCATGGCGTACATTTTCATCATATCCTGCATCCGCCTCGTCTCCTCGGATACGGTGATCATTGATGAGATCTTTTCATTTTTCAGCTTTTCAACCTTTACTTCGAGCTTCTCTTTCCCTAACGCCTTTTGGAACAGCTTCGTAAGAACATCGGTCTGCTCTTTCAACTCTTCCCCATCGATTTCTTCTTTAAAATCATCCGTCACCTCGGCGTCGATCCGCTGGAACTTCACATTGTCATCCCCGGCCTCCAGCGAAGAGATAAACGGCTGGTCGATGCTGTGCGTCAGGACAAACGCGTTCATCTCCTGCTCGCGGAACAGATTGATGTACTGGCTCTGCTGTTGGACATCTGTCACATAATAGATCGTCGTCTTCGGCGGCTCCTGCGGTTCTTCTCCTTCGGTTTCCTCGCCAGGCTCTACCACTTCCGCTTCCGGCGTATCCACAGTTTCGAGATATTCCTTCATCGTCATAAATTTGTCATCCAAATCTTTGAACAGGATAAAATCTTTCATCTTTTCCTGGAATTTCTGATCTTTCAGGCATCCATACTTGATAAACGGACTGATATCATCCCAATATTTCTCATAATTCTCACGGTCGGTCTTACACATACCGCTCAGTTTGTCGGCCACCTTCTTCGTGATATATTCCGAGATCTTTGTCACGAAACCGTCGTTTTGGAGCGCGCTTCGCGACACATTTAACGGGAGGTCCGGACAGTCAATGACTCCTTTCAGAAGAAGGAGGAACTCCGGTATCACTTCCTTTATATTGTCCGCGATAAAGACCTGATTGTTATACAGTTTTATCATACCCTCGGCGTTCTCGTATTCTAAGTTTACCTTCGGGAAATACAAAATTCCTTTCAGGTTAAACGGATAATCCATATTCAGATGGATCCAGAACAGCGGCTCCCGGTAATCCTGAAATACTTTGCGGTAAAACGACTTATAATCATCCTCGGAGCACTCATTTGGATGTTTTGCCCAAAGCGGTGCCGTATCGCTGATCGATACCGGGCGCTTCACGATCTTTGTCTTTTTGACCGGCTCTTTCTTCTCTTCGCCCTCATCCTCTTCGGTGCCATCACCGTCCGTTTTCGGCTCTTCCACGATCTCCTCGATCACCGTGTCCTCTTCGGTCACTTCCTCGCTCGGGATCGTCTCATATTCAGTCTCCGCATTTTCGTTCGTCAGAAAAATCTCAACCGGCATAAACGAACAGTATTTATTTAATACTTCGCGCACCCGGTACTCATTCGCGAATTCATAACAGTCCTCGTTCAGGTGGAGGATGATCTGCGTCCCCATCTGATCCCATTCACCGTCACCCATCTCAAAATCCGTTCCGCTGTCAGATTCCCAGTGAACGGCAGGTTCTCCATCCCGGTAAGATTTCGTATTGATCTCCACGCGGTCAGCCACCATAAAAGAAGAGTAGAAGCCGAGCCCGAAATGTCCGATGATCTGGTCTTCACTTGACTTATCCTTATATTTTTCAAGAAAATCGGCAGCGCCGGAAAACGCGATGCGGTTAATGTATTCCTTCACCTCGTCCGCTGTCATGCCGAGTCCATTATCGACAAACGTGATCGTTTTTTCCTCGGCATTGACTAACACCTCGATCTTCTGCTTGTAATCATCGGGAAGCGTCGTCTCTCCCATCATGTCCAGCTTTTTCAGCTTCGTAATCGCATCGCAGCCGTTACTCACAAGCTCGCGGATAAAAATGTCGTGGTCAGAATAGAGCCATTTTTTAATGATCGGAAATATATTCTCCGAATCGATTGCCAAACTACCTTGTTCTTTGTTCATCTTTTCCCTCTTTTCTGCGCTGCTATCGTATATCAGTCTCCGGCCGGTCTGTGGCAGGCAGCACACCGACACAAACTCTCGCCAAACACCATCTATCACATATCTTAGTACAGAAAAGAATCGTTGTCAAGAACTTTTTAGCACTCACCTCGATCGAGTGCTGAAAGCGAAAATTTTTGTTTGTACTGCTTAATACATTTTTCTATAATAGTAACTGCCTCCAACGGACCGCCGATCTCGTCCACCTCTGTCGTTTTGCCCTCCAAGTGTTTGTATACGGTAAAAAAATGCTGCAGCTCAGCGAAAATGTGTGTCGGAAGCTGTTTCACATCGGTATATCCTATATATGTAGGATCGCCGTAGGGAATTGCAATGATCTTTTCATCGTCCATGCCGCAGTCTTTCATCCGAATGACGCCGATGGGATACGCCCTGACGAGCGTCATCGGTTCAATCGCCTCCGAGCACAGCACCAAAACATCGAGCGGATCCTTATCATCCCCGTACGTCCGCGGAATAAAACCATAATTCATCGGATAATGCGTTGCCGTAAAAAGGATCCTGTCTAACAGGAGCATCCCCGTCTCCTTATCCAGTTCGTATTTCTTATTGCTGCCCTTCGAAATTTCAATCACAGCGATAAAATCCGTGGGATAAATCCTTTTCTCGTCGATATCGTGCCAGATATTCAATCGTTCCACCTCCTAGGCCGAAATTGGCCGGGCCTGCAAGCCACTCCCTTTGCAAACCCGGCCTGCCCGCTATGACAGACCATTCTGCCTTACTCCGTCTCTACCGCAAACAAAGGCTCTCCTGCCTCAATGTCCCCTTCCGCCAGCAGACGGATCCTCTGATCATCTGCCAGCTCGGTACACAGGATCGGTGATGCGAGGGATGGCGCGTGGCTTTGCAAATATGCAAGATCCAAACGAAGCATCGGCTCCCCTTTTTTTACCTTCTGTCCATTCTCCACCAGCACCTCAAAGCCCTTTCCTTCCAGTTTCACCGTATCAATGCCGATATGAAGCAGCAGGCTGATCCCGGTATGCGTCATAAAACCAATGGCGTGTTTTGTGTCAAATACAAACACCACTTCCCCATCTTCCGGCGCGCGTATGACTGGGTCTTTTGGCGTCACAACGGCTCCGTCCCCCATCATCTTTCCCGCGAACGCCTCATCAGGCGCCGTTGTGAGATCGGCTGCCACGCCAGTGGCTGGACTGGAGATCACGACGGAAACCGGTCCCGTTTTACCCTCACTTTGGCCGCCGCTTTTCTCGTTCCCGCCAGATGGATGCGCGGCCGTCACGGCTTCGATTTCCTCTTCGTCCGGCGCCGTTTCCAAATATTCCTCTAAATTAGACTTGATCACAGTCACTTTAGGGCCATAGATGATCTGCACGCCCTCTCCTTTATGCACAACCCCGGAAGCGCCTGATGAGCGAAGCAGTCCGTCCTTTACGAGTCCCGGATCCAGAACCGTACAGCGCAGCCTTGTCGCGCAGCAGTCCACATCACTGATATTGCGTTTTCCGCCCAGCCCTGCCGTGATCATCCGGCTCGTCTCGTCCACAGACTGGCCTGCTGCCCCGGCCGCTTCTTTTCTGGCGTTTACATCCGCTCTCCGATAGAGTTTTGTCTCCTCGCTCTCCTCTTCCCGCCCCGGCGTCTTAAAATTAAATTTCTTGATCATAAAAGAGAAAATGAAATAGTAAAGCAGGAAATATATGATTCCCACCGGAATCACGAGCAGCCAGCTTGTCTTTGCGTTCCCCTGCAGGATCCCAAACAGGAAAAAGTCAAGAAAACCGCCTGAAAAGGTCAGTCCTACAGCAATATTCAGCATATGTGCTACCATATACGCGCTGCCGGCTAAAATCACCTGAACGACAAATAACGCCGGCGCTACAAATAGGAACGAAAATTCCAGCGGCTCCGTGATACCCGTCATCATGCAGGCGAGCGAAGCTGACAAAAGCAGGCCGCCGGCCGCCTTTTTCCGTTCCGGCTTCGCCTGGCGGTACATTGCCAGCGCCGCTCCCGGCAGACCAAAGATCATAAAAATAAATTCCCCGGAAAAGTATCGCGTGGCATCAGAACTAAAATGCGCAATATCCGCTGAATTGGCCAGCTGGGCAAAAAAGATATTCTGCCCGCCCTGAATAGCATTTCCCGCGACATCCATCGTACCGCCCACTGCTGTCTGCCAGAATGGCATATAGAAAACATGGTGGAGTCCGAACGGGATCAGCGCCCGCTTGATCAGCCCAAAAATGAGCGTGCCCACATATCCGCTTCCGGTTACGAGTCCCCCCAGTGCATGGATCCCGTTCTGCACGACCGGCCACACAAAATACATGGCAATCCCTACAAACATATATACGACGGTCGAGATGATCGGCACAAACCGCGTCCCGCCAAAAAAAGACAGTGCGTTCGGCAGTTCTATTTTGAAAAACCGATTGTGAAGCGATGCCACTCCAAGCCCGACGATGATGCCGCCAAACACGCCCATCTGCAGCGTCTGTATCCCACAGGAAGATGCGATCGTTCCCTCCAGCACGTCACTTGCGATGCTGCCATCCGGCAGGATTTCACCATTTACCTGCAGCATGGCATTGATCGCTGTATTCATGACCAGATATGCGATCAAGGCGGAAAGGGCAGATACCTCTTTCTCCTTTTTTGCCATACCGATGGCTACTCCGATCGCGAAGATCAAAGGCAGGTTATCAAATACGGCGCTTCCCACCCGGTTCATTATGACCAGCAGGGCATGAAGCAGGGTTCCTTCCCCTAATATTTTCTGCAGCCCATATGTGGCGATCGTCGTTTCATTTGTAAAAGAACTACCAATTCCCAATAACAATCCGGCTACCGGCAGGATCGCGATGGGAAGCATAAAACTTCTTCCTACGCGCTGTAACACGCTAAAAATTTTTTCTTTCATAATTCCCTCCAGTCCCTATCATTCCCAAATGTTTCCGAATCTATTCCTTCTCCTCTCCTTTCTTCTCCTTGCTTTTTCCGCTCCTCTGGAGGTGCGAAAACCTCTTCTTTTTCGCGCAGCGCTTCCTGAAACCCTTTTAAGGCATCGAACGGCATAAATTGTTTTGCGCGGTTCATCCGGCTCATCTTTGGACGCGTCTCATTCCCCACTTCTGTGCCCCCCGATCTGCCGGTTGCGCTGCGTCGCCGTCCCCGCTTCCTGAAGATCCATCCCCCGCACAATGGCATTCCTGCCATACCGCTTCTTTATCTCGATCACTGTTTTCTGAAGTTTTCTGTCTCGTTCTGCCTCCGCCGGGTCGGAAAACAATTCAAGTTGTTCGTATGCCTCCCGCACCACATCATGGCAGGACAGCGTAAGCTTTCGGATCGGCTTATCCTTCCGCACGATACGGTCATATAGCCTTAAAACTCCCGGCAGGATCGTGCGGTAACGATGGGAAGCTGATGTCAGGGAAACCGTGCCGGATGCGCCTTTCATCTCCGTTTCTTTTGAATATTCCACCAAGACAGATATCGACTTAGCCGCCAATCCCTTCTCCGCCATCTCAAGACAGAGCTCGTCGATCACTTCCTTCACAACAAGCCTGCACTCCTCAAACGAATAATCTCTTAAAAACACCTGGCCGCGCGAAAAGGATCTGCTCTTTGGACGATACGTCTTGATATCCTCCATTGTTGTACTCTCCTTTCCCCACGCATGGTCGATCAAAAGTTCCGCGTCTACGCCAAACATACGGTACAGCGCTTCTTCGTCCGCGTGGGCTACATCGCCCATCGTAAATATTCCGAGCCGGCGGAGTCGTTTCACCGTCCCCTCACCCACCCGCCAAAAGTCCGTGAGCGGCCTGTGGTTCCACAAGTTTTTCCGGTATCGCTCCTCATCCAGAAAAGCGATATTGTCATTCTCGTGCTTTGCCATGATATCGAGCGCCACTTTGGCCAGATACAGATTTGTCCCAATGCCTGCTGCCGCCGTAATGCCAGTCGTCCTTTTTATATCCTCCATGATGCGTAGCGCAAGTTCCTTTGCCGTTAGCCGGTACAGGGAGAGATAGGGCGTCACGTCTAAAAACGCTTCATCGATGGAATATACATGGATATCTTCTTTTGCCACATACTTCAGGTATACGGCATAAATATCGGCGGAATATTGAATATACAGTTTCATGCGGGGCACAGCTTTGATATATTCGATATAGGATGGGATCTCGTAAACCCGGCACCGGTTTTTTATGCCAAGCGCTTTCATGGAAGGGGAAATGGCCAGACAGATCGTTCCGATCCCCCGGTCAGGATCCGCTACTGCCAGATTCGTACGAAGCGGGTCCAGTCCGCGCTCCACACACTCGACAGAAGCATAAAAAGATTTTAGATCGATACAAAGATATACTCTCTTCTCCATACAAAAGTCTCCAATCCTGCTTTTAACACTAGTATCTGTTTTAACAGGATAATTATTACTTTTGTTTTGGATTTGCTTATTTAGATTATCATTCCGTACTCAAAATGTTATTCTTTTTCAGAAAATGAGAACAGTTCTCATCCCACAATAATTCCGCTCTTTTATCCAATGTAAATTCCGCGGCCGTATAAGAACTCATACAGGTCAGTTCCCTGTTTTCGAACTGCACGCGCAGTCCGCCGCAGTCTCCGATTTCAATATAATGTACGAACTGGATCCGAAGCATCGTAGTGGTCTGGTTCCCCCTGAGGAGGG
>ERZ778518.2260-NODE-2260-length-10868-cov-4.105614_pt1 | contig 10868 bp, 8 predicted proteins | sample MGYA00510340_ERZ778518 | MGnify/ENA primary metagenome ERZ778518 (study PRJEB29527, sample SAMN07138967) | mouse gut metagenome | material: feces | host: mouse | place: China:Nanjing | collected 2016-01-25 ... | reverse complement strand
CCGCTATGGCTAATTATCATTGGGGATCTTATTGCGACTTATTTTCTTGTGTTTCTCTTTAGAAAAATGGTCTTAAGAGAAAATGAGATGATGCGTGACTATCGCGATAATCAGTACCTTCAGAAGACGGATATAAGCTTTTGCTGGGATATCTTTGCAATAAAGGATAGTCATATTTATTATTGTAATGGCATGCAAGGTGTGCTTATCTGTCTATCTCATGGATATCTGTTAGATCGCCCGCCAGATCAGGAAGAGATACATCGCGAAGCAGTCAAAACTGCTTTAGGTACAATTACAAAGCAAGGGTTTTCATTCATCTATTTTAACAGGGAAGTACAGGATTCAAATCTTGGTCCACTGGAGTTAACTGAACGAAGACTTACCCAGTTTCAAAATCTGTCTTTTTATGAAACGGCTAATGCGATAATAAAACATACATATAATGTTTGTTCTTCAATTGCTAATACAGAACAAGAGTATTATCTATTGCTGGCAAATAATTTGGAAACAATACGTAAGTTGGATCATGCAGCAAAGGAATTCATGAATGCGCTTCACGGTGGCATATATGTGAAAATGGAAGTACTGGATACTGTGAGGATTTGGCAGTTTATTTCTGAGCAATTTGGTACAAGTTTAATTGATCCTTCGGCGTTGTTAACCAAAAAGTTTGAAGGTACAAATGTTCAGATGGTTAGAGTGCTTGAAGTTAATCGCAATGAGGATGCACCTTATGCAGTATCATCTAAGGCGGAGGAAGTTGTTACTGAGCAGTCGGAGGTAGAGGATTGGCTAAAGGCAGAGTGGGAGCAAGAAGCTACCCCCACCCAGCCTACTATATTGAATAATGAGGATTTAATGATATGAAAATTGTTGTCATTGCTCCTGATGGAGTTTTAGACCCTATTAAGCAGTCGTTTACTAATAGGGGATGTGTGGGTGTTGAATTCGAGTATACTTCAGACATTCTGGATGTATTCAAGCGTATGGATATCCACGGTTTTTATATGAATAAGTTAGTTATTTTGACGGCGGTTATGAGCGATTGGGGTGAAGCTGATAAGCAAACTCTGGTGGATCGCTTGGTAGCCGTATGTGATACGCTCAAAGAAACAAATGAGGTTTATCTATTTGATTCTTCTAAACTACTGGCAGCCGAATATGCTAATACGCTTAGTTTTTATGGCCAGGTTATTTATCAAGATCAGAAGATTCACGTTGCTGATTTGATGAGTGTAATTATGGGGGATTATGTTGAAAGCACGGCAGAAAATATTAACAAGGATGTAAAGCCAAAGGGTTTCTTTAGCAAGTTCCTAAAGGGTAGAAAGGGAGGCACCGCTCCGGTTGCAGTGGAAGAACCTAAGCAAGAGGATACACCTGCGCCTGTTGAACCCGGTGTGGTTCTACCGTCAAATAATGAAGCAGACAGTCCGTCCGGGTTTGATGATGCACCGTTATTTGAGTCGGCTGAAAATGAGTCTTCAGTGCATGTCTCACTATCTAAGAGTAACAATGTTGATGAAGACTTGGACGCTTTACAGTTGCCTGAAGATAAGCCGCAGTACCTGACTGAGGATAATATTACGGCAACAGGAAATTTAAATGATAATCCGCTATTTGAAGAGCCTAGCCCAAAACCGCAATCTGTGGAGACTGTACCAGCACCAAGCCCTATTCCTGAGCCTGTTAAAGTTGTGGCACCTGCTCCCGCACAAGTTAAACAAAAGATAGAAATTCCTCAGCCGTCCGGAAAGTATATTCAGTTTTTCCAAAAGCGTACAAAGATTATTCTTTGTACCGGTGAGCGACGTTCAGGAGTTTCTACATTTACATCAAATATTGCGCAGCAGGTTCAGCGTGATGGATTGTCTTGTTTGCTTGTTGACTTGGATTATGAACGTAGGGGACAGTCGATTAATTTCCCATTTGAACATGATAGCGATGATGTGCATTTAACATATTCTTTATATAATGCAGTGAAGAGTAATTCAAGCATTGGCGAGCATGCAATTGCTTTGGATGATGGTCTTGATTTTCTAGGAACATCATTGTATGTCGAAGATACAGATATGATGCACAACCATGTGACAAATGAAACGTTGCAACGGTTGCTTACAGTAGCTTTATCTGAATATGATATTATACTCATTGACTGCCCGTTTGTTCAGATAAAGGAATATCCGTGCCTTGTTGCAATGTCAAACTTGATAGTACATTCTATGTGTACAGACATTCGGTCTATTTACAATACTCTTAATTCCATAACTGAGTATGATTTTGCGTCTAGTACGGATTATAACCTTTACGTTTCTAAAATGATGTTACTTTTAAACTGTTATACAGCACACTTTTGGAATCATACAGAGGTTACAGAAAAGTTCTTGCCGCGTGTTATGTTTGAACTTACTGACTCACAAATGTATTTGAATTTTGCGGTTCTGGGTCGAGTACCATTCTTTGCTGATTATGATGAATATATGAGTGGCGGAAAAATGTTGGTTGACAACGCAAAATATCGTAATATTTTTGTGCATTTGCTAGATGAATTGGCACTTAGGGGGTAATACAGCATGTTAACTGTTCTAGGTAGAAATCTGCCCAATCTTGGCATTGAAATACAAGAGGATAAAACTGTTTACATTGATATAGACCATAATGATCTAAATCAGGTGCATCAGCTTGATCCTAAAACTACTTACATTATATCAAATCGTACTATGGATGAGCTTGAGACTGTGATACTTGATGGCTATTTTAATATCATAACAATCAAGGCGCTTTCTCAAATTACGACTAGATTTATAGCACAGTTTATTACTACAAAGTATGTTGACAATCAACTTCGTGTCATTTCGGAGCGCATGGTGAGTCTGTATGATGAATATGGTGCAGTTACAAATCAGTTGCGAGCTGCGCTTGTTGCTTTGCGAGATAATGATGCAGTGACATTTAATAAGATTATGTCGCTCAACATATACAGTATGATTGACTCTCTTGAGGGGATCAACAGGATGGTATCGTTCTGTAAATCAATGACTTCCGTAGAGAACAACTATTCATCTTTAGTAGTCAAAGCTACGAATACGGAGACAGCCCTTTCTGAGGCGGAACGTTATAGGAAACTGTATGAGGATGAGAAAGCTTCTAAACGTGTCCTTGAAACAGAAATTGAGACTTATAAGCGAGATATCTTTGATTTTCAGAATCAGGTGGCATCACAGACAATTACAACTGCAGACATTCATCAGAATGCAGAATTTAAATCGATGCAGATGCGTTTAGATACCATTAGCAAACAGAAAGAGGATCTGCTGCAGGAGTTTGAGGAATATAAAAAGGATGTAGAGCAGCAAGCAGCTTTGGTTGGAGCTAATACACAAAACGACGTAATTAAACACCTGCGTGAGGAGTTAAAGAAAGCTCAGACTTTAGCATTCGATCAAATTGTTGATAGCCGTATGCCCATATTTCAGGAAACCACAACTTTGGATGCGGAGCATATCTTATATTTCAAAGAAGTACGTCCGGCAGTATATATTAACAGTTTTATAAAATATGCAGCCTCGCTATTGCGTATAAAATACCATAAGTCACTAAAAAAGAATTACATAATTATCATTTTGGATACATTGTGTGATCAGTTTACTGTTGAAAAATATCGTAAGCGTGGCTGGTCTATAAATTCTCAACCAAGTGCAGAGGAATGCGTTTTAGTTACTAATAGTTTTGATTACTCTAAATTGAAAAGTGAGTATCATATTGATCAGCGTGAGCTTGTTATGATTATTGATCGGACACATGTGAAAACCGACGCTGTGCAAATGCGAAGGGCGCACAAATTCTATCTTATCAATACAGTTAACGATGTTGCTGATTTTGAACTGGATCCTGCTTATTGCATAGGATTTTTTGCTAAGGTCCCTGCAGGCACTCCGGCGACACCCAGGTATTTGATAAACCCTTGGGATGACTCACTAGCAGAGGCAGATACTCGGAAGCGTTGTGGCAAGTGTTCTAGCGATAAAATCCTCTCAACTATACTAGAAGAGACGGGGGTGCTTCCTAAGACATGAGGAAGTTGTTAAAACCAAAATCTAAAGTTAGACCAATGGAAGTCTATCTTGGCAATTTGGAGCGCACAATTAAGAGAGGATTGGCCGATGTACCTGCGCAATTAAATGATGCCGAGGTACAGGTTGGGTATGAAATACTTTATAGTAAAAGGAGTCAGCGCTGTTATTATTATGTAAAGGCAATGCCGCAGTTTATTGCTGGTTCCTTTTATGATGTAGTGCGTTCAACATTGCGCGTATTCAAAACAGAGTACCCAGTCTTTATTCATTTCAGGATACAAGGTATTCCGCATGTTATTGACTGGGAGTCGGCTGAAATGCGTCAGCGTAGAAAAGTGTGGATGGAATGGGAAAAAAACAAGGAAGTTGTTGATGATCGTTTTACAGATGCAAAAACACGCGCAAATAGCTTGTTTGAGGATTGGCGCATGGCATCCTGGGACTATATACAGAATGCTGAAGATCGTAAGGTTCAGCTGATTGACTGCGAGATAACGGTAGAGCTATCTGTAGATGGAACCACATTAGCACATAAGCGTAGTCTTCTTGATATGTGTCATGAGTTTGAACAGTGGTGTGCTAAGCAGAATATCAAGATAAAAAAGGTAAGGAATAGCATTTCGGATTTTCTTCAATACACTAGCATGACTTGCTTAAACAAGAAGACTACAGCTGCACGCCAGGTTGTAAACCGCGTCTTATCCAGCGAAATACTTTCTGACCTTGTTAGTTACGTTCCGGGGCGCATAAACGATACGGGTGTGCTTTTTGGGATAGATGTCTTAACAGGCATGGCAGTATATAAAAGTATGGTACGCCCAAGTGGAGACGCAGAGAATTTTTTGGTTATTGCAGAAACCGGTGGCGGTAAGAGCTTTTACATGAAAGCAGTTGCTTTTCAAATGTTGCTAAATGGGTTTCATCAGGTAGTATTAGACATTGATGGTGAATATACTCCCTTCGCTAGGGAGGTTGGTGGAGTCATAATTGATATGAGTAAAGCTGCCGGTTTATACTTCGATAGCACGGTCATAGGTGACTTGACAGGTGATCGCGACTTGGACGCTTCATTATTATCAGATTCAAGAACTACCACAAATAAGATATTCAGTATACTGTGTGATCCTGATAATGGTATGACATCTACAGAGTTAAAACTCTTCAACATGGCATATAACAGACTATATGAGAAATATGGAATTTCTATTCAAGATCAAAGCACTTGGAAGAATTCACGCAACTTGTCTTTTTTTAAGCTGTACGATGAGATATGCGCCCTGCAACATGATAGTGACTTTGCAGACTATAGCGCAGAACTTAGAGGGTTTATTGATAAGCTTTATATCTTTTTTGATAAAAATGGTCTGCGTTCATATCTCTTTCAAAAGCCTATTTCTCTTACCGATATCCTTTCGCGCAAGACATCTGTTCCGATGTTTATTGACATAGTGTTGAATTTGGAGTCAAATCCAGAGTCGGGAAAACAGGATGTTGAGGCACTTATTAAACAATCAACAGCCACGTATCTTGTAACATTGGTTACAAATTATTTCAAGTCGCAGCATGAATTTACAGTACACTACATAGAGGAGTATCAACGATATTCAGCATCTCCTGGAGTTGAGTCTCTTGTTGTGTATATGATTACGGGCAATCGTAAGCGTAATGCTGCAACTTTTGTAATATCCAATTCTCCTACCGCATTGCTAAAAATGGGTGGTTCCGCGAATCAGGCAATTGTCGATAATATAACAAACTTCGTTATAGGCAAGGTGAAGTCCTCAGTTATTGATATGGTTTGCAAAAACTTCTCGTTGGAGAATTGCGCTGATGATCTTCGCTCTATAAGTGAGGATCCGTTATACAAACATACATTTATATTGAAGATAAATAGCCAAGATACAACCATGGTAAAACAGTCAATTCCACCTGCAATTGCAAGTAGTCCTATATTTAAAACAAGAGACACTAATATGAAATAGGAGATACTATGAACACTAAAGAAAATGGTAACTCTGAGAGTCAGGCATCTAGTGAGAAACTAAGCTCGGAGAAGGGTAAGGCGCATATAAGTGGGAAACGCGTAGCTGCCATCGCGCTAGTGGTAGCTCTTTTGATAGCACCGATAATTTCTCTTTCAACCTCTATTTCTATTGGCATATCACAGGGAGTTGCAGTCTTGGAGGCATTAGACGATCCTGTGGAAGAGAATGATTTTCAGTTTGCTGATGACCCTTATGTTGGCTTAGACGCTTCGGGATACTATAGCCTATATCATGCAAAGGCAGCATTTCTATTGGAACAAGGTGGGATTCCTACTAATATTGCACTCCCAGCCGGAATTTCAAAGCCATATTCTTTGGGTGGTAATGCAAAAGTGTATCTTGAGATTTATCAGCTTATGAATGAAATTTGTATGCGAGATGAAGTTAATCCTTATATAGAATCCGCATGGGATCAAGAGGAGCCGTTGCACACTGAATGTACTTTGGGAGTTATAACTCCGGAGTACCTAATAGGTAAGCTTATGAGCGAGTCCAGTATGTATGTTGATGCTGATGCAGCTATAGGCGGCACACCGCCGACCACTGCATTATATTGGTTTACCCACAATTTTATAATAAATTCGGTTACTGGCTCCGGCATTTCCAAAGAGGAGTTTTTAAAGTGGACAGGTTCGGATTCTATTGACAGATTAGGATTTCTCGCTGACTACACTAATCGTGATGAGCCGAGTCATTTTGCCGTAGTGGTATCAGCCTTCTATTCAGATGGTATGGGTGGTAGTCCGGAACTGGAAGCTTCTCTGATTTCCAATTTGAAACCCTGTGGTCCCTTTGGTCAGCTTATTGGTATGTCTGGAAACTGGCAGTCTCCTAATAATCCATCTGCTGGAATTTATATTTCACGACTGGAGAATCCGGATCTACACGATAGTATGCGCGGAATTTGGGGATTGCGTGAAGGATATTATAAGGTGACGAATGAACATGAGCCAGATGAATACAATAAATATGTTTATTCGCCCTGGGCTAATAGCTCATCACTTTCAGACTTAGAAGGTTACGATGAGAATGGCGAGCATCATGAGGGGTATCTCGATCAAGGAAATCATGCACATTATACAAACAGCATTACTATTTGGTCAGACGGCCCGGATGCTTGTGATATTGCATATTACGGTGAGGTATCTTCTAATATTAGACAGGGTAACATGAACCTTTCAAACCCTGTTGGGTGGCAGTCTAGACCTGCTGTATATTATCTTCCTGATTCTATGTATACTCTCTGTATGCATCTTAGAGCAACTATGCAGGGAGCGCGTTTAAGTACTCTACGTTATGGTTCCATGACCAATAAGTACAGCACGTATCAAGGAATTAGTGGCATGTCAGATTTCAAAGAGTGGAATGATAGAATACTATTTCTAGCAGCGGCAACTCAGCACTTACCAAGTGATGCGGATGAGGATGGGATAGCGCATCAGCTTATTTTAAAAACATCCGGGCGCATTAGGGAACAAGCGAAAAATGAGTACCCCGATAGTGCATATTGCGGAGCGTTTAATCTGCGTAATGGAGAAGAATATCATCCAGCATTTAAGGCAGTTATTGACGGGTTATGGAGTAGTGGTGGATATTCTGATACTGATTTACAAAAGTATGTTGGTGTTTACGTGACACCCCAGAAGCCTAGTGCCCCAGATGGAGACACACCTCCCAATTACCCGGACGGTGATGGAGATCGTGAGCCGCCTGGTGAGATAATCTCTTCATCTACCCCTGGTATATCGGATCCTCCTAGTTCAAGCACAGCAACTCCGGGGTCGCCGAACAGACCGTCAAGCTCAAGCTCAAGTTCTAGTTCTAAGCCGACATCACCTGCACGTCCTTCCAGTTCGGCAAGTAGTTCAACTAGCAGCCAAAAACCGTCGACTCCTGTTTCAAATACAGGTAGTAAGGATTTCGTGTGGCCGTTAAATACCTCATACAATCGTATGACATCTATATTTGGCAAGGGTGCAGGCAATTTTGGTTATGTAGCCAGTGATCATGGAGGTATAGACATAGGAGGCTGTGGTGATCAGTCTATTCTGGCTGCAGCTCCTGGAAAAGTTGTTGTGGCTAATAGTTCGTGTGAGCATGACTGGGCAAAATATCAATCATGCTGTGGAAATGGTCTGGGAGACCATGTGGTGATTGATCACGGGGGAGGAATATACACCACATATGGACATATGAGAAACGGAACGATGGCTGTGCAAGTTGGAGATAAGGTGACTGCAGGACAGATTATAGGAAAAGTTGGTTGTACAGGACACTCTACTGGAGAACACCTCCATTTTGCAGTTTCTTATGATTATATGTTAACATCTGCATATTACATAGAGCCGCTAGCGCATACCTTCACCAACATGACTTTATCACAGCTTTCGAGCGCAACATATAATGAAGGAATTTCTAGATATTTAGATGCATATTCATCAGTGGGTGTGCTGCCTTGTCTGAGTAGATATGGAGATCCATACACTAAGAGAAATGTAAAATGGCGCTAGACTAAGCGTCTCTATGGAGGTAGTAATGCGAAAAATATATTGTCTTCTTGTTTTATTCTTAACCTTGTTGGTTACGGGGTGTTCTTCTTCTATTGCGCAGTATGATGCAGAGCAGCAGGGCTATGTGGCAGCGCAAATTTTGCAACAGTATGCACTAGGCTCCAATGACTTGACAGAGTATACCATTGAAATGGAAACACATTCAGTTATATGCAAAGCGATAACAACAGAGATTTTATATATAGTTTCTGATAACCCTAACTCATATGTAGCTGTTTGTAAGAGTACATTGGATATTGGTATAGAGATTGAAGCTTGGAAAACCTGTTATTTTCGTATCCATTATCATGAAGATGATAAGGTTATTACAGATGTGGAGGTGCTTGATTATGGCGCGACAGTTTAGTAAACTAGTTCTGTTGATTATCGCGTTGTGCCTATTGGTAGGCTGTAATACAATATCCTTTAATCCATATAAGCATATGTCAGATATAGTTTGTTGTAAATCTCAGCAAGAGTTTGCAAATATGAAGGAGTACGTGCTAGCCCATTCTGATGAGTCTTTACATCAGCAGATTATCTTTGAGCGCGATGGGGATGTACTTGATCCAGATTATCAAGTTACAGAACTCAATATATGGACTGAAACTACAAAGGATGAAGTTCACCTTTTGGGTGAGTACAAAGTAGCATCATCTCCGAGACCTTATTATCTTTTGGCGTATTTTACCTATAAAGATGATATGCTCATTTCTTATGACTATACAGTAGTTGAAACGTATGCTTTTTCAGGAGAGCAGATGTAGAAAGGTGCGTTATGGACACAAGTACGGCTGGTCTGGTAGGGGAGATAAAAGTACAGAGGTTGTTGAATGCCTGTAAAATACGATTTGGTATTAAGTATATCAGTAATTTGCCCTTGTACTGCGATGGCACATACTACCAGGTGGATGACGTGGTAGTTTGCACTAGAGGATTTTATGCTTTAGAAGTAAAGAATTGGAACTGTGAGATAAACTGCGGAAACCAGCGATATTGGAAAGTAAAGTACCCAACACGAGAAATTGTTGTAAAAAGTCCTCTTGCACAGAATACACGACACTGTAATAAAATCTACACACTGACGGGAAGCACCCCGACTAATATTGTAGTGTTTACTGAGGGAGCCAAGTTGAAAAATCCCCCAGAAAATGTTATGCTCTTATCGCAGTTCTCTCAGTTTCTTTCTAGTCAAAATGAGGTGTTGACGCAGGAGCAAGTGGATACTTTGGCAAATTCTTTGGCAGAGTATAAGAGAGCAATAGAACCCCAGATGTTATTAGATTTTATTATCAAGAGAGCTAAGATTTAGGAGAAGCACTATGACATGTTTAACCTGTAGAGATTTGGGTCTGCCTGAGGGATGTCCTTCATGCGGAAAAACTTCTGTATTCAATGAGCCAGAGACAATTCCTGTGACTGAGAAAAAAATGGATTTTGTGTGCATTCCCGAGTATTATCGTGATCAGAAGTGGTCTAAAGAGACGCTGCTAGATACGCATAAGGATGCAGTTTCTCAAGTGTTGCTTGAAAAGTATGCTGAGACATTGGACAGGATATACAATATCTTTAGGAGCGGTGCGATTCCCAATAAATCGTTTTTTGTCATTGCACAGCGGGGTATGGCGAAGATGACTTGGGCTTATTCTTGTATGTATGAAGCATTGCGGCACAAGCACACAGTTATGCCTATTATTGATAATACACAATTTAAGCGATTAAATATAATCTCTTCTGATAGAATTTCTTCTAAGTTTCTTAAGGATATAGATTACACGATTGAGCAGTATCTCTCAGCAGATGTGGTGTTTTTAACAGTGGATCCGGATAATTTTCAATCTAGTTATCGAACAATAGATAGCTTATTGTCAAAACGAGCAAGATTGGGGTTACCTACATTTGTGCTGTCACGATTTTCTGTTGCGCAGATGTCGCTTTTAGATTACGATAATTCCTTTGCCTCGATTGTTTCAAGACAGCAGCAAGACAGAAATAAATATGTAGTTATCATAGGAGGACAAAATGGCAGATAGTGAAGTTATATATATGACATCTCAAGAGGTCGAGTTGCTAGATAAGCGCATTGCAGCACTGGAAGATAGTATCCGGGATGCTAACTTCAGATTGTCAGAAGCCAGAAAAGAAGGCGATCTTCGTGAAAATGAGGAATATTCAAGTGCGGAAAATGACTTATT
>ERZ778518.2245-NODE-2245-length-10935-cov-3.709191_pt1 | contig 10935 bp, 11 predicted proteins | sample MGYA00510340_ERZ778518 | MGnify/ENA primary metagenome ERZ778518 (study PRJEB29527, sample SAMN07138967) | mouse gut metagenome | material: feces | host: mouse | place: China:Nanjing | collected 2016-01-25 ... | reverse complement strand
CCGGAGGCGATTTTGTTTTTCTTGGCATACTTGAGCAGTTTCCGGCGGAGCTTGTTGGGAATGAGAATACTGCGGATTTTCCCCTTGAGATTGATGTCCGTCTCCGCACGGTTTGCAGCTTCAACGGTGATATAGCGAACCTCCGAAACCCGGATTCCCGTGGCGCAGATGGTCTCCATCAGGAGCTCCAATCTCTCCTGGCCCGTCTCCCGTGCGGCGTTCAAGAGCCGCTGATATTCCGCCTTCGTCAACTCCCGGTTCTCCTCCCGGAAGGCTTTCCGCTGAACGCGGAGAAACTTGATCTTGCAGTCCTCCCGCCCCAGGAACCTGAGAAACCGATTGACTGCCGAAAGCATAGAGTTCACCGTCACCGGCGCATACCCCCGTTCTAACAGATATTCCCGCCAGCCGGATGCTTCCTCCAACTCCAGGTCGTCCAGCCACGCGGCGAACGCGCGGACATCCCTGCGGTATTTTTCAATCGTGCCCTCGCTGCGGCCCTGTGTGCGCAGGTGGACGACAAATTTGCAGATGGTCTCATTGAAAATCATCATAAATAAAATCCCCTTTCGTGTTCCCTATAAGTTTCACACAAAAAGGGGAAAAGTTGTATAATATTGTGCAACCAATTGAAAAATTCCGGCAGACAGTTTGACAACAGAATAATTTTACTATGTGGAGAGCCGCTTTTTTTTGAAAAATGTGTAACCCATGGGAGAAAAACGGTGTTTACAGGGGTGAAGGACCTTCAAATTAGCTTGAGAGGAGATGCTGCTATGGAGGACGGACAGATTGTGGATTTATTCCTGGCGCGGGATGAAACGGCTGTTCAGTGTGCATCCGAGAAATACGGCCTCCGTCTGCGAGCGCTGGCCCTGCACATCGCGGGAGAGGTCCAGACCGCCGAGGAGTGCGAGAATGACGCATACCTTGCCGCCTGGAACGCCATCCCGCCCGCCGAGCCCAGGGACTACCTCTACGCCTTCCTGGCGCGGATCGTGCGGAATCTCGCCCTCAACCGCTGCCGGGACCGGGAGAGGCTCAAGCGGGCCGCCTTTGTCTCGGAACTCAGCCGGGAGATGGAGGAGTGCATCCCCGCGCCGGACGATCTGGCCAGCCGGATGGACGACCTGGCGCTGCGGGAGGCGATCAACGGTTTCCTGGGGACGCTGGGGGAGGAGAAGCGGAATATGTTTCTCCGGCGCTACTGGTACATGGACTCTGTGGCGGACATCGCAAAGCGGTTCGGAGTGGGGCAGAGCAAGGTCAAGACAGCGCTGTTCCGGACCAGGAACCAACTGCGGGAGTATTTGAGAAAGGAAGGTTACACACTATGAGGGGCAACGAGTTTTTGGACAGGATGGAGTTGGTGGACCTAGCGTACATCGAGGCGGCGGAGGCCGCGCCGGGGGTGAGGCGAAGCATCTGGACGGGGGGACGGATCGCTGTGGCGGCGTGCCTCTGCCTGGTCCTGCTGGCGGGAACGGCGATGGCGGTCAGCGGAGGCAGGACCTGGCTGGTGGAGGTATTCGGCGGCTTTGGGAGCGATGAGACAGGGTATGAATTGAGCGTTGATATGGACATTATCCCGACCTCCCGGATGTCGGACAATTTGCAGGGCGTCAGCAAAGAGATCGTCCGCCAGTTTGAAACCACCACGCCCTTCAGCAGCTGGATCCCCGGCCACTGGATGGAGAAAGATCTGTCGGTGGACGAGGCGTGGGAATTTATCGGCCTGGAATCCCTGCAAAAGCCGGACTGGGATTTGGAGGTGTGGTACAACACCCTGAATATCTACGGCGACAGCTCCGGCAGGATCGAACACATTCTGATTGACACGGGCTATCAGGAGGGGGACATCCGCTTGCAGGCATGGGCGCAGATCAAAACGGAAAACTATGAGGGAGAGCAGCATTTACGTTCGATCACGGAGTCGGGCATTCGCTTTGAGGAGACTTTCCTCGCTACGCCCGGCGGAAACAGCTGCCAGGTCATTTCCTCCAGTGCCAATGAGCGGGGGTGGCTGGGGCTGACGGGATATTTGGTGGAGAACCGTGTGCTCTATCAGCTGCACATATCCTATCAGGAGCCAGACGCCGCTCGGGCGGAGGAGCTGCTGCACCAGTGGGCGGACCAGTTTTAGCGCTTGCCAACCGGCAGCGGAAATGGTATAATGCTCCCACCAAGAAAAAGGGAGCGTGGTCCCATGGCGTTGCTGCCGAAAAAAGAAGAGAACTATACCTACACCCAGAGCCGGGAACTGAGCTGGCTTCGCTTCAACCGCCGGGTGTTGGAGGAGGCGGGGGACGAGACGGTGCCCCTGCTGGAGCGGCTGAAATTCATCTCCATTTTTACCAGCAACCTGGACGAATTTTTCATGGTCCGGGTGGGAAATCTCTTTGACCTCTCGCTGGTGTCCCCGGGGGAGATCGACAACAAGACCGGCCTCACCCCAGCGGGACAGCTGGCGGAAATCTACAGCGTGATCCCGGGCTTGATCGAAATCAAGAACCGGCTCTATGCCAACGTGACGGCGCTGCTGCGCCGGGAGGGGGTCTGCGACCTGGGGATGGAGGAGCTCTCTCCGGAGGAGCGGAAGTTTGTCAGTACCTACTATAAGGCCAAGATTCTCCCGGTACTGTCCCCCCAGATCGTGGATGCGCGGCACCCGTTTCCCCACCTGGCGAATAAGGCCCTGTACGTTGCGGGCCTCATGCGCAGCCGGAAGGGAACTGCGTCCCTGGGCTTTCTGCCCGCGCCTCAGGGACTGCCTGCCATCCTGACCATGCCTGGGAATCCGGGGCGATTCATCCGCATGGAGACTATCCTGCTCCACTACGCCCCGTCCCTCTTCGGGGAGTACAAGCTGGAGAGCAGCTGCGTGCTGTGCGTCACGCGGAATGCCGATCTGAACCTGGATGCGGAACTGCTGGAGGAGAGCGGGGAGGACATCCGCAGCCGCATGAGTAAGCTCCTCAAGAAGCGGGCCAGCCAATCCGCCGTGCGCCTGGAGCTGTCGAAGAAGATGGGCGGGGAGTTTATGCGTCTGCTCAAGGGTAGACTGGGACTGGAGAACCGGCAGATCTATGTGGACCAGTCCCCGTTGGAGATGCACTACGTCTTTGATCTGACCAAGGCCCTGCCGGAGGCGAAGGCGGCGGCGCTCGGCTTTCCTCCCTACAGCCCCCGTTGGCCGGAGGACCTGGACAAATCCGGCAGTATCATTGAGCAGGTTCGGCAGGAGGATCGACTTCTGTTTTTCCCCTTTGACGGCGTAGACCCATTCCTCCAGATGCTGGAGGAGGCGGCGGCGCGGCCCGACGTGGTGTCCATCCGGATCACGATCTACCGCTTGGCGACGTCCTCCAAGGTGGCCCACATCCTCTGCAAGGCGGCGGAGAACGGCAAGGAGGTCACCGTACTGATGGAGCTGCGGGCCCGGTTCGACGAGGCCAACAATATCTCCTGGTCCCGGTTAATGGAGGATTCCGGATGTAAGGTGATCTACGGTGTGGAGGAGTACAAGTGCCACAGCAAGATTTGCCTCATCACCCTCCGCAGGGGTGACAAACTCAGCTACGTCACCCAGATTGGCACCGGGAATTACAATGAGCGCACCAACGAGCAGTACACCGACCTGAGCCTCATGACGGCCAACGAGGCCATTGGGCTGGACGGGGCAGCTTTCTTTCAGAACATGCTGGTGGGCAATCTGGAGGGAGAGTACCGCCATCTGCTGGTGGCTCCAACGGGAATCAAGACCAGGCTTCTGGAGCTGATGGACGAGGAGATCGCCAAGGGTCCGGAGGGATATATCTGCGTGAAGGCCAACTCCATGACGGAGAGGGAGGTCATGGACAAATTGGTCCAGGCGTCCCAGGCGGGAGTCCAGGTACAGCTGATTCTAAGGGGCATCTGCTGCCTGCGGCCCGGCATCGCCGCTCAGACGGAGAACATCCACGTCACCAGCATCGTCGGGCGGTTCCTGGAGCACGGTAGAATCTACCGCTTCGGCCGGGATAAGGACGTGAAGCTCTTTATCGCCTCAGCGGACCTCATGACCCGGAATCTCAACCACCGTGTGGAGATCGCCTGCCCGGTGTACGACCCCGCGGTCAAGGAGATGCTGCTGAAGATCCTCCACACCCAGCTGGAGGACAATGTAAAGGCAAGCTCGCTGCTGCCGGATGGCTCCTACTGCCGGAAGGTGAACACGCTGACGCCCTGTGACAGCCAGGAGGTCTTTATGACCTCCTCGCTCCACCCGCTCGCCGCCCTGCCGGAGAAGCCGGATGCGCTGCGCCGGTTCCTGCACGGGCTGCGGGGACGGAAAAAATGAGAGGAGAGAGATGCTATGTTTCGTGAGATGCGCAGAAGCAAACAGGAGCTGCCCCGGCAGGAGGCGGAGGCGATCCTGCGCCGGGGGACCTCCGGCGTGCTGGCCCTGGCGGGAGACAACGGGTATCCCTACGCTGTGCCCATCAGCTATGTGTACGACGGCGGGAAGCTCTATTTCCACTGCGCCCTTGCGGGGCACAAGCTGGATGCCGTCCGGCGGAACGAGAAGGCGTCCTTTTGCGTGATTGGCCAGGACGAGATTGTGCCGGAGGTCTACACCAGTTATTTCAGAAGCGTGGTGGTCTTCGGACGGATTCACGTCATGGAGGACCAACAGGAGAAGCGCACCGCCATTGAGAAGCTGGCGCGGAAATACGCGCCGGAGGACACCGCAGAAGGCCGGAGGAGCGCCATAGACCGGGAGTGGACGACCCTGTGTATGCTGGAGATGGAGATCGACCACATGACCGGGAAAGAGGGCCGTGAGCTGGCGAAGCGGCGGCGGGAGGCGAAGGATTAGCGCAAAAAAGTCCAGGGAAGGCTCCGCCGTTCCCTGGACTTTTTATGTTGCAGGTCCGATTTCGTTTCGCACGAGGTTTACGGTATCATCGAGGGAGCAGGGTTCGCCTAAAAGCGTTTTCAGTCCCTCAAAACGGATGGGAATGCCGGGCCCTTCGATCCCGTTGAGCATTGCATGGAAATGGAGGTGCGGCAAATAGCTTGAGCCGCTGCTCCCCACGCGCCCGACCTGCTGACCGGCACGGACCGTCTCCCTAGCCTTTACGCAGACGGAGTTTTTAAACAGATGTGCATAGAGGGAGAGCTCCCCGCTTGCGTGGCGGATCAGGACGTGATTGCCGTCAATGCGCACGTGCTTGCCGTACTGCTTTTCGACCTGGCCAAGATCTGTGGCATCATCGGTGTCGGGGAGGCCGTCGAAGACCGCCTCCACAATGCCGCCGCAGGCGGCGAAAACGGGTGCGCCGCTGATGACGGACGATTCCAGAGATTCATGGAAGCAGCCCACGTCAAAAGCAAATTCACTGTTTCGGCACCACCTGTGAGAATTGATCGAGGGGTAGGTGTCCGTTACAAGGAAGGTCCCGCTCATGGGAAAGGTGTAGCGGTTAGGGGACTCGTATGGGACAACTGCGATTTCTGTTTCCAGGATCTTTTCGCCGCACTTTGCTTCCACCGCTTCATACCGGATTTCATAGCAGGCTCTGTTCCCCGCAAGGCATGTCAGGATCAGGCTCGTGGGCTGTGGTTCGTCAACGAAGTCCAGGTAGAGGAGAAAAAATCGTTGTGCATCATGTGTTCTTCTCGCACAACGGAATAGAGAACGGAATCGCTTACAATGGGCATAAAATTTTCCCTTTTTGATTTATATGTGGAATTTTTCTCGATCTCTTGCGATCTGCCTGGCATACCGGTCCTCCTCGGAGAACACGCAGCCGCAGTATTTTTGCATATAGAGTCCCAGCTCCCGGGCCTTGGCCTGCCCCTGGCGGAAGCCGGGGCGGAAGTCCCGGTAGAGGAAGGTCACGCCGTACTGCGCCCCCACGGCCTCCGCCGCCCGGCAGATGCCCTCGTGGTCCTGGTAGGGACTGACCAGCAGCGTGGTGGAGAAGTGCGTGAAGCCGTTTTCGGCGGCGTACCGGGCCGTCTCCTCCAGGCGGCAGGCGTAGCATTGGGCGCACCGATGGTCGATGTCCTCCGACACCGCCCGGACGAAGTTCCGAAGGCCGTAGTCCTCCCGGACCACTAGCTCCAGGCGAATGGAGGCGGCGTAGTCGATCAGTGTATCCCGGCGGGACTTGTACTCCTGATAGGGGTGGATGTTGGGGTTGTACCAGAAGCTGACGGGCTCGATGCCCTCCTCGCGCAGGGAGTCCACGCAATAGACGCTGCATGGTGCGCAGCAGGTGTGCAGGAGAAGTCGTTCCATGGCTGTGACCTCGATGTTTAATAAGAATAGGGCTATCATAGCACAGGAAGAAGCGGCTGTCAAAGAGAGAAATGCGAAGCGGCATTTGGGAAGGCTGTCGAAACTTTTAAGGAGTGGAATCGGTTGACAAATTCGCCTGGGGCTTATACAATAGATCGTGGAAAGATATGGACAGGGGGTGTGGATATGGAGAAATCAGTCCCACGAATCCTGCTGACGGGGACCGGCAGCGGGTGCGGGAAGACGACGGCGGTCTGTGCCGTTTTGCAGGCCCTGGTGGACCGGGGACTGCGGGTCGGCGCCTTCAAGTGCGGACCGGACTACATCGACCCCATGTTCCACAGCCGCATCATCGGCGCAAAGAGCGCCAACCTGGACCCCTTCTTCTTCGACAGGAACACGCTGCGGTTTTTGCTGGCGAAAAACGGGGCAGACCGGGAGGTATCCGTTATCGAGGGCGCCATGGGCTACTACGACGGTGCAGGGCTGACCACCGCCCGGGCCAGCAGCCGGGAGGTCGCCGGGTGGACGGAAACGCCTGCCGTGCTGGTGGTTCCGGCTAAGGGGGCGGCGCTGTCGGTGCTGGCCACCATCGCCGGATTCCTGGACTTTCAGGGGGAGAGCGGCATCCGGGGCGTGCTTCTGAACCGCTGCACCGCCATGACCTATCAGGGACTGGCGGAGGAAATCCGGCGGCGGTTCGGCGGCAGGGTGGAACCCCTGGGCTTCCTGCCGGAAATGCCGGCGTGTACGCTGGAGAGCCGCCACCTTGGGCTGGTCACCGCCGGTGAGGTGGAGAATCTGCGGGAGATGACCCGGATGCTGGCCCGGCAGGCGGAAAAAACCGTCGATCTTGACGGCCTGCTGTCCCTGGCGGGGAGTGCGCCGCCGGTATCATACGAGCCGGTGGTTCTGCCCGGGAGGGAGCCGGTGCGGATCGCTGTGGCCCGGGATAGGGCGTTCTGCTTCTACTACGAGGACAGCCTGGAGGCCCTGGAGGAGATGGGCGGGGAGCTGGTGGCGTTCAGTCCGCTGTCCGATGAGGCGCTGCCGGAGAATATCCAGGGGCTCTACCTCGGTGGCGGCTACCCGGAGCTGTACGCCGAGGCGCTGTCACGGAACGCGGGGATGCGCAGCGCCGTCCGGCGGGCGCTGGAGGGGGGACTGCCCTGCATCGCGGAGTGCGGGGGGTTCATGTACCTGACGGAGCAGATCGAAGCGTGGCCCATGGTGGGTTTCCTGCCGGGGAGGTGCTGGGACAATGGGAAGCTGACCCGGTTCGGCTATGTGACGCTGCGGGCGAAGAGGGACAACCTCCTCTGCCGCGCCGGGGAGGAGATCCGTGGGCACGAGTTCCACCACTGGGACGCGGCGCTCCCCGGGGAGGATTTTACCGCCGAGAAGCCCAGTGGCAGGGCGTGGGACTGCGCGATTGCGGGAGAAAATCTGTATGCGGGGTATCCACACTTCCATTTTTATGCCAATCCGCGCTTTGCGGAACGTTTTTATGAAGCTTGTATAAAGGAGAAGCAACGATATGCCTGAAATCGTGAAACCGATGGATATTGAAAAGCGCAGCTTTGAGATCATCACGGAGCTGCTGGGGGAGCGGAGGCTGGAGCCGGAGAACGAGCTGGTCATCAAGCGGGTCATCCATACCTCTGCCGACTTTGACTATGTGGACAACCTCTGCTTCTCCGAGCACGCGGTCAGGAGGGGCATCGAGGCCCTGCGGGGCGGGTGTGACATCGTAACCGATACCCAGATGGCCCGGGCGGGGATCAATAAGTCCATCTTGGGGCAGCTGGGCGGCGAAGTGATGTGCTTCATGTCCGACCCGGATGTGGCGGCGGAGGCCAGGGAGCGGGGCGTCACCCGGGCCATGGTGTCCATGGAGCGTGCGGCGGCGCTGGAGAAGCCCTGCATCTTTGCTATCGGCAATGCGCCCACGGCCCTGTTCGCGCTCAAGACACTGATGGAGGAGGGGAAGGTCCGTCCGGCGCTGGTGATCGGGGTGCCGGTGGGGTTCGTCAACGTGGTGGAGAGCAAGGAGGCCATCATGACCGCCGGAGCGCCCTACATCGTGGCCCGGGGCCGGAAGGGCGGCAGCAACGTGGCCGCGGCGATCTGCAACGCGATGCTGTATCAGATAAGGAGATAGGGGGGGACGGTATGATAAAGAAGGCAATCGATTCATTTGTGGTCCGAGTGGGCGTTTTCATAGCTTTCCTTATAATAGCTACGATTTCTAAAAATGGGATATTTGATAACATTGCATGGATACTGTATGGTGCTAGCCTAATGATCCGACCATGCTGGCCGAAAGCGTGGGACAATGCGGACCATCAGAAGCTGCGGCTGGGCTGCCGTATCGCTGGCGGATTGGCGATTCTGGTCGGCGTTTTTACCCGCTTCGGCGTGTAGAAGCGGTCCACATATTGAGCTAGAAAGGACCATCCATGGAGGAATACATTGTCAAGGGCGGGAAGAAACTCCGCCTGGGGTATACCACCGGGTCCTGTGCGGCAGCTGCGGCCAAGGCGGCGGCGTATATGCTGCTGACCGGGCGGCGACTGGAGCGGGTGGAGCTGACCACGCCCAAGGGCATCCAGCTTGCGCTGCCGGTGCAGGACATCCGGATGGGGGAGGGGGCCGTCTCCTGCGCCATTAAGAAGGACGGGGGCGACGACCCGGACGTGACCACGGGGACGCTGATTTTCGCGGAGGTGTCGCGGCAAAAAAGTCCAGGTGTGTCGATTGACGGCGGCGCGGGCGTGGGCCGGGTGACGAAGCCGGGACTGGACCAGCCGGTGGGCGCAGCGGCCATCAACAGCGTACCGCGGAAGATGATTCAGGAGAACGCGGAGGAAATTCTGCGCCTGACGGGAGAGACGGGCGGTCTGTCCGTGGTCATCTCCGTGCCGGGCGGGGAAACGCTGGCGAAGAAGACTTTCAATCCCCGGCTGGGGATTGTGGGCGGCATCTCGATCATCGGGACCACGGGCATTGTGGAGCCCATGAGCGAGGCGGCGCTGGTGGAGACGATCCGGGTGGAGCTGCGGCAGCGGCGGGAGAGCGGCGCGGAGTACGTGCTGCTGAAGCCGGGAAACTACGGGTCTGATTTCGTCCGGGACGGCCTGGGGCTGGACCCGGCGGAGGCGGTGCAGACGTCCAACTTCATCGGTGACGCGGTGGAGATGTGCCGGGAGATGGGCTTCCGGGGTGCGCTGCTGGTGGGACACGTGGGGAAGCTGGTGAAGGTGGCCGGTGGGATGCTGAATACCCACTCGAAATACGGGGATTGTCGGATGGAGATTCTGGCGGCCCACGCCGCCGCCGCAGGACTGCGAGCGGAGCGAGTGGAGGAAATATTAAGATGCGTGGCCTGCGATGACGCGCTGCGCGTGCTGCGTGAGGAGAACCTGTATGAGGCGACGCTGGCGCGGCTGACGGAGCGCGTGGGATTTCATCTGCGGGCCAAGGCGGGGGAAAGTATGGAGATAGAGGCGATTTTGTTCTCCAAAGTCTATGGCGAACTGGGACGGACGGCGGATGCGGGGGCTTTACTCCAGAAAGTCGTTTCCTTAAAATAAGAAGGAGGAGTGCCAATCCATGAATCATCAAATCATCACCGATATAGCAAATTTTATATTCGTATCTGATGAGCCGGAAAAGGCTGACGCTATTTTTCTGCCGGGCGGGTCCCACCCGGCGCAGCCCGAGTATGCTTCCGAGCTGTACCGCCAAGGCTATGCAAGGTGGGTGATCCCCTCGGGCGGGGTCAGCGTAAAACGGGATAAATGGCCGGGGGTTCGCGCAAAAGCGGACATATACAACGGAGATTACCAATCCGACTGTGCATTTTTTACGGATGTGCTCCTGAAAAATGGCGTGCCGGCCTCGGCCATTATCGGGGAAAATCAGTCCGGCCACACGCGGGATAATGCTTTTCTCTCTCGAAAGGTGGTTGAAGAGAGAGGAATTGAGATAAAATCGGCATTGATCGTCTGCAAGGCGTTTCACGCCCGGCGGTGTCTCATGTTATACCAAATGGCCTTCCCCGATGTGGAGATAAAGGTGTGCCCCGTGCATTGTTATAACATCACCAAAGAGAATTGGTATAAAAACGAAACCGGAATCGACCGCGTCCTCGGCGAACTGACCCGATGCGGCAATCAATTTGTGGGAGACATCAAGAACTATTGTCCGTTAGGCGGGCCCCCCAGCGCGGCGTGAGCCGTGCGGCCGTTGATAGAGCGAAAAAAGAGTGCGCGAAGCGAAGGCTTCGCGCAAGGGCACGACAGGACTGTAGAAGGGTGCCTCGGCGGCACCCATAGAGCAAGCGTAAGCTTGCGGCAAAAAGTTTTTCTTTTTGATCCTTTTTCTTTGTTCACAAAGAAAAAGGATGACTGCCGAAAGGAGGCACTAAATTATGGTACATTTTGTAGGTGCGGGCAGCGGGGCGGCGGATTTGATCACGGTCCGGGGCGCGCGGCTGCTGGGCGAGGCGGACGTGGTGATCTACGCCGGGAGTCTGGTGAATCCGGAGCTGCTGGGGTATGTCCGGGAGGGCTGCGCGGTTCACAACAGTGCGGAGATGACGCTGGAGCAAGTGCTGGACGTGGTGAAGCGGGCCGAGGCGGAGGGGA
>ERZ778518.2240-NODE-2240-length-10966-cov-4.622491_pt1 | contig 10966 bp, 7 predicted proteins | sample MGYA00510340_ERZ778518 | MGnify/ENA primary metagenome ERZ778518 (study PRJEB29527, sample SAMN07138967) | mouse gut metagenome | material: feces | host: mouse | place: China:Nanjing | collected 2016-01-25 ... | reverse complement strand
GTCGTAAAAATGCGCGGAGAAGCCGGGGAACATATCGCCAGCAATCCGCCCTACGGATATATCAAAGACCCGGAGAATAAAAAGAAATGGATTGTAGACGAGGAAGCCGCAAAGGTGGTGCGGCGTATCTTTGACCTATGCATTGCGGGCAAAGGCCCCATGCAGATCGCAAAAATCCTGACTGCCGACAGGGTATTGACGGTTACTGCGTATAACGCCAGACAGAAAGGATGGTCCATGCCGGATAACCTGTACCAGTGGTGTGCGAAGTCTGTCGCTGGAATACTGGAGCGGCCGGAATATACTGGCTGTACCGTCAACTTCAAGACCTATACCAAATCCCTCAAATTCAAGAAGCGGATGGAAAACCCGAAAGAAAACCAGAGGGTATTTGAAGATACGCAGCCGGCGATTATTGAACGTGGACAGTGGGAACGGGTACAGGTGTTAAGAGCCAACAAGCGCAGGCCGACAAAGACAGGGAAAACCAGCATTTTCTCCGGACTTGTCTACTGTGCCGACTGCGGTGCGAAGCTCTATTACTGTACCTGCAACACCTACAAGGATGATTCACAGGATCATTTTGTCTGCTCCAACTATAAGAGCAATACAGGTTCCTGTAAAATCCACTACATCCGGGAAGTCACGCTTTATAGGCGGGTTCTGGAATGTATTCAGGGGACGCTGACCTATGTGCGCTTGTTCCGGGATGATTTCACCCAGGAAATGCTGGCGCAGGACGAAGCCAGCCGGAAGGCGGAACTGGCACAGAAGCGGAAAGCCCTCTCCGGGGCGCAGAAGCGCATGGAGGATTTGGACAAGATCATCCAAAGGCTTTATGAAGATTCCGTTCTTGGCAAGCTGAGCGACCTCCGCTTTCAAAAACTTTCGGCACAGTATGAAGCGGAGCAGGCGGAAATTCAGCAGCTTGCAGCTTCGCTGGAGAGAGAAATTGAAAATGAAGCCAGACAGATTGCCGATGTGGGGCGTTTCCTCCAGCTTGCCGACAGGTATTCCGATTTGCAGGAGCTGGACGCCGCTACGGTAAATGAGCTGATTGAAAAGATTGTGATCCACAGCCCAGAGAAGATCGGCGGGAAGAAACATGTCACGATTGAAGTCTATTTTACCTATGTGGGGAAAATCCGGATTCCACTTGCCAAACCGGAACTACTGACAGAAAAACCGGCGTGACCTCTGCCATGCCGGTTTTTCCGGAAATTCTATTTACTTCCTTATGGGCATCCGCCCAAGCAGAATCCTTTTTTATTTATAACAATAGAAAGTTCGCAAAGCATACTTTCTATTGTTTAGAAAGGTCACCGTTTTATTTAATTCTTTCCGCCCTTCTTGGAAACCACATCAAAGATAACGGCTGCCAGGAGAACCAGACCTTTTACGACTCTCTGGTAGTTGGCATCCACACCCATGATACTCATACCCAGGTTGATAACACCCATCAGAACCGCACCAACGATAACGCCGGGAACCGTACCCACACCGCCGTATGCGGAAGCGCCGCCGATAAAGCAGGAGCCGATGGCATCCATTTCATAGTTCTGTCCATATGTAGGCTGTGCGCTGGTCATACGGGCGATTGTCAGCATACCTGCCAGAGCCGCCAGAAATCCCATATTGGTATATGCGATAAAGTAAACACGCTCCGTATTGATACCGGACAGTTTGGTTGCTTTCTCATTGCCGCCCACCGCATAGAAATAACGGCCTGTGGTTGTTTTGGAAGTGATGTAGCCATAGATGAATACTACAACCATCACCCACAACAATGCCGTGGGAATCCCTTTATACTGAGCCAGTTTATAGGTGAAAATCAGGATAACCAGACAAATGACAACCAGCTTTGTCACTGCAGGCGCCAGTGCTTCCATCTCGTAGCCCTTCTTCGCTCTTGCCATACGGCCTTTTAATACAATGGCCACATAAATGGCGCATGCAATCACACCTGCCACGATACAGGTAATATTAAGGCCTTCGCCGCCGCCCAGGAAATCCGGTATGTAACAGTCAGCACCGCCGCCAAAGAGTTTTACAAAGAATTCATTGGTAATGGATACGGTCATCCCCTGCAATACCACGTTGCTCAGTCCTCTGAACACCAACATGCCAGACAGTGTAGTGATAAAGGGGGGAACATGTACATAGGCAATCCAGAACGCCTGCCATGCACCGATTGCAGTACCTACAATAATCATCACCAGAATGGAAAGCCACACGTTAACGCCCTTGTTTTCCATCAGGGTTGCGCCTACGGCGCCCACAAAGCAGACAATCGAACCTACGGAAAGGTCGATGTTACCACCGGTCAGAATACATAACAACATACCGGTTGCAAGCACAAACACATATGCATTCTGTGCAATCAGGTTACTGACATTCTGAGGAAGCAGGATTTTCCCTCCGGTTCTCCAGGTGAAGAACAATGTAACCAGTATTAACGCGATAATCATCGTATATTTTTTTACACCTGCCATAATTTTTGCTTTATCCATGGTTTACGCTCCTTTATTGCCAGATTTTAAAATGTATGACATGATAACTTCCTGAGAGGCTTCACTTCTGTCAAGCTCGCCTACGATTCTGCCCTCATTCATTACATAAATGCGGTCACACATACCGAGTACTTCCGGAAGCTCTGAAGAAATCATGACAACCGATTTGCCTTCCGCAACAAGCTGGTTGATAATACAATAGATTTCATACTTTGCACCTACGTCAATACCACGGGTCGGCTCATCCAGAATCAGCACATCCGGATCTGCAAACATCCATTTGGCAAGCAATACCTTCTGCTGGTTGCCTCCGCTCAGATTCCCCACATTCTGCTCTACCGTCGGGCATTTTGTATGTAACTTCTCCTTGTAATCCACGGCAACACCATATTCTTTATCCTTATCTATCACCGTATGGGTGCTGACCGCGTCCAGATTGGCCATGGTCGTATTGATCTTAATGGGATTGGTCAGAATCAGGCCATTGCCTTTCCGATCCTCCGTCACATATGCCAGTTTATTCCGTATGGCGTCTTTTACGTTGCGCAGATGGACTTCCTTACCATCAATAAAAAGCTGGCCGCTGATATTGGTTCCATAGCTTTTTCCGAAAATACTCATGGCCAGTTCCGTCCTGCCTGCGCCCATCAGTCCGGAGATGCCCACCACTTCACCTCTGCGCACGTTCATGCTGACATCGTCAACAACTTTGCGTTCCGTATAAAGGGGGTGATATACGTTCCAGTTTTTCACTTCCATCAGTACATTCCCGATTCTTACGTTTTCGCGTCTGGGGAAACGGTCTGTCAGGTCACGGCCTACCATGCCTTTGATAATACGGTCTTCCGTAATATCATCGGTCTTTTTATCCATCGTCTCAATGGTGGAGCCGTCACGGATAACGGTAATTTTATCTGCTACATAAGAAACCTCATTTAGCTTATGAGATATAATAATCGAAGTCATGCCTTCCCGTTTGAATTGCAGCATCAATTCCAGCAATGCCTGAGAATCCGATTCATTCAGGGAAGAAGTGGGCTCATCCAGAATCAGCAGGCGAACTTTCTTTGCCAGTGCCTTTGCAATTTCCACAAGCTGCTGTTTGCCTACGCCAATGTCTTTGATCAGCGTTCTGGAAGATTCCTTCAGGCCCACGGTTTTTAACAGTTCGTCGGCCTTGCCGTATGTTTCATTCCAGTCCAGTGCGAATTTATGTCCCCGCTCGTTTCCCAGAAACATATTCTCACCAATTGTCATATAAGGAATCAAAGCCAGCTCCTGATGGATAATCACAATCCCTTTTCCCTCACTGTCTTTGATTTTATTAAATTTGCATACCTCTCCGTCATAAATGATATCCCCTTCATAAGAACCATAAGGATAGATACCGCTTAAAACATTCATCAGTGTGGATTTGCCCGCACCGTTCTCACCTACCAGAGCGTGGATTTCTCCCTCCTCAACTTTCAAATTCACATTATCAAGGGCTTTTACGCCAGGGAATGTCTTGGTGATATTTTTCATTTCAAGTAATACTTTCGCCAACTGTATCCCTCCAACCATAGATAGTATAGATTCTTAATAAACAGGCGGGAACTTTGTCCCGCCTGCTCATTCTCTGTTTTGTTTCACATACAGCTCTTATTTAAGGTCTGCTTCTGTATAATATCCGGATTCGATCAACAGCTTCTCATAGTTGTTAACGTCTGCGAATACGGGCTCGCAAAGGTAAGAAGGAATCACGCCTGTTCCGTTATCATAGCTTTCTGTATCGTTTACAGGTGCTTCTCCGCCCTTCATGATAGCATCTACCATCTTAACTACCTGTGTTGTCAGATCACGTGTATCCTTGAATACGGACATGGACTGCTTTCCTGCGATCATGTTCTTAACGCTGGCAATATCACAGTCCTGACCTGTCAGTACAGGATAATCTCCTGTGTAGTTTGCTGCCAGAGAGTTTGCCACACCCAATGCAGTAGAGTCATTGGAAGCAAGTACTGCGTCAAGTTTTGTTCCGTCAGAGTAATTGGATGCGATAATCGCGTCAAATCTGGACTGAGCAGCTTCTGTAGCCCAGTTTGCAGTTGCACATTCTTCGAAAGATGTCTGACCGGATTTAACAACCAGTTTGCCGGAATCAATATAGGGCTGCAGAACATCCATAGCGCCGCCGAAGAAGAATCTTGCATTGTTGTCGCCAGGGTCACCTGTGATCAGCTCGATGTTGAAAGGTCCTTCTGCATTTTCCAGATCAAGAGCGTCTCTGATATATTCACCCTGAACGGTACCAACCATGTAGTTGTCAAATGTTGCGTAATAAGAAACAGCATCAGAATTCATGATCAGACGGTCATATGCGATAACCGGGATGCCTGCTTCCTTAGCCTGTGCCAGAACGGTTCCCAGAGAATCGCCGTCGATGGATGCGATAACAAGCAGTTTGCATCCGTTGGAGATCATATTCTCAATCTGAGAAACCTGTGTCTGGATGTCATTGGCAGCGTACTGTAAGTCAACCTCATAGCCTGCTTCCTTTAACTGCGCTTCCATATTTGAGCCGTCCTGATTCCATCTCTGCAGATCCTTGGTCGGCATTGCCACACCAATCAGTCCGCCTTCTCCTGCAGGTGCTGCTGCATCTGCTTCTGCGCCGTCTCCTTCTGCAGGTGCCGCATCAGCGGCAGGTGCTTCTGATTCTGCCGGTGCGTCCGCTGCAGGTGCATCCTGAGCCGGTTTGTCACCGCCGCAGCCTACCAGAAGAGTAGCGATCATTGCCACGCTTAAAAGAGCGCTTAAAACTTTTCTTTTCATTTCTGTATTTCCTCCCTGTTAAATTTTGTAACTCCGGTTACAAATAAAATATATCACAAAAAGATTAGTAAATGTTTGCGATTTCCTGTATATTTTTAACTCCTGTTTCATAAAAAAAGAAGCATGCTAGCATTTTTTTGTACAAAAATACCGCATGCAGCAAATTTATCCTGTTACTTTATTCTCCGTTATCCGGCCCTCCCAAATCCTGTGTCTGCGGATCATTGTCAATCCTCCACCGCTTCCGTTTCGCTTTTCTCCATTCTGAGTTCCGGCATATTCAGATACACATCCTCCTTTAAGTGAAAACCACTGTTGATAATCACATCATCCATATTGTCTTTATAGACACTGATTGGCTCCAACGCCACATAGGGCACCAGGCCGCTGCCATCATAGATCACACTGTCCGTCTCCACGTCCCTGCCTTCTCCCAGTGCAATGGCGCACTCTGCGGCTTTTTGGGCCAGCTTCTCCACCGGTTTATAAACTGTCATAATCTGCGTCCCCTGTACGATTCTCTGGCAGGCAGCCAGATCCGCATCCTGCCCCACCACACCGATTTTTCCGGCCAGCCGCCGCTCGGACAGAGCCCGCACCACCGCTGTCGCTATATCGTCATTCCCACACATAATGGCATCCGCCCGACTCACCACATCTGCATGGCTGTAAATATACTCACTGCCCAGTTCAGCCTTCCATCCGTCGGCATGTATTGCATCCAGAATCTCAATCTGGTGCTCCTGCATAACCCTTCTGAATCCTTTTTCCACCAGGGACACATTGTTATCAGCCAGAGGGCCGCCCAGCATCAGGACACTCTTCACGTCCTGCCCGCTGTTCACAATCCCCTGCGCCATCATTTCTCCCACTGCCTCATTGTCAAAGGAAATATACAGATCCACATCGCTGTTCTTAATCAGACGGTCATAGGCAATCACTTTGATCCCCTCGCTCTTTGCTTTCCGCACCACATCCGCCAGGCTGTCCGAATCAATACAGATAATGACAATGACATCCATCTCCTTGTCGATGAAATATTCAATCTGGGCTACCTGCTCCTCCAGATTGCCGCTGGCATTCTGCACATTCACTTCCGCCCCCATCTCTTTGGCCGTGGAGACAAATATATCCCGGTCCCGCTGCCATCTTTCTATTACAAACGAGTCAAAGCTCATTCCAATCTGCAACCGGTCTGTCTGCTCGTCCGCTTCCTCAACGGCTCCTTCCTCGCCCCCTGTACATCCACCCGAAAGAAGCAGGCATAACACCAGCGCCGCATATAGCATCCATCGTTTCATCCTATTTTTTCTCCTTGTATTCCGTAGGCGTCAGGCCGGTATGCTTTTTAAAAATCCGGCTGAAATAATTGGGATCCGAATATCCTACCTCACCACAGATTTCCTTCATGGACAACTCCGTGCCCGCCAGCAGCTCCCTGGCGCGGTTCATACGAATTTCCGTCAGATATTCCACAAAATTCCGGCCCGTTTCCTCCTTGAAAATTTTGCTGAAATAATAGGAACTGATATCCACTGAACGGGAAACTTCGTCCAGGGAAATATCCTTTTTATTATAGTGGCTGTCAATATAGTTCCGCGCCTTCTCCACCACACTCACTGACTGGGATTCCTTTTTCACACCCATATTACGGCAGTTGTTTCCCATCCTGTCCACGAACCAGGCCCGCACTTCTTCCAGCGTTTGCAGTTCCAGCAGCGTGGGCAGATAATCCTTACGGCTTCTGAAATGATAACTCCTGCCGCCGCTCTCATAAAAAATATGCTCCGCCCACAAGACAAACTCAATACATTTGAGTTTGATATCCATCATATATTCGCCATAATTTTCTTCCATCCAGTCAAAAAAACGGTTGGCTTCCGCTACAACGCCGTTTACATCTCCCTTTTCCGTCAGTTCAAACAGCATTTTCTCATTGCCGATGGGATAATTTTCTTCATACTGGACACCCACCGGCGCGTCATCCACATGGGCGACCCGGTTGGTAGTCTGCACCAGTGCATTGAGCGCTTCATTATAAGATTCGGCCACTTCATCCATCCGCTTCACGGACCCAATGCCCACCCGGAAGGTGATCTCTGTCCGCGCTTTCAGTTTCCGGGCCAGTTCTCTGGCTTTTTCAATGACACGAATTCTTTCATTATATTCCATCCGGGGTGTGCTGCAGGGGATACATATGGCAATCTTATTTGCCATGCCCGAACCGGTAATACCGGGCAGATAGGCATTCGTAATCTCCCGGATTTCCCGGTAGGCATTCTGTACCCGAATACTTGCCCCCACCGCATTGGTCATATGGTTGCCCTCCTGTGTCTCACCGCAGACCAGCACTGCCATATAGGCATAGTCTTCCCGGATACCCAGAAGATTCTTAAAATTTTCGATATCTTCTTCAAATGGTTCATGAAATAACAGGTTCTGGATCAGTCCGTTTTCTATAATGGGAATCACGGATTCCATCTTTTCCCGGATCAGCAGATCCTGGCTGCGCTTTTCCCGCTCCCGGTCTATCATGGCCATGGCCCGTCTGAGTACCTGCACGATCTTTTCCCTGTCCACCGGCTTGTTCAGGTACTCCAGCACACCCATATTGATCGCTTCCTTGGCATAATCAAATTTGTCGTACGCGGACATGATAATCAACACCATGTGGGTATTTGTTTCCCGAATTTCCCGCATGGCGTCGATGCCATTGATCCCCGGCATCTGAATATCCATAATCGCAATATCCGGACGGAAACTTTCCGCCAGCTCAATGACACTCCTGCCCGTTTTGGCAAATTCGATCACACAGTTCCCCTGAAATTCCTTTTCGATAATAAATTTCAGAGAATCAATCACAATCCCTTCATCATCCGCCAGCATAATCTTATACATCTTCATACTCCCCTTCCCTGACCGGGATATAAATCAGTACTTCTGTCCCCCTGTTTTCCCCTTCGCTCAGAATAGATATGACATCTGTGTCATTCAGGAACAGACGCAGGCGGCCGATTACATTGTCCAGGCCAATCCCATTGGAATCTCTGGACAGATCGGCAGCCCGAAGCTGGCTGTTCATGATTTTATCAATCGTTTCCCTGGAGATACCGATGCCATTGTCTTTTACACTGATGCAGACCGCGTCATGCACTCTGTAGACAGATAACAGGATTTCTCCCTCCCAGTCAATATTGCGTATACCATAATTGACACTGTTTTCCACAATAGGCTGCAGGATCATACTGGGCACCTGTACATCCAGCAGGCTCTCGTCCACTTCCTTCCTGAAATGGATGTCACCGGAAAAACGTACGTTCAATATATAAATATACGTATCCACAAGGGAGATTTCCTCCCGCAGCGTTACCGTATCGTTATTTTTCTTAACATTATAACGAAAAAAGTCCGCCACCTTCTGTACATACCGGTAGGTCCGGTCTGCGCCTTCCATCATGGCAAGCTGGGCACCGGCATTCAGGGTATTAAACAGGAAATGGGGGTTAATCTGGGCCTGAAGGTATTTAATCTGCGCATCCTTTAAGTGCGTCTCCATCATCAGTTCCTTTTCCTTCATGGCATTTTCCGTTTCCATACTCTGCCTCAGCCGCTTGATATATTCCCTGATACTGACAATCATGGCATTGAAGGCCGTACTCACCACCCCCACCTCGTCCGCCGTCGTCACAGGCAGAAGCTCTACGTCCAGATTCCCCTTCGCAACCTGATCCGCCGTACCTGCCAGCTTCTGCAGGGGGCTGGTAATGGTGCCTGTCAGCAGAATAATCAAAATAAGATTGCACACACCCACCAGCACCAGCGCCACCACATTGACACCTTCCAGATAATGCATGGACGTGGACAGAGCCTGGTAACTGCTGGAATTGGCCCGGAACTGCTCATTGTTCAGACTGTAAATATAAGTACTGATATAGCCATACATTTCCGTAGCTTTCTCATACCGCGCCTTGACCTTTTCCACATTGCCGCCGCGCTTGGCATCTATGGTCTGCCCCGTCAGCTCCAGATATGCTTCCGACATGCTGCGAATATTTTTTTCCATAATCATCAGCTCATTCCCGTAGACCTGGTCATTGAGCCGGGCTGCCAGCTTGGAATAATCCTGTTCATTCCGGTAATAATTTTCCATGGCGTCGCTGGTACGGGTATTCAGATAGTCTGTCATACTGGCCTGTACACGGGTAAGGGTATCAGCCAGTTCATTCAGACTGATATTACTCACATATACCTCATCCAGCCGGTTCATCATATGATTGACATTCACATACATGAACAGATTGATAAACAAAATGGTAGACGTGGTAATGATAAAAACAAGCATCATCCGGGTCCGGATGGAAAGTTTATGGAATTTTTTCACTGCCTCCGCCTCCCAGATACTCTTTTACATTCTCCGCGGTAATGAGATTGGTATCCACACTGAAATACTCGCTGACATAACCGTTTTTCCGGTATTCGTCCAGCGCCATCACACTGTATTGCCCCATTTCCGCCGTATCTATGGAAATGGTGGAACGCACCACATTGCGGTCAATGGCACGCAGGATAGATTCAGAATCATAATAACCGATTATATCAATCTCTCCCACTTTATTATAATCCACCACCGCCTGATAAACGCAGGAGGTGGAAATCTCATCCAGACAGATAATCACATCCGGCAGCGTCTTTTCCATAAAAAGTTTCCGGATGGATTCCTCCACATCAAACGCACCCTTGTTTTCCACCGCAGCCGCACGCACCTGAATATCCGTATACCCGTCCAGAGTCTCCTGAATGCCGGAAAAAATAATATTCTGGCTTGTATACTGCGTTTCCGCATTCATCAGCACAAGCACCTTTCGTACCTCTTTATCCGTTATGGAAAGTACCTGTCTGCCATATTCTCTGCCCAGATTATAATTGCTCACACCTACAAAGCTCGTCCTGATCCCCAGATTATTGTCCTTTAACACAATCACCACCGGAATTCCCCGCTCCTGTGCTTCTTCAAGACACTCCGCTGTGACCGGGGATTCATCCGCCTCCAGAATAATGCCGTCGGCGCCGGAAGCCAGAGCGATTTTCAAAAGTTCTTCCCTGGAATACCCGGTACTCAGATTCCCTCCCATCATCTCCACATAAGCGCCTGTTTCCTTTCCCACCTTCCGGGCGCTCTCATAGACAGACTGCCAGAACGCAGAGCTGTGATCCGAAACAATCATTACATAATATGCCTCATACTGCTCATAATCCGTCTGTTCCAGAAGCTGTGCGCTCCGCAGCATGTTTTCCCTGAAAACAAGCATACTTCCCATGGTAATCAGTAAAATAAGGACCACGGAGCAGACGCATCCGATTACAACCATCCGGCTGTCCCGAACCGCCCCCTGCCTGTTTTTCTCCCTGTCCTGCGCTTCTCTCATCCTTCTTTCCCGTTGTCCTTTTTCCGTTTCTCTGCCTTGACCCGCTTATCTTCCTCTTCTTCCCGGATACTGTCAATTACCTTCTCAATCAACAGCTTTTTCACATACACGTCAAAACTCAGATAGCAGATAAACGCAAACTTGTGCAGGAAATCCTGCTGGCCTTCCGGCGCCTTCGAAAAAGAAACCTCCGCTTGTTTATACCGCCTGTACACA
>ERZ778518.2237-NODE-2237-length-10993-cov-4.986469_pt1 | contig 10993 bp, 9 predicted proteins | sample MGYA00510340_ERZ778518 | MGnify/ENA primary metagenome ERZ778518 (study PRJEB29527, sample SAMN07138967) | mouse gut metagenome | material: feces | host: mouse | place: China:Nanjing | collected 2016-01-25 ... | reverse complement strand
CGTCAGGGTGTGAACTGGGTGGATTCCCAGGGCCGCACCATCGCCCCCATCGTGGCTGATGACTGGGTCGCCGGCTACCAGCACATGATCGACGCCAACGGCGCCAGCGCGCTGACCCTGAACCTGGTGAAGGGCGCCATGGACTACGCCGAGGGCACCAACCCAGACTTCTCCGCCGTGGGCGTGAAGGCCGTGGACGAGTACACCCTGGAGATCACCCTGGACAACCCCTGCACCTACTTCATGACCTACCTGACCTACTCCACCGTGGCCTCCCCCATGTGCCGCTCCTACTATGAGTCCCACGGCGGCAAGTTCGGCGCGGACTACGATCCCTCCGCCGCCGACTACACCTACGGTCTGGATACCGACAACATCGCCTACAGCGGTCCCTATCTGGTGACCAACCACACCGAGAAGAGCATGATCGTCTTCCAGGCCAACCCCGCCTGGTGGAACGCCGAGAACCTGGAGACCACCACCGTCAACTGGCGCTTCAACGACGGCACCGACTCCACCAAGAGCTATCAGGACTTCAAGGCCGGCACCGTCACCAACGTGAGCCTGAACAGCTCCACCATCGAGACCGCCAAGGCCGACGGCCTGTATGACGGCTACAACACCGTCTCCGACACCGACTCCACCAGCTTCGTGGGTTTCCTGAACGTGAACCGCCGTGCGTTCGTCAACTTCGACGACGCCACCAAGCTGGTCTCCCCCCAGAGCCACGAGAGCGCCGATGAGATCGACGTGGACAACGGCGTGGTGACCTCCGACATCGTGGACGACGCCGCCCGGACCCACGTGGCTATGAACAACAAGAACTTCCGCCTGGCCCTGTGCATGTCGATGGACCACGCCACCCGGAACGCCCAGAGCGTGGGCGAGGAGCTGAAGCTGGTCTCCCTGCGGAACAGCTACACCCCCGGCAACTTCGCCTATCTGGAGAACGAGGTGACCGTTGAGGTCAACGGCACGCCCACCACCTTCGCGGCCGGCACCGCCTTCGGCGCCATCGCCCAGGCCCAGCTGGATGCCGACGGTATCCCCGTGAAGGTCTGGGACGACGCCACCGGCCTGAGCGACGGCTTCGACGGCTGGTACAACCCCACCGCCTCCGTGGAGTTCCTGGAGAAGGCCATCGAGGAGCTGGCCGCCTCCAACTGCGAGATCACCGCTGAGAATCCCATCTACGTCGACCTGCCCTTCCTGGAGTCCGACGACAACTACAGCAACATGGCCCACTCCGTGCAGCAGTCCGTCGAGGAGACCACTGGCGGCCGCATCAAGGTGAACCTGGTGGGCGGCGCGCAGCAGGATTGGTACTCCGCCGGTTATGATGCCAGCTACGGCTTCGAGTCCAACTACGACATCTACGACCTGTCCGGCTGGGGCCCCGACTACGGCGATCCCTCCACCTATCTGGATACCATGCTGCCCGACGGTGCAGGCTACATGGCCAAATGCATCGGCCTGTACTAATCATCGGCAAGAAGGACGAGTACCGCCTCACGCGGTAAGAAGAATTCAACACGCTGCGGGAGAATGGAATATTCCATTCTCCCGCAACGCTTATAAGAGGTGGGGGAACCAGTATGCTGAAATATTTGATTAAACGAGTGCTGTATGGCATTGGCGCCATCTGCGTTGTGGTAGCCATCGTCATGGTGATGATCTACTCCATGCTGGACCGGAGTCAGGTCTTCGCCGGTGACGCTGTCTATCCCAAGACGGCATCCAACGCCCGCGTGGTGTACTGCAACACCAAGTGGGAGGAGTACGGCTACCTGGATTATGTCTCATACCAGGAGTACGTCCAGCAGCTCGCCCGCAGCGGCGAGATCGACGAGGCCACCGCCTCTGCCGCCGCCGTCCTGGGCCGCAAGCCGGAGGACGACAGCGCGGAGACGGCCGAGCTGACGGCCCGCTTCGAGGAGGAGTACCGCTCCAAGGGCTATCAGGTCCAGCGGCTCAACGCTGACGTGAACAAGCGCGGAAAACTGAAAAACGGCGGCCAGCAGGCCATGTTTGCCGTCAAGGACCGCCCCCTGACCAGCCGCCTGTGGGAGTATTTCACGGGCCTGATCGACGTGGACAACATCCACTATGTGGAGGAGGACATCGGGGAGCGGGGCATCACCTTTACGCTCCGGGATCCCCTGGCGGAGGGGAAGTTCTCCCCCGCCATCATGGGCAACGGTACGAGACACAAGTACCTGCTGTATTTCGACTCCAAATTCCCGTTTATCCATCAGAATATTGCCACTATCTGCCTGGGTCAGTCCTATACGGTCAACACCGGTGTGGATGTGTTTGATACCATGACCCGCAGCCAGGGTTCCTATGTCCTGCGGCCTACGACCTATCCCACGGGTCATGCGGAAAACAGCGCCGACGACCTGCACTCCGCCACCTATCAGGCGGGGTCCCGGGAGTCCAGCCAGATCTATGCGGACCGGTTCACGGACGACTATACCGTGACCACCACGGTGCGTGCGGGCCTGTCCAAGATGGGCTACTCCTTCTCCATCGGCATCATCGCCACCATCCTGGCCTACCTGCTGGGAATGCCCATCGGCGTGGCAATGGCCTTGAAGAAGGATAAGCTGCTCGACAAGATCGGCAACGTGTATATCGTCTTCATTATCGCCGTGCCCTCGCTGGCCTATATCTTCCTGTTCAAGGCCATCGGCGGCAGCGTATTCCATCTGCCAACCACCTTTGACATCGAGTCGCCCAGCAAGCTGATCTATATCCTGCCCATCATCTCCCTGGCGCTGCCCCAGATCGCCAGCCTGATGAAGTGGCTGCGCCGGTATATGATCGACCAGATGAACTCCGACTACGTGAAGTTCGCCCGGTCCAACGGCCTGACGGAGGGCGAGATCTTCTCCAAGCACATCCTCAAGAACGCCGCCATTCCCATTGTCCACGGCATCCCGGGCACCATCCTGTACGCGATGACCGGCGCCATCATCACCGAGCGCGTGTACGTGGTCCCCGGCGCGGGCAACCTGCTCACCGAGGCCATCGCCAAGTACGACAACGGCGTCATCGTGGGCGTCACCCTGTTCTATGCGGTGCTGAGCGTGGTGTCCATCATCCTGGGCGACCTGCTCATGGCGGCAGTGGACCCGCGGATCTCGTTCACATCGAAGGGGAGGTAAAATGGTATGGAATATGATTACAGCAAATTAGGTCTGAGCACGGCGGAACTGTTCTCCTACCAGGACCACAGCGACCTGGACTCGGAGAAGATCACCGCGCCCCGCTACTCCTACTGGAGAAGCGTATTCCGGGTGTTCTTCCAGAAGAAGCTCAATATTTTCGTGCTGGCGCTGCTGGCCTTCGTGATCCTCTTCGCCTATCTGTACCCGGCGTTCACGGAGTACGACCGGTTCGGCCAGCTGGCCAACGCCGAGGCCAAGCACCTCGGGCCCTTGGCGGCCCTCTCCCACTTCGGCTTTTCCATCAAATATATCCTGGGCACCGGCGCATCGGGCAACGCCACCTTTGACGCCATCTGGAACGGCGCACAGATCTCCATCTCCCTGGCCTGCATCTGCGCGGCCATCAACATGACCGTGGGCGTGGTGGTCGGCGCCATCTGGGGCTTCTCGAAAAAGGTGGACACCGTGATGATGGTGGTCTACAACATCGTGGGCAACGTGCCCACCGTGCTGCTCATTGCCGTGCTGGTGCTGATCTTCCGGCCCAGCTTCTGGAGCATGGTGCTGGCCCTGACCATCACGGGGTGGATCTTCATCGCCTACTTTATCCGCACCCAGGTCATCATCATCCGGGACCGGGAGTACAACCTGGCCTCGAGATGTCTGGGTACGGGCACGGTGAAGATCGCCATGAAGAACATCCTGCCCTTCATGACCAGCGTCATCGTGACCCAGCTGGCCACGGAGCTGCCCAGCTATATCTCCATGGAGGTGTTCCTGGCCTATATCGGTATCGGCCTTCCCGAGATGAGTCTGGGCCGTCTGATCTACGCCTCTGAGAGCGCCATGGTGACCCCCGGCTGGGGATTCGAGTTCTGGAGCCCGGTGGCCATTTCCTCCATCATCACCGTGGTGCTGTACGTGGTGGGCCTGAACCTGGGCGACGCGTCCGATCCGCGGACGCACATGTAAGGAGGGGACGGCTATGGCAGAAGAAAGAAAAGTATTGCTGTCCGCAAGGGACCTGGAGGTCAAATTCCGGGTTCGCGGACGGGTATTGACCGCCATCCGGGGGATCTCCCTGGACATCTATGAGAATGAGTCCATCGCCATCGTGGGCGAGTCCGGGTCCGGGAAATCCGTGTTCACCAAGACCTTCGCGGGAATGCTGGACTCCAACGGCTTCGTCAGCCAGGGGAGCTTGATTTTCAACGACGAGGAGCTGTCGGACACCCACGTGAAGCTGACGGGCAACGCCCGGAAGATGATGGAGGGCGCGCTCAAGAAGCTCAACGACTCCGCCGGACTGGAACTGGGCGCGGCCACCTATCGGGAGCTATTGGCGCTGGAGAGCGAGAAGCGGGCCCACAGCAGTCTCTCCGACGAGGAGCGGGAGCAGGCCAAGCAGGAGTACAACGACCTGGTGGCCAAGCGCACCAACGCCTACAACCTCAAGCAGACCTTCGACCGGAGCAGCGAGAAGGACAAGATCAGGGAGACCGACCGGCTCATCAGCGACTATGACGCCCAGATCAAGGCTCTGAAGAAGAAGGAGGAGCAGATGGTCCGGGACCGCAAGGCCGCCGCGGCCGGTGACGCCGCCTTCCACAAGCGCTATGAGGAGCGGCACGCCATCCTCAAGGCCCAGTACGACCAGGAGATCAAGGGCGCCGTCGCGCCGGAGGTCTACCAGCGCAACGAGGTGCTGGTCAAGGAGATGTACCTCTCCGTGGGCCGCTACGGTATCCGGCAGCGGGTGAAGATGATGCACAAGCTGACCGATGCCCTGGTCAAGGCCATGCAGATGGGCGTGGACCTGGACGACGAGAACCAGCGGAACCTCCTCTTCGACGACATCACCTTCCGGGTGCGCTACCTGGACGAGACGCCGGAGGCCCTCCACGGCACCTGCATCCTGAACCTGGCCAAGATCCAGTACAGCAAGGATTGGTCCCAGATCCGGGGACGGCGGATCGCCACCGTCTTCCAGGACCCCATGACCAGCCTCAACCCCATCATCACCATCGGCAAGCAGATCACCTCCATCATCCTCATGCACCAGCAGTGTACCGAGGCGGAGGCCCGGCGCAGGGCCTTGGAGCTGATGCGGAAGGTGGGCATCCCCAGGCCGGAGGCCCGGTTTGACGACTACCCCTTCCAATACTCCGGCGGGATGCGCCAGAGGATCGTTATCGCCATCGCCCTCTCCTGCCAGCCCAAGATCCTCATCTGCGACGAGCCCACGACGGCCCTGGACGTGACCATCCAGGCCCAGATCCTGGAGCTCATCAAAGACTTGCAGAAGGAGTTCCATTACACCATCGTCTTCATCACCCACGACCTGGGCGTGGTGGCCAACGTGGCCGACCGGGTGGCGGTGATGTACGCCGGGCAGATCATCGAGCTGGGCACCGTGGAGGAGGTCTTCTACGATCCCCGCCACCCCTACACCTGGGCGCTGCTCAGTTCCCTGCCCCAGCTGGCCCAGAAGAACACCAAGCTCTACTCCATCACCGGCACGCCGCCCTCCCTGTATAACCAGATCGTGGGCGACTCCTTCGCACCCCGAAATCCGTACTGCCTGAAGATCGACACCCTCATGGAGCCGCCGATGTTCAAGGTGACGGATACCCACTACGCAAAGACCTGGCTGCTGGATCCCAACGCCCCCAAGATCGAGAAGCCGGAGGGCATCCAGGATATTCACGAGAAGCTGATCCGCGCGTTCAATATTTAGGGGGAGGAGAAAAAAGTGGCTACACTGAAGCAAGAAAATCACGTCCGCTCCAGCCGACTGCCGGAGCACGGACCGATTGCGGAAAACGGCAGGGAGGTCCTGCTGTCCCTGAAAAATGTGGACATCACCTTCGGCAAGGGGGAGGACGCCGTCCGCGCCGTCCAGGACGCCTCCTTTGACATCTACAAGGGGGAGACCTTCTCCCTGGTGGGCGAGTCCGGGTCCGGCAAGACCACCGTGGGCCGGGCCGTCATCCGGGTCAACCCCCTGGCCAGGGGCGAGATCGACTACAAGGGCGTGCGCATCTCCGGAAAGATCCCCCACGCCCTGGACCGGGAGGTCATCCGGAACATCCAGATGGTGTTCCAGGACCCCGCCGCGTCCCTGAACGAGCGGGCCACCGTGGACTATATCATCTCCGAGGGCCTGTACAACTTCCACCTCTTCGAGAACGAGGCCGACCGGGTGCGGAAGGTGGAGGAGATGATCGAGGAGGTGGGCCTGCTCCCCGAGCACCTGACCCGCTATCCCCACGAGTTCTCCGGCGGACAGCGCCAGCGGATCGGCATCGCCCGGGCCATGGTCATGGAGCCGGAGCTGGTGGTGGCCGACGAGCCCATCTCCGCCCTGGACGTGTCCATCCGCGCCCAGGTGCTCAACCTGATGAAGAAGTTCCAGGAGGAGAAGAACCTCACCTATCTCTTTATCGCCCACGACCTGAGCGTGGTACGGTTCATCTCCGACCGCATCGGCGTCATCTACAAGGGCCGGATCGTGGAGGTGGCGGAGGCGGAGGAGCTGTTCAACTTCCCCCTGCACCCCTACACCCACTCGCTGATCTCCGCCATCCCCATCCCCGACCCGAAGCTGGAGAAGAACAAGGTGCTCTACACCTACGACCCCTCCATCCACGACTACTCCGAGGACAAGCCGGAGTTCGTCTGCATCGGCTACGACCACTACGTCTACGGCAACAAGAAGGAAATCGCGGAGTACAAGGCCATCCGGGAGAAGGGCGTACCCGTGAAGCCCATCACCATCCGGGACCCCGACGCCCCTGTGGAGACGCATGCCCAGGAGGCCGAGGGGGACGAGGCGGCGGAGAAGGAGTTCCTGATCCACCCCACCCACGACACGGGCAGTATCTGGTATATGGTCCTGTCGTTCCTGCTGCCCATCCTGGGTCTGATTGCGGCGTTCCTCTTCAAGAAGTTCCACCACACCCGCAACTACAAGATGTGCCGCAAGGGCGCAATAGCCGGGCTGGCAGTGCTGGCTGTGATTCTGCTAGTCTTCCTGCTCCTGCTCTGGCGGGTGGTGGCCTGATTTGGGACGCAGCTCCAGAGGGAAGCCGAATTGGCTGCGCCCCCGTCCGGTGGAGCGCATCGAGCTCAACGAGGAGTACAGCGGACGGCGGGCCCTGGCGGCCATACTCCTCCTGGTGCTGGGCCTGGGGATGATCGGATACGCCATCTACCAGATGCTCACGCCCCAGACGGAGTGGATCACCATCGAGGCCCACTCCAGCGCCGGGATCAGCTGCGCCCAGGAGTTTCATCTGCTCTACCGGCCCGAGAGCCGCTCCGCCGCGGCGGACCGGAAGGCGGTGACGGAGCTCTATACCCAGCTGTGCCGCAGGGCCTACGAGGACTTCCACAGCATGGAGGGCTTTGAGGGCGTCAATAATATCTTTGCCATCAACCGCCATCCCAACGAGGCGCTGGAGGTGGACGGGGCGCTCTACAAGGCCCTTGCCGCAGTGGAGCGCAGCGGGAGCCGCCTTATTTACCTGGGGCCAGTGTACGAGCGTTATGAGAGCATCGTCTTCTGTGAGGACGACGGCCAGCTGGTGGATTACGACCCCCGGCTGAACCAGGAAATCGCCCGGGACTACGGGGAGCTGGCGGGATACGCCGCCGACCCCCGGTCCGTCCGGGTGGAGCTGCTGGGTGAGAACCGGGTGAGGCTGTACGTGTCGGAGGCGTATCTGGACTATGCCCGGCGGGAGGGCGTGGAGCGGTTCATCGACTTCTCCTGGACCCGGAACGCCTTCATTGCCGACTTTCTGGCGGAGGAGCTGATAGCCCGGGGGTATACCAACGGGGCTCTGAGCAGCTACGACGGGTTCGTGCGCAACCTGGACGGTTCTGGACGGGACTACTCCTTGCAGCTCTACGACCGGCGGGGGTCCTCCGTCTACGTCGCGGCGGTGATGGACTACCGGGGGCCCATGAGCATTGTGTCGCTGTGGGACTGCCCCATCAGCGGCCTGGACGAGTACCGGTTCTATGTGCCGGACAGCGGAGAGGTCCGCACGCCCTATCTGGACATCGCGGACGGCGTGTGCCGGAACGCGCTCCCCACGCTGACGGGCTACGCCCGGGACCGGGGCTGTGGGGAGATCCTGCTGGCGATGGCGCCGCTGTATATCGCCGATACCCTGGACAGCGGAGCGCTGGAGGACCTGGCAACAGAAGGGATCCAGTCCATCCGCTGTGAGGACGAGGTGATTTACCCCACGGAGGCAGGAGTATCGCTTCACGGGCTCTATGAGCAGGCCGGTATGCGGTATACGGTCGCTTCGGCGAACAAGTGAATCAACAAACGCCGCACCGGGGGTTCCGGTGCGGCGTTTTCTAAAGTTTGGGGCCGCCCTTTTCAAAGGGCGGTGGGGTGCAGGGGCAAGGCCCCTGCCGGGTTTGGGCGGAGCCCAACCTGCAATCGGCAAAAATTTCCCGGGAAATCGCGCTACCGCGCCAGAGCGTCCATGGCGAGCCTGACCGCGCCCATGACGCCCTGGTTGTCGTTGAGGCTGACGGGAACGATATAGTCCTCCAAATCGTCCAGCGCTTTCCCCACGAGATAGCCGCCCAGCTGACGGCGGACCTCCTCCCGGACCAGGGGGAGAAGATGCTCCTGGTGGGTGACGCCTCCGCCCAGGATAATCCGCTGGGGCGAGAGAATCATCATATAGCCGCACAGGGCCTGGGCGATGTAGTAAGCCTCCAGGGTCCAGACCTCGGGGCGATCGGAGAGCTCCTGGGCCTTTTTGCCCCAGCGGCGCTCGATGGCGGGACCGCTGGCGAGGCCCTCCAGACAGTTGGGGTGGTACGGACATACCCCCTGGGGCATGGGGTCGTCCGGGTGACGGGCGACAAAGAGGTGGCCCGCCTCCGGGTGCATCATGCCGTGGTAGGGCCTGCCGTCTATCACGACGCCCACGCCGACACCGGTGCCCACGGTGACATAGATACTGCTGGAGAGGCCCCGGGTACAGCCCCAGGTGGCCTCCCCCAGGGCGGCGGCGTTGACGTCTGTGTCAAAGCCCACGGGGAGGCCCAGGGCCTCCTCAAAGCGTTGGACAATGGGATAATCCCGCCAGGGGAGCTTGGGGGTGGCCAGGATGGAGCCGTAGGTGGGCGAGCCGCGGTCCAGGTCCACGGGGCCGAAGCATCCCACCCCCAGGGCGGAGAGATCCTTCCCCCGGTAGAAGGCCAGCATCTCCGGCATGGTCTCCTCCGGAGTGCGGGTGGGCAGGCTGACCCGCTCGAGAATGTTTCCCTGTTCGTCGCCGACGGCGCAGACCATTTTGGTGCCGCCGGCCTCCAGTGCGCCGTAGAGGGGCATGGAAGTCAACTCCTTTTTTGTCTTAGTTGGCTTATTATAATCTATTCGGAAATGATTTGCAATCACAAAGTGTTGATAAAAAGAGAGAAATGCTCTATAATGGGGGCAACCCAAAAGAGAAGGAGCGGCGGACATGAAAAAATGGTTCTATCAGGGCTGCGCACTGGCGCTGGCACTGCTGCTGGCGGGCTGTAGCGTCATCAGCAGCGAGGATGGCCCGACGGACATCCATATCGGCAGCAACACCATCTCCATCGGCGGCGACGAGGACCCGATTCCCGAGGCGGACGACCCTCTGGACGATACGCTGGACGACCTGCCGACGGAAGAGGAGGCGGGATCCCCGCCCGAGATCCCGGACGACCCCGGCACCACCGACGGTGAGGAGGACCTGCCCTACGAGGACGGCCTGCCGGAGGATGCGCTGGACGAGGACGGGACGTACAACAGCGCGGAGGATGTATCCCTGTACCTCTGCACCTTCGGCCACCTGCCGGAGAACTACATCACCAAAAATGAGGCCCGGGACCTGGGATGGTCCGGCGGGTCCGTGGAGAAGGTCGCGCCGGGGTGCGCCATCGGCGGGGACAAGTTCGGCAACCGGGAGGGTATCCTGCCCGAGGGGAGCTACCACGAGTGTGACATCGACACCATCGGCGAGAGCAGCCGGGGGGCCAAGCGGCTGGTGTATTCCGACGACGGGCGGATCTACTACACCGAGGACCACTATGAGACCTTTACCCTGCTCTACGGGGAGGAATAGGGATGCAGGAGATCATCGTCCTGGAGGGCGAGAAGATGCTCAGCCGCCGGGAGGCCCACGAGCACCTGGCCCAGCAGCTGGCCCTTCCGGACTACTACGGCAGGAATCTGGACGCGCTCTATGACGTGCTCACCGAGCGGGAGGGTCCCACCCGGATCATCATCCGGCACGGGAACACCCTCCTCTCCTGGCTGGGGGACTACGGGAAGGCGCTGATCCAGACGATGTTGGACGCGGACCGGGTCAACCCGGGGCTGGAGGTCCTGTTCGACGAGGAATAGGACGGAGACGCCGCCCGCAAAAAGGGATTGCACACAGAGAGGGCATATGGTAAAATAAGGGAAAGATTTTTGCCGGTGCAAGAATCTCATTTTTGCGAGAGAGGGTGAATTGATTGGCAGGACGAATCCATTCCATGATTGAACAGGTCATCGCACAGAAGGCCAAGGGGAACGTCGTCATTGCGAACTCCGTCCGGACAAAGATGTACCTGAAGGGGATCGCCGTGGATAAGTATACCGCGGTCTCCCCCGACGACCCGGCGGTCATGCAGAAGGTTCGGGAAATCGCCAAGGAATTTGGCATCGTCGTCTAAGAGCCTGTTTAACATCTCCCCGCGCACGTCTTGACGGCTGATTTTTCGCCCAGACTGCGTTAAAAACCCTTGCAATCCGTCAGGATTGCTGCGGCTTTTTG
>ERZ778518.2235-NODE-2235-length-10995-cov-4.480896_pt1 | contig 10995 bp, 11 predicted proteins | sample MGYA00510340_ERZ778518 | MGnify/ENA primary metagenome ERZ778518 (study PRJEB29527, sample SAMN07138967) | mouse gut metagenome | material: feces | host: mouse | place: China:Nanjing | collected 2016-01-25 ... | reverse complement strand
AAGGAGATACACCATGCAAAAAAAGTTTGAGGAATACGCGAAGCTCCTGGTGGAGATCGGCGCCAACGTCCAGAAGGGGCAGAACCTGGTCATCAGCTGCCCGGTGGACTGCGCCTGGTTCGCCCGTCTGTGCGCCAAGGCCGCCTATGAGGCGGGCTGCCGGGAGGTCGTCATGGCCTGGGGCGACGACCAGCTGTCCCGGGAGAAGTACCTCCACGCGGCGGACGACGTGTTCGACACCGTGCCGGAGTGGCGGGTCCGTTTTAACACCGACTACGCCCGGGAGGGCGCGGCTTTCCTCCACATCGGCGGATCCGACCCGGAGATCCTCAAGGGCGTGGAACAGGACCGCCTGGTGCGCTCCGCCCGCGCCAGCGGCGCGGCCTTGCAGGAATACCGCCGGCTCCAGATGTCCAACGCCTTCCCCTGGTCCATCGGGGCCATCCCCGTGCCCAGCTGGGCAAAGAAGGTGTTCCCCGGTTGCCCCGAGGAGGAGGCCGTGGAGAAGCTGTGGGACGCCATTCTCGCCTCCGTCCGGGTCACCGGCGACGGCCAGGCCGTCCAGCGCTGGAAGGAGCACCTGGACACCCTGCAAATCCGCATCGACAAGCTCAACGCCCTGCGCCTGGAGAGCCTGCACTACACCAATCGTCTGGGCACCGACCTCACCATCCGCCTGCCGGAGGACCACATCTGGGGCGGCGGCGACGGCATGAGCCGGGCGGGTATCCACTTCATCGCCAACATGCCCACCGAGGAGATCTTTACCGCCCCCCTCAAAAACGGCATCGACGGCGTGGTCTACGCCTCCATGCCCCTGGTGCTCAAAGGCGAGGTCGTGGACAAGTTCCACTTCGTCATCAGGGAGGGCAAGATCGTGGAGGTCCACGCCGAAGTCGGCGAGGAGAAGCTGAAGGCCGAGACCACCCTGGACGAGGGCGCGTCCTACTTCGGCGAGGTAGCCCTGGTGCCCTACGACAGCCCCATCCGCAACCAGGAGCTGCTGTTCTACAACACCCTGTTCGATGAGAACGCCGCCTGCCACCTGGCCTTCGGCGAGGCTTACGCCGAGTGCATCAAGGGCGGAGAGAGCATGAGCAAGGAGGAGCTGAAGGCCCACGGGCTCAACGACTCCATCACCCATGTGGACTTCATGGTGGGCACCGCTGACCTGTGCATCACCGGCAGGACCCACGAGGGGAAGGAGGTCCCCATCTTTACAGACGGTAACTTCGCACTGTGATCTTTTGAACCAAACCGGAAAAGCCCGCCAAAATCACAGATTTTGGCGGGCTTTTGCTCTATATTGATAGAATGCAGACCTGTTAGAGCCCGATTCATCGGATTTCCGGTTCGAGATTTTCAAATAGCGGGTCGTCAAAAAATTCCCGGACACTGATTTCAAGACCGTCACAAATCTTTTGAATGGAGACGACCCCCGGATTTTTGCTCTTCGTGTTCAACATACTATAAATCGTGGAGGGCGCTATGCCGCACTGATTTGCCAACGCATTGACCGACATATTCCGCTCCAGACACAGCGCATGGATACGGCGCGCTACAGCTGTCTTTGCGTTCATCCGGCATCACCACCCTCCCCTCTTTCACGGTTATTGTATCCAAATTTACAATTTGCCGTGTGGGATATATCCTAAATCCCGCCTGTGTGCTATAATGGGATTTGCGATATATCTCGGAAAGGAAAAATGACAATGAAAACAACGACTTGTGCATTTACCGGCCATCGGCCAAAAAGCTTTCCCTGGGGCTATGACGAAAGCGCTCCCGACTGTGTACTCCTGAAGGAAGTCCTTGCGGCGCAGATCTCCGCATTGGCAGAACGGGGGATGACGGATTTCCTATCGGGCATGGCCCAGGGGGTAGACCTCTGGTGCGCGCAGATCGTCCTTGACCTGAAAAAGAAATATCCTTCGCTGAAACTCCACGCCATTCTCCCATGTGAAGGGCAGGAGCGCAAGTGGCCTGCTGCAACGCAGGCGCTGTACCGCTCCATTCTGGACCAGGCCGACGAGGTGTTCTATGTGAACCGAGGCTATAGCGCAAACTGTATGTTGGAGCGCAACCGATATATGGTAGACCGGGCCTCTATCCTGCTGGCGGTCTACAACGGGACCTTTCGTTGCGGAACAGGAATGACGGTGCGCTACGCCCAGAAGCTGGGGCGGGAAATGATCGTGATCGACCCCGTCCTGCGTCACATGACGCATACGCCACCGGCTACAAAGTGAGTGACAACCCTGCCAACCTGTGGTATGATAGGGGCAGTTCAAAATGCGGAGGATAAGGCTATGACAGATACGGAACGGCGCAGCGCCGCCGCTCAATTTGCGGCAGACTGGAGGGGCCGGGGCGACGAAAAACAGGAGACGCAGGCATTTTGGCTGGCGCTTCTGCAAAAGGTTTACGGCGTCGAGGAACCGGAAAAATATATTTCCTTTGAGCTTCCCGTCAAGCTGGACCACACCAGCTTTATTGACGGCTACATCGCGGATACCCGCGTCCTGATCGAGCAGAAGGGGCGGGACATCGACCTGCGGAAGGGCTACAAGCAGTCCGACAGCAGTATGCTGACGCCTTTCGGTCAGGCCCGCCGCTACGCCGGGTATCTTCCGTTCAATCAGGTCCCCCGCTGGATCGTCGTCTGCAATTTTCAGACTTTTGAAATTCACGACATGAACCGGCCCAATGACGAGCCGGAGGTCCTCGCCCTTGCCGATCTGGAGAAGGAATATCACCGGCTGGACTTCCTGGTGGACACCGGGAAGGAGCACATCAAGAAAGAGATGGAGGTATCCCTCCAGGCCGGTGAGCTGGTGGGGGTGCTCTACGACGCCCTCCTGAAGCAGTACAAGGACCCCGGCGACCCCGAAACGCTGAAAAGTCTCAACAAGCTCTGTGTCCGGCTGGTGTTCTGTCTGTACGCCGAGGACGCCGGGATTTTCGGCGGCCGCAATATGTTCCATGACTACCTGGAGCGTCACCGCGCGGAGGACCGGCGGGCGCTGATTAACCTGTTCCGGGTGCTGGATCAGGATACGCCCCAGCGGGACAAGTACCTGGATGATGACCTGGCGGCGTTCCCCTATGTCAACGGCGGATTGTTTGCGGACGAGGACATCGAGATCCCCCGCCTGGGCGACGAAGTGATCGACCTCATTCTGCGCCGCGCCAGTGAGGATTTTGATTGGAGCGACATCAGTCCTACCATCTTCGGCGCGGTGTTTGAAAGCACGCTGAACCCGGAGACCCGGCGCTCCGGCGGGATGCACTACACCAGCATCGAGAACATCCACAAGGTTATTGACCCCCTGTTTCTGGATGGGTTGAAAGCGGAGTTTGAGGAAATCGCCGCCATTACGGTTGACCGGACCCGCAAGGCCAGGCTGGAGGCGTTCCAAAAGAAGCTGGCCGGATTGAAATTCCTGGACCCGGCCTGCGGTTCCGGGAACTTCCTCACAGAGACCTATATCTCCCTCCGGCGGCTGGAAAACGAAACAATTTCCCTTCTCCATAGGGGACAAATCATGCTGGATATTGGCAATCCTATCCAGGTATCCATTGGGCAGTTTTATGGCATTGAGATCAACGATTTTGCTGTGACCGTGGCAAAGACGGCGCTGTGGATCGCCGAAAGTCAGACCATGAAGGAGACCGAAAACGTAGTACATATGACCCTGGATTTCCTGCCGCTGAAATCCTACGCCAACATCGTGGAGGGGAACGCCCTGCGGACGGAGTGGACGGATGTGATTCCTAAGCATGAGTTGGACTACATTATGGGCAATCCGCCATTTGTTGGACACCAATGGCGAACAAAGGAACAAGCAGAGGATTTAGAGGCAGTTTGCCACGATATTCCTAAATGCGGAAAGCTGGATTATGTCTGTGGTTGGTATAATAAAGCTGCTGACTATATGCAGGGAACAAATATTCATGCCGCTTTTGTCTCGACAAATTCTATTTCGCAAGGCGAATCTGTTGGAATCCTCTGGAAGCCACTGTTTGAGAAAAAGGTACAAATTGAATTTGCACATAGGACTTTTGTGTGGACGAGTGAAGCAAAAGACCGAGCTGCGGTTCACTGTGTTATTGTTGGTTTTACTTGTGGGACTTCTAATAGAACGAAGCAGCTATTTGAGTCTAACCGAGGCAAAGAGGTTTCTCATATCAATGGCTATCTTCTTGAAGCGCCAGATATATTTATCCAATCCAGAGGAAAAGTATTAACTGCGGGTTTGCCCAAAATGGGTAAAGGTAGTCAGCCGACGGATGGAGGTAATCTAATCCTTTCAGAAGAAGAAAAACAACAGTTAATAAACAAATACCCAGTATCTGAAAAGTGGATACATCGCTTTATGATGGGTGATGACTTTATTAACAATAAATATCGTTATTGCCTGTGGCTAGTTGAGGCAAACCCCGCACAATTAAGGCAGTGCCCCGATATTATGAACCGGCTTGAAAAAATAAGGGAGATTAGAGCCAAAAGTCCGACCGAATCTGTTAGGCGGGATGCCAGTACACCAATGCTATTTACTCAAATCCGCCAGCCAAAATCAAAATATTTAGCTGTTCCGAGGGTTTCATCTGAACGGCGAAAATATATCCCTATGGGATTTTTAGAACCTGAAATTATTGCCGGAGACAAGCTGCAATTTATAGAAAATATAGACTTGTATCATTTTGGCTGTCTGACATCAAATGTGCATAATGCTTGGAGCCGTGCTGTTGCAGGCAGATTGAAAAGTGATTATAGCTATTCGCCAGCCGTCTATAACAACTTTCCCTGGCCTACCCCAACAGACGCACAAAAGGCCAGAATCGAGCAGACCGCACAAGCCATCCTGGACGCCCGCGCCCTCTACCCTGACGCCAGTCTTGCCGACCTCTACGATGAAACCACCATGCCCCCTGAGCTGCGCAAGGCCCACCAGATGAACGACAAGGCCGTCATGCAGGCGTATGGGTTTTCCGTCAAGGATATGACGGAGAGCAAGTGCGTGGCGGAGTTGATGAGGATGTACCAGATGTTGGTAAGTTAGAACTGAGCGGCGGCGCGGAAGACAAAAGGAAAGACACGCCGAAGCGTGTCTTTCCTTTTGCAGCTCTACTGTGTTTTCATCATCTCCGCATATTTCGGACGGTCAGCTTCCGGGAGCTGCATAGCATCCATGACCTGCTCCAGCGTCCAGCCCATGCTGCCCATCAAATTTCTGATAGTGCTTATTGTACTTTCAATGCGTCCTTCTGTCCGGCCTTCAGCACGACCCTCAATGCGGCCCTTTTCAAAGCCCCGCTTCATACCGCGTTCCTCAAAGCCCTGACTTAGATTACACATCTCCGACAGCCTCCTTTCCAATGTTTCCGTCATGGGAATATCAAAATCCTGTTCCAATATCCTTTTTTTCTCAGTGATGCTGTTCTCTCCGGAAAACAATGCTCCCAGCATCTTCAGCACACCGTCATAGTTTTCTCCGTCCGGCTTGCCCAAGCCCACCAGTACAGCGGTGAGCAGATCATAATTTTTGATCTGCTCTCTGGCATGACCCACAAGATTTTCCTCAACGATATGATACCGGGTAATGGTATTTTCCCATTCCTTCGGCACATCCAGGCAAATCCAGATACTATAGACCTTCCGGACATTCTGGTAATTGGATTTCACAAATTCCGTACCGTATTGGGCGGAGATCATTCTGCTGCAATAGTATATTCCCCGCTTGATCAGCGGATAGCCGGTACGGTAGTTTTTCTGCGCTTCAATATTCACGATCAACCGGATCGGCTCACCGGTTGCCGGAGCCGATGCCATAAATCGAATATCGTAGGTGACAGTCCCTTCCGTCAAAGTTTTGTCTGTATCAGACAGCCCTCGTACCCTCGGGGCGTTGGTTTCGTCCGGCATGACAGGCACTTCGCTCACTTCTGGTTGCCCTTCGATATATTTTTCGGCAATGTCCCGGACATCACAGTCCCGGTACTCCTCCACACAGGCTTTCAGGATATGCGCCAGAATCTCTTTTGTGGACAACAGGCACTTGCACGCCTCGTCACATCGGGCGTTTTCGCCGGTGATGCGGATATTCTCCGCCACAGGTGTTTCTCTCTCCATGGACTGCTCCCCCTACAATTTGATTTTAGCATATCCTTCGCTAAAAATCCACTACTTTTTCTGATTGCCCAATATAGCTGTGTCCCTTGCTCTTGTTCAAAAAAGCATTTGCATCAACATCTTTTTGTATTGGGTTCATCAGATTATCCTCCTAAATTGACATACCATAGCACTGCGGCACAAGCATTGAAAGCGATTTGCTGAAAAAGAAAGTTGACAAATTCTTTTCAGAACTTGTCAACTTATCCTGGTCCGAGTAGTGCGACTCGAACGCACGATCTCCACATCCCAAATGTGGCGCGGTACCAGCTCCGCTATACCCGGATGGCGGTCCGTCCGCCGCCAGGCGGCGCCGGACACTTTCTATTATACATATTTTTTGCCATTTGTCAAATGTTCAAATATTTATGGTGACTTTTTCCTCAGAATGGAGTACAATAGCTACTATCAAACTATGGAACATGGAGGAATACCCCTTGAGAAAGCTGAATGACGCGATCGACCGCTTCTGCGCCCTGCATCCCCGGTGGGGGATCCCCGGCCTGATGCGCTATATCATCGCAGCCAATGCCGTGATTTTCGTCCTGAGCCTCTTCGACCGGTCCGGTATGCTGCTCCAATTCCTGTGCATGGACCCCTATCAGGTGCTCCACGGGCAGCTCTGGCGGCTGGTGACCTATGTCCTCATTCCCAGCGGCAGCGACTTCCTGATCATTTTCACCTTCCTGTTTTACTTCTGGCTGGGGGAGGCCATGGAGCGGCTGTGGGGCAGCGCGAAGTTTACCATCTACTACTTCAGCGGCGTGCTCCTGACGGACCTGGGCGTTATCGTCGCCTACCTGATCGACGGCTACCGTATCCCCATCTACGGCGCATTCTATGTGGGGACCGCCCTGTTCATGGCATACGCCCTGACCAATCCGGATGCCGTGGTCTATGTCTTCTTCCTTATCCCCCTGAAAATGAAGTGGATGGCCATCATCGAAGGGGCCCTGTTCGTCATCCAGGTGCTGCGCTACGCCGCTGCCGGGCTATGGGGTATGGCGCTGATGCCCGTGATCGCCATGCTGAACCTGTTCGTCTTCTTCTCCCCGAACCTCTACCGGCGGGCGGACACCGTCCGGGCCCACAACCGCAGGGAGGCGGTCCAGTTCCGCAGGGCCGTGCGGGAGCAGAAGAAGCAGAAGGGCTACAACCACCGGTGCGAGGTCTGCGGCCGGACGGACACGGATTTCCCGGACCTTCAGTTCCGCTACTGCTCCAAGTGCACCGGCTACCACTGCTTCTGTGAGGAGCACATTTTTAATCATACGCACCACATGGAGTGAGGGTCACTCCCACGTCTCCCACACCTCCGGGCAATAGCCCACCGTGACGAGTTTCCCGTTGCGGACGATGGGGGTGAGAAACAGCTTGGGATTGTCGAAGAGCTTCTCCTCCGCCGCGTCCGGGGTGATATACGCCATGTATAGATCCTGGTAGGCTTTGCACTTTGTATTGACCAGCTGGTCAAAGGACAGCTTCTGCCGGATGCTGCGGTACTCCCCGGGGGAGAAGCCCTTTTGGGGCAGGTCGATATACTGGTACTTGATCCGCCGCTCCTTGAACCAGCGCTCGGCCTTTTTGGTGTCGAAGCACTTGGAGGAACCAAAAATCTGGATATTCATAACAAAAGCTCCTTTGCTGATATGAAATGGAGGGAAATCCCTTGGACTATGAGATCGTACGGCTCCGGGAGCGCCCGGAGTGGGAGGGGGAGGCCGCGGCCTGGTTCCACGAGAAGTGGGGCATTCCCCTGGAGGCTTACAAAGAGAGTATGGCGCAGTGCCTCGCAGGCGGGGGCGCGGTCCCGCAGTGGTATATGGCTGTGGAGAGCGGGCGGATCATAGGCGGCCTGGGGGTGATTGCAAACGACTTCCACGACCGGAAGGACCTGACGCCCAACGTGTGCGCGGTCTACGTGGAGGAGTCCTGCCGCTGCCGGGGCATTGCGGGAGCACTGTTAGGCCACGTCTGCCGGGATATGGCGGCGCTGGGAGTCCCCGTGCTCTACCTGCTGACGGACCACACGGGATTTTATGAGCGGTACGGCTGGGAATTTTTCTGCACCGCCACAGGGGATGGGGAGGAGCAGCCCAGCCGGATGTATATCCATCGGATGAGGGAGGATTGACGGATGACGGAAGCGGTCAAAAAATTGAAGGATTGGATCGAGCACAGCGACAACATCGTCTTTTTCGGCGGGGCCGGGGTCAGCACGGAGAGCGGCATCCCGGATTTCCGCAGCACGGACGGCCTCTACAACCAGCAGTACGACTATCCCCCGGAGACCATTTTGAGTCACAGCTTCTATGAGCAGAAGCCGGAGGAATTTTTCCGCTTCTACCGGAACAAGATGCTCTGTCTGGACGCGAAGCCCAACGCCGCCCACAGGAAGCTGGCGGAGTGGGAGGCCCAAGGCAGGCTGAAGGCCGTCATCACCCAGAACATCGACGGTCTCCACCAGAAGGCGGGCAGCCGGAACGTCCTGGAGCTCCACGGCAGCGTCCTGCGCAACTACTGCACCAAATGCGGCGCGTTCCACGGCGTGGAGGACATTGTGAACAGTACCGGCGTGCCCCGGTGCCAGTGCGGGGGGATCATCAAGCCCGACGTGGTGCTCTATGAGGAGGGACTGGACGAGGATGTGATGATGAGATCCGTCTCGGCCATCCGCCGCGCGGATGTGCTGATGATCGGCGGAACCTCCCTGACGGTGTACCCGGCGGCGGGACTGGTGCGGTACTATCGGGGGAACAAGCTGGTGGTCATCAACAAGACCGACCTGGGCGCGGGCGCGGATCTGACCATCACCGAACCCATCGGAGAGGTCATGGCGCAAATATAAGTATACCACAAAAACACGGGAGAGGGAAGTATGGAAAAGACGAGACGCCTGGGCAATGACGAGTTTTATAGCCAGATCTTCAAGCTGGTCCTGCCCATTATTATTCAAAACCTCCTGAGCGCGGCGGTCAGCTCTGCCGACGTGGTGATGCTCAACTACGTGGGCCAATCCGCCATCTCGGCGGTATCCCTGGCCGCCCAGTACGCCAGCGTACTGTTTATGGTCTTCTACGGCCTGGGCACCGGGGTGACCATCCTGGCCGCCCAGTATTTCGGCAAGGGCGATATGCGGGCCATCCACGTGGTGGAGGGTATCGCCCTGCGGTTCTCGATCCCCATCTCCGCGGCCTTCGCGGCGGCGGCGCTGCTGATGCCTGAAATGATGATGCGTCTGTTCACCAACGACGGGGAACTGGTCGCCATCGGCGCGTCCTACCTGCGATATATGTCCGTGGCCTACCTGTGCTGGGGCATTATCGAGGTCTACCTGGCGACTCTGCGGAGTATCAACCGGGTCACCATCAGCACGCTGCTGAACGTGCTGGCCTTCTCCTTGAACATCCTGCTCAACGCGGTGTGGATCTTCGGCCTGTTCGGCGCGCCGAAGCTGGGCGCGATGGGCGTGGCCCTGGCCACCAGTCTCTCCCGGCTCATCGAGCTGGCGGCCTGCGTGGCGGTGTCCCTGGTGAGCAAGGACGTCCATCTGAATCTCAAGTACGTCTTCGTCCGGAATAAGCCCCTGTTCTCCGACTTTGTCCGCCTGTCCCTGCCCGCCCTGGGCAACGACATCAGCTGGAGCGTGGCCTTCTCCATGTACTCTGTTATCCTGGGCCACCTGGGGTCCGACGTGGTGGCGGCCAACTCCTTTGTCATCGTGGTACGAAATTTCGGCACCATTCTCTGCTTCGGCATGGCCAGCGCGGGGGGCATTCTGCTGGGGAACATCATCGGGGAGAACAAGCTGGAGGAGGCCCGGGAGGGCGCAAAGAAGCTGATAAAGCTGACGGTCATCACCGGGGCCATCGGGGGCGTGATCATCCTGGCGGCAATGCCGCTGGTCATGGGCTACGCCAGGGAGTCGCTGTCGGAACAGTCCATGCACTATCTGCGGAATATGCTGCTTATCAATACTTACTATGTCATGGGCGCGGCGGTGAACACCACCCTGATCGCCGGAGTGTTCCGCGCCGGAGGCGACAGCCGGTTCGGATTTATCTGCGACACCATCGACATGTGGGTCTATGCCGTGCCCCTGGGCTTTATCGCGGCGTTCGTGCTGAAGCTGCCGGTGATGTGGGTATACTTCCTGCTGTGTACCGACGAGTTTGTGAAGTGGCCCTGGGTCATCAAGCACTATCGCAGCGGAAAATGGCTGAACAATATCACCCGGGACGGACTGTTCGCGGAGGATGCGAAATAGCAGCGCAAGAGGCGGGACGCGTGGTGCGTCCCGCCTCTTCTGGCTCTTATTCTTTATTACCCATTTGTGCCGCCACGGCCCGCTCCAGCGCCTTCATCAGCTGATGGGGCGGCATATCCAGCGCCTGGGCAATCCTGAAAAAAGTGTCGATGGTCGGACTGCGCAGACCGCGCTCTATTTTGCTGTAGTGGGTCCTGTCCAAACCGGCCAGCCCGCTGAGGACCTCCTGGGACAGGCCCTTCCGGACCCGGTATGTCCGGATTACTTCACCGATTTGCGCTGCACTGACCATGCCACCATCTCCTTCTGCATTTCTATGATAGCAGAGGAGAATTTAATCTATGAGGTCAGTTGACCTCGGTCCTAATATGTTGTATAATCAGGTTTACAGAATAGAAAAAGGAGAGGACCATTATGCTTTACAAAAAAATGTACGCAACTTTGGTGGGCCGTGTAGATACCGCCGTTAGCGACCTTGCGGGCCTGGCCCTTCTGGGGCCCTGCGATCAGGAGCATGTTTTGAAAATCGCGGAGGACCTGCGTCAGGCCCTTCTGG
>ERZ778518.2232-NODE-2232-length-11017-cov-9.884236_pt1 | contig 11017 bp, 11 predicted proteins | sample MGYA00510340_ERZ778518 | MGnify/ENA primary metagenome ERZ778518 (study PRJEB29527, sample SAMN07138967) | mouse gut metagenome | material: feces | host: mouse | place: China:Nanjing | collected 2016-01-25 ... | reverse complement strand
CCGACAGACATGCCTTCCGATACCCCGGATGTTCCTACGGTACCACCGACAGATACACCATCGAACAATGGGAAATCTTTAGTCCTGTATTTCTCAAGGGCAGGAGAAAACTATAACGTGGGTGTGGTAGAAAAAGGCAGCACCCAGATTGTGGCGGAAATGATTGCAGAAGAAACAGGGGCAGATTTGTTCAAGCTGGAAACCGTCAATGCCTATCCGGAGGATTACATGGAGTGTGTCACGGTAACAAGAGAGGAAAAGAACGAGGATGCCAGACCGGAACTAAAGGCGGTGCCTGCGAACCTTGCAGCATATAAAAATATCTATCTTGGTTATCCAATCTGGCACGCAGATATGCCGATGGCATTGTATACATTTTTAGAAAACAATGATTTGTCAGGCAAGACAGTCCTGCCATTCTGTACCCATGCCGGCAGCGGGCTTGCCGGAACAGTGGAAACAATCCGCACGAAGTGTCAAGGTGCAGCAGTGACCGAAGGCTTTGCCATTGACGGAACCACGGTAAAGGAGAACACAGAAGGCACAAAAAACAGTCTGGGCGTGTGGCTGGAAAAAGTAAAACCGCAGGAGGATGAAAGCGGATTTAATTTGGAAAAGGGAACAGTTGTATTGAATAATGGAATTGAGATGCCGATTTTGGGCATTGGTACTTACCGCTTATCTGATGCGCAGGCAGAAAATTTAGTGTATTGGGCACTGCGTGACGGATACCGTCTGATTGATACTGCAAGGATTTATGGAAATGAGACTGGAGTGGGCAGAGGTATAAAAAGAGCCATTGATGAAGGGCTTGTGACAAGGGAGGAAATCTTTGTTACAACAAAGATGTGGACTTCCGATTATGGTAATGGAGCCGCTGCTATTGATGCATCATTAAACAGGCTGGGGTTGGACTATATAGATTTAATGATTCTCCATCATTCCCAGCCATCCAATGATGTGCAGGCATATCAGGCAATGGAACAGGCGGTCAGTGATGGAAAACTGAAATCCATCGGCTTATCAAACTACTATACAGCGGAGGATTTTGACCGTTTGGTGAATGCCACAAGCATAGTTCCGGCACTGTTGCAGAATGAAACCCATCCATATCACCAAAGCACGATGATGAAAGAACATTTGAAACAATATGGTACGGTAATGGAGTCGTGGTTTCCGTTAGGCGGTAGGGGCAATACACAAAGGTTATTCGAAGATGAAACGATTTCCGATATTGCAAAGGCACATGGAAAAACTTCTGCACAGATTATATTACGCTGGCATCTGCAGGCGGGAAATATTGCCATACCGGGTTCCAGTAATGAGGCGCATATACAGGAGAATTATGAAATATTTGATTTTACGTTGTCGGATGAGGAAATGGAGCGGATGACTGCCATAAACAGGGATGAACGTTTCGCCTCTTATTAGGAAAAACAGAAAACGAAGAAAGGGGACAGGAATGAAACGGTTTTATAAGATAGCTGCATTGCTGTTGTCGTTTGTTATTTTATTCTCCGGGATTAACAACATTGCGGTGAAAGTTCAGGCAGCAGGCAGTACCAATACGACAGGAAAACTTGTAATAAAACTGTCGGGAGCGAATAAGGCAAAGGTATTGTCCGGGAAAAAGAATATTGCCAAAAAGACAATCCGTGTGGCAAAGGGAAGTAAGGTTTCTTTTTCCCCGGCAAGGGACAAAAAAGTGAAATCGGTCACCTATCGTTCTATGAGCAAAAAATATGTGACAGTTTCCAAAAAAGGAAAAGTAACAGCGAAAAAGTCTGGAACAGCCAAAGTGAATATTACCATAAAAAAGAAGAAGGGCAAGTCTGTCTCCACATGGATAAAGGTTAAGGTGGTAAAAGAAAAAGATACACAAGTGAACAGTGATGCCCCCAGATTGCTATATCAGGGGCAGGCAAGTATCCGGATTGTGACACCGGAAAGCAAAGTGATTTATATTGATCCTTATGCGGGGGATGGTTATGAGCTGTCAGCAGATTTGATTCTTGTAACACATGGACATTTTGACCATAGTGATGTGGATAAGGTAAAAAAGCGGCAGAAGAACTGTCAGATTATTACCCACAGGGAGGCTTTAAAAGACGGAAAGCATCAGGTGTTTGATTTGGGTTATGTCAAGGTGGAGGCAGTAGAGGCAGGATATAATGAGTGGCACGATGTAAAGGAATGTGTGGGGTATGTGCTGACGTTCACGAATGGAAAATCGGTGTATGTTACCGGGGATACATCGACAACAAAGCAGATGTCCCGTATGGCACAAATGAAGATTGATTATGCGTTTTATTGCTGTGACGGTGTGTTCAACATGGGGCTGAAAGAAGCCGCCAAATGTGCAAAGCAGGTAGGTGCAAAGCACAACATTCCATACCATACATCAGCAAATACATCAGGACCGACCTATGAGAAAAAGCGGGCAGAAAAATTTGCTGCACCAAACAGGCTGCTTGTGGATGAAGGAGAAGAAATAGAAATTAAGTAGTTTATGAGATTAGCAGGAAATTATTTTTGCTGCCAGAAGGTGGCAGAACGGAGGATATTATGAAACGGTTAAAAAAGACAGTTGCATTGTTATTGTCACTGGCACTTTTACTTTCCGGTGTCAGCATGAGAAAAACAGAAGTACAGGCAGCAGGCAGTACCAATACGACAGGAAAACTTGAAATAAAATTGTCAGGAGCGAATAAGGCAAAGATATTGTCCGGGAAAAAGAATATTGCCAAAAGGACAATCCGTGTGGCAAAGGGAAGTAAGGTTTCTTTTTCCTTGGCAAAGGACAAAAAAGTGAAATCGGTTACCTATCGTTCTATGAACAAAAAATATGTGACAGTTTCCAAGAAAGGAAAAGTAACAGCAAAAAAGACTGGAACAGCCAAAGTGAATATTACCATAAAAAAGAAAAAAGGCAAGGCAGTTTCTACATGGGTAAAGATTAAGGTGGTAAAATCAGAGGACCGCTCCCATGCCTTTGACTTAAAGAAAGGGACAGTCAAACTGAATAATGGAAAGCAAATGCCAATTTTGGGGATTGGAACATATACGCTTTCTAATAAAGAGGCGGAAAACTCGGTGTACTGGGCACTCCGTGACGGCTACCGTCTGATTGATACCGCAAGGATTTATGGCAATGAAACCGGCGTGGGCAGAGGTATAAAAAGAGCCGTTGATGAAGGAATCGTTAAAAGGAAGGATATTTTTGTCACAACAAAGATGTGGACGGATGATTATGCCGATGGAGCCAGTGCAATCAATGGTTCCTTAAAAAGATTAGGGCTTGATTATATTGACCTGATGATTTTACACCATTCCCAGCCGGAAAATGATGTGAAGGCATACAAGGCAATGGAAAAAGCTGTAAAGCAGGGAAAATTGAAATCTATTGGTTTGTCCAATTACTATACACCAAAAGATTTTGACCGTTTGGTAAATGCTACAAGCATTGTACCGGCACTTTTGCAAAATGAAACACACCCATATTATCAGAGCAGCAGGATGAAAAAACATCTAAAACAGTATGGAACGGTGCTGGAATCATGGTTTCCGCTTGGCGGGCGAGGGAATACCCAGAGGCTGTTTAATGACAAGACGATTACAAAGATAGCAAAGGCTCATAATAAGACTTCTGCACAGGTAATTTTACGCTGGCATCTGCAGGCAGGGAATATTGCCATACCGGGTTCCAGTAATGAGGACCATATAAAGGAGAACTTTGAAATTTTTGATTTTGAACTGACGAAGGATGAGATGAAACAGATGGGTAATCTGGATAAGAATGAGAGATTTGCGGATTATTGATGGGAGAATGGATATGAGGAAAAGGCTGTTTTATATCGTGTCTGTCTGTATTCTCCTGCTTGCAGGATGTGCTTCACAAGACAGGCAGGAAACAGGGGATACGGATGTTAATCCTGTTGTATCAGAGGATATCGTAAGAAATTCTGCGGAAAAAGATTCTGCTGCAAAGGAGGAACAGGAAAGTGAAGCACAGTCGCCCCAATTATTATATATGGGACAGGCAAGTATGCGTATTGTAACAGCAGAAAATAAAGTGATTTACATTGATCCATATGCAGGAGATGATTATGACTTTCCGGCGGATCTAGTACTGGTGACACATGCCCACTTTGACCACAGTGCTGTGGATAAAGTACAGAATAAGGCATCGGACTGTCAGGTTATTACCCATGAGGAGGCAATACAGGATGGAAAACACCAGACCTTTGAATTACCGTATGTTACGGTGGAGGCAGTAGAGGCAGGATATAATGAGTGGCATGATGTAAAACAATGTGTGGGGTATGTACTTACTTTTACGAATGGAAAATCTATTTATGTGACAGGAGATACATCCACAACCAGGCAGATGCCGCAGCTTGCAGAAAAGAAGATAGATTATGCGTTCTTCTGCTGTGATGGAGTATACAACATGGGAATAAAAGAAGCAGAACAATGTGCTGAAATGGTTGCGGCAAAGCACAGCATTCCCTATCACAATTCTACTTCCGACACAGGGGATATGTTTGATTTGGAACTGGCAGAACAATTTCATGCAAAGAACCGGATGATTGTAAAGCCGGAGGAGGAAATCGGCATAGAATAAAACAATGTTTTTATGATAATATGCACTGCAAAATGACAGTGTGAGTGAAGGTGGAGGTATATAATGAAAACAAGGCAATTAGGAGAACTGACGGTATCAGAGGTTGGCATGGGATGTATGGCATTTTCCCACGGCTATGGAAAGATTCCGCCAGAGAAGTATAGTATCGAAGCAATCAGAAATGCCTACAGTCATGGTTGCGCCTTTTTCGATACGGCTGAGGTTTACAGCCCTAATCTGTCAGGTATCGGTCATAATGAACGGATTGTGGGGAAAGCTCTGCATGATGTAAGAGGGAATGTCGTGCTGGCAACAAAGCTGTTTCTGAACCAGTCAGAGGTAAGGCATAGCGGTTCTGTGTACGGGGCAGTCCGCAGTCATCTGGAAGATTCTATGGAGCGGCTACAGACAGATATGGTAGACCTCTATTATCTTCATAGGATGAGCGGTGTTTCCATAGAGGAAATTGCGGAGGCAATGGGGCTGTTGATGGAAGATGGCATGATCCGTGGGTGGGGATTATCACAGGTAGATGTTGGCGTGATTGACAGGGCGCACAGAGTTACCCCGCTCACAGCCATACAGAATATTTATTCCATGGTGGAGAGGGATGTGGAGGCTGCGGTGATTCCGTACTGTCTGGAACATAACATCGGAGTCGTTCCGTTTTCGCCGATTGCCAGCGGGCTTCTGTCGGGGAAGATCACTACGAAAACTAAGTTTGAGAGAAATGATGATGTAAGAAATTGGGTTCCGCAGCTTAGCAAAGCAAATATCGCGGGCAATCAGCCGATTATTGATTTGCTACAGGAATTTGCGGATAAGAAACATGCCACCAGCGCCCAAATTTCACTGGCATGGATGCTGCATAAATATCCAAATGTGGTTCCAATTCCCGGCTCAAAAAATAAAGAGCGTATCATTGAAAATCTGGATGCATCTGAGGTGGAGCTGACGGAGGAGGAATTTCAGACATTAGAGGAACGGTTGAACCAGTGCAGGGTATATGGACACAGAGGTTTCAGCAGGTGAAATGTCGAAAAGGAGGCGTAAAGTGAGCAGGATAAGAAAAATTGGACAGACAGATATTGAAATATCAGCAATCGGGTATGGATGTATGGGGCAGACACATTCCTATGGTATTGTAGAGGCAGAGCAGGATATGGTATCCCTTATGCAGTATGCCCATGAAGTGGGATATATGTTTTATGATACAGCGCCAATTTACGGGGAGGCAAATGAACAGTATCTTGGCAAGGCAGTGGCACCGTTCCGTGGGGAGATTGTCATTGCTACGAAGTTTGGCATTGTAGATGATTGCTTTTTTGCAGGAAATGCGGATGCCTTAAACAGCAGCCGTGCTTCCATACAGAAACAGGTAGATGAATCACTGAAAAGGCTTGGAACCGATTATATTGATTTGTATTACCAACACCGCATTGATCCAAAAACAGAGCCGGAGGAAGTAGCGGAAACAATGGAAGGGTTAATTCAGGCAGGGAAAATCCGGGCATGGGGTGTTTCTTTTGCACCGGAGGAATATATCCGTAGGGCGCATGCGGTGTGTAAGATTTCTGCCATTGAAAATATGTATTCCTTTGTGGCACGGGATGATGAAAAAACGTATTTCCCTCTCTGCGAGGAACTGGGAATCACTTATGTATCGGCATGCCCTCTTGCCAAAGGATATCTCAGTAACCGCTATCCGGTCGGGACAAAATACCGTGAGGGGGACTGGCGGGCAGATATCAATTTATTCAGGGAAGATGGAATAGAGCATAACCGTGACCTGATGGAGCTGATTATGGAATTTGCAGAAAAGAAACAGGCAACGCCGGCACAGATTGCCCTTGCGTGGGAGATTACGAAAAAACCGTATCTCGTTCCGATACCGGGAACAACAAAAAAAGACAGGGTAAAAGAAAATTTTGATGCAGTGAATGTAGAACTGACATCAGAGGAAATGCAGGAAATAGAAGAAGCGTTATCCCATATGGATATTGCACCTATGGGACGGGGATAAGCGATGGAAATTTATGAAAGTAAAAAATATATTTTGTAGGAGGAAAAGACAATGGATACTATGAAATTAAACAATGGACAGGAGATACCTGCACAGGGTTTTGGCGTTTTTATGGTGGAGAACAATGGACCATGTGAGGATGCGGTTACAAAGGCATTGGCGGCAGGATATCGTCTGCTGGATACAGCGGCGGCGTATTTTAATGAAACCGATGTGGGAAAAGCAATCAAAAGCAGCGGCATTCCCCGTGAGGAAATTTTTGTTACTTCCAAATTGTGGCTACAGGACTATGGTTATGGGGCTGCGAAAAAGGGAATTGATGATTCGCTGAAAAAGCTGGGACTGGATTACATGGATTTATACCTGCTCCATCAGCCATATGGTGATACCGCCGGTGCATGGAAAGCATTGGAGGAGGCTGTCCGTGCGGGGAAAATTAAAAGTATCGGAGTCAGCAATCACACGGTAAAACTTCTGTCGGATTTGATTCCAAAGATGGAAATCCTGCCGGCAGTCAACCAGATGGAATGCAATCCGTTTTTCCAACAGAAAGAGCTGCGTAAGTACATGGAACAATACGGAATCCGTCTGGAAGCATGGTATCCTCTGGGACATGCGGATAAAGAGCTTTTATCTGATGTGCGGCTTTCTAAAATTGCAGAAAAATATGGAAAGAGCGTGGTGCAGGTTATCCTGCGCTGGCATCTGCAGGAAGGGATTGTCGCCATTCCAAAAGCAACCAGTATGGAACATATCAGGGAAAATCTGGATATTTCTGATTTTATGCTGACAGATGATGAGCTGGCGCAGATACGGGAAATGGATAAAGGTGTCGGCACACATGATCCGGAGGATATGGAGAATGCGGTGCGTCTTTCTGCTTTGAAAGTTCACGATTGATTTTAAGTGGAGGTAATCGTAATGTTAAGAGTAATGCTGGTTAACGGCAGCCCCCATGAAAAGGGATGCACCTATACAGCCCTTACAGAGCTTGCTAATACTTTTGCAAAGGACAATGTTCAGGCTGATATTTTCTGGATTGAAAATAAGCCGTTGTATAGTTGTATTGATTGTGGGAAATGTGGGGAAAAGGGCAGTTGTGTTTTTGATGATAGGGTAAATGAATTTCTTGCAGTGGCAGGGGATTATGATGGCTTCATCTTTGCCTCTCCGGTTCATTATGCAGGTGCTACAGGTGCGCTGACAGCTTTTATGGGGCGGGCATTTTTTGCCGATCTGCATTCGGGGAAAAACCGCTTTTATTTAAAACCTGCGGCTGCGGTGGTTTCGGCAAGAAGGGCAGGAACTACAGCTACACTGGATCAGATTAACAAATATTTTCTCTGGGGGCATATGCCGGTGATTTCTTCACGGTACTGGAATATGGTGCATGGCAGCACCCCGGAGCAGGTCAGGGCAGACAGTGAGGGTATGCGTAATCTGCGGATGCTGGCAAAAAATATGGCATGGTTCCTGAGATGCAAAGAGGCAGGAGAAAAAATGGGGGTACCAATCCCTCAATATGATTAAAGGAAAATTATGAATCTGGAAAAGGACAATACAGCGGTAGCGGCTGAGTATATTAGGAAATAGAATGCGTTAGTGAAACATAACAATTTTATTAGAAATGGAAATTGTTACCATGCATGATTGTGATTATAAATAATTTTAAGATATGCAGTATAAGGTTAATGGTAGAAAAATAAGGAGGAATCATATATGAGTGAGAATAGCAAGAATCCAAGTGTTTTTCCAATGGGAAATGAATTGCCGGAGACGTTTAGCAAATATTTTATTGGGCAGGCATATTTACAGCCGCTGACAGATAAAGGAGGCCCGGTTGCCAATGTAACTTTTGAACCATTCTGTCGTAATAATTGGCATATCCATCATGCAAAAAGCGGTGGCGGTCAGATTTTACTGGTGACTGGTGGAAAGGGCTGGTATCAGGAATGGGGCAAGCCGGCACAGGCATTGTCACCGGGGGATGTTGTAGTAATTCCTCCGGAAGTGAAACACTGGCATGGGGCGGCAGCAGACAGTTGGTTTTCCCATCTGGCCATTGAGGTTTCCGGAGAGGAGACATCTAATGAGTGGCTGGAGGCAGTGGAAGATGATGTGTATAGTAAGCTGTGACAAAAAAGCGAAGATTGGATATTATAAATCAAATTTAGTGAAGGAGAATATTCGAGATGAAGGACGTAATGCTTTGGACAGGTGCGGGACGGCATGGCGATTGCCAGAAGAATGGGTTATGGTAAAGGTAATGCTTCAAGAAGAAAGGGAGAACAAAACTATGGCAGAAAATTTAATTATCTATTATTCACGCAAAGGTGAGAATTACTGGAATGGAAGTGTTAAAAACATTGAGAAAGGCAATACGGAGATTGTTGCGGAATTTATCCAGAAAGCTGTTGGTGGTGATTTGTTTGAGGTGGATACGGTAAAGCCATACGACGCAGATTATTATACCTGCATCGAAGAGGCAAAGCAGGAATTGCATGCACAGGCAAGGCCGGAACTCAAACAATATATTGACAGTATCGACGGTTATGACAATATTTTTGTCTGCGGTCCTTGTTGGTGGGGGACATATCCTATGGCGGTTTTTACGCAGTTGGAAAAGTTGAATTTTGTCGGCAAGAAAGTAATGGCAGTTATGACACATGAAGGCAGTGGACTTGGAAACTGTGAGCGTGATTTGAAGAAGCTCTGTGTCGGTGCAACTTTTGGAAAGGGGCTTGCAGTACATGGTGCAGATGCCTCAAAGTCTGAAAGTACAGTGGCAGCTTGGGCAAAAAAGGTGATTTGATATGGCGAAACAACTTCAATTTACAATAGAGACTATAGCATATCATGCCACCCTGCAGAAAATAAACCAGAGTAAGGAGGAGATGAAACATGGCTAAAATATTAACGGCATTTTATTCTTTGAAAGGTGAAACGATTGCCCCTGGCATGAAGATTGTGAATCTGGAAAAGGGCAATACAGCGGTTGCGGCCGAATATATAGGGAAGGCAGTTGGCGGTGACATTTTTGAAATTGAAACCGTCAAAACGTATATCAAGGATCATATGAAAATGATTTATGAGGCAAAAGAAGAATTAGAGGCAGGAACACGGGTAGAGGTTAAGGGATACCCGGACAACTTCAATGAATATGACACCGTGTATCTTGGTTTTCCAAATTGGTGGAATACCATGCCGATGGCAGTAGTTACCTTTTTGGAGCATCTTGGCTGGAAAGGAAAGCGTATTATACCATTTTGTACCAGTGAGGGCAGTGGGCTTGGAAATAGTATTGCAGATATGAAAAAAATTTGCCCGGATGCTGACATTGAGAGTGGAGGGGAATTTATTGGCTCACAGGTCAGGGATTTGGAAGAAAAGATTTCTGCGTGGGCAAAAAGTAAATGTTAGGAATTTTGTATGGAAACAGATGAAATGGATGTAGTGCAATGGAGGAAATAGAATGGATGTAAAGGAAGAACGTGTAGATTTAAGAAATCCTGATTTCGCTGGAATGGAAGAAGGGAAGCGGCTGACACAGTTGATTTTTAAGTTAAACCACACTATGCCAATGACAGAGGAATATGGTGAAATTCTAAGAGAGTTGTTTGGAGAGCGGCTTGGAGAGGGGAGTTTTATTGCAGCCCCGGTTCAAATGGTCTGTGCAGATAAGGTGAATATTGGGAAAAATGTTTTCATTAACAGTAATTTTCTTGCTATGGCAAGAGGTGGAATTACTATAGAAGATGATGTACAGATTGCAGCAAATGTTCAAGTGATATCTAATAACCATGATCCGTATGAAAGACAGGTTCTTTTATGCAAGCCTGTTTTAATTAAAAAAGGTGCATGGATTGGCGCAGGAGCTACAATCCTGCCTGGAGTTAGTATCGGGGAACATGCCATTGTGGGAGCAGCCTCTGTTGTCACACACGATGTACCGGACTTTGCAGTAGCAGTGGGAAATCCTGCGAAGGTTATCAAAATGCTGGAAGCATCAAAATTTGAGTAGGATTTGACGCATGAAGGCAACGGTTTTGGAAACTGTGGGTGCGATTTGAAGGAATTCTGTGCGGGGTTGCCTTAGGGAAGATGTAACATATCTGCTATCCCATAGGAAAAAAGGAGGAAAAGATCATGTCAGACTATTTTGGAAAAGAAGTTCCCAAACTTGGATTTGGACTAATGCGGCTGCCAAAAAAGGGATTGGGAACGGATATTGAACAAGTAAAACAGATGGTAGATTTATTTATAGAATCTGGTTTTACATACTTTGATACCGCATATGTATACCTTGGTTCGGAGACAGCCATCAAAAAAGCGTTGGTTGACCGGTATCCCAGAGAGTCCTACACACTGGC
>ERZ778518.2230-NODE-2230-length-11023-cov-4.046772_pt1 | contig 11023 bp, 9 predicted proteins | sample MGYA00510340_ERZ778518 | MGnify/ENA primary metagenome ERZ778518 (study PRJEB29527, sample SAMN07138967) | mouse gut metagenome | material: feces | host: mouse | place: China:Nanjing | collected 2016-01-25 ... | reverse complement strand
GGCGGCGTGGTGGTGTTTATCATGGACCTGGACGAGATCCAGAAATTCTGATCCGTCCGACCCTTGGCCCCGGAGGCGCTGTCCTCCGGGGTTACTCTTTGCCCTCCCGGTGCATAGACTGATGCAGAGGGAGGGATGTGGATGAAACAGATTTTTTCCATCCTGGGCGGCGATATGCGGCAGGTCCACCTGGCGAAGCTGCTGCGGGAGGACGGACGAGAGGTCATGACCTGGGGTCTGGAGCAGGGGGGCGCCCCCGGGGGCGTTGGCCTGGACCAGGCGCTGAAGGCGCATGTGCTGCTGCTGCCCCTGCCGGTATGCCGGGGAAAGCAGCTGAACCTGCCTCTGACAGATACGGAGCTGGAGGCCGCCCGGCTGTGGCCCCGGCTGCGATTTGACCAGCTGCTGCTGGGGGGCATGGTCGGGGAGCTGGGACGCCAGCTAATGGCGGACTACGGTCTGACCCTTCTGGACTACTACGACCGGGAGGAGACCCAAATCGCCAACGCCATCCCCACGGCGGAGGGGGCGCTACAGCTGGCTATGGAGTCCACCGACCGTACGCTCCACGCCAGCCGGTGCCTCGTCATCGGCTATGGCAGGATCGGACGGATGCTGGCGGACCGTCTGCTGGCCCTGGGGGCCGAGGTGACGGTGTCCGCCCGGAAGTATGGGGACCTGGCCTGGATCCAGGCGTGGGGTTTCCAGAGCCTCCGGACCGGCGGGCTGACCGGCCGACTGGAGCGCTTCGATTTGATTTTCAACACAGCCCCCGCTCTCATTCTCGATGGAGCGCGGCTGGGAGAGACGCGGGAGGACTGCGTCATCATCGACCTGGCCTCCGCCCCCGGCGGGGTCGATCTGGAGGCGGCGAAGCAGCTGGACCGCCGGGTCATCCAGGCCCCGGGCCTGCCGGGAAAGGTCGCGCCCCGCACGGCCGCCGCAGCCATACGCGAGAGTATATACCACATACTGGAAGAACGAGGTGAACCCATTTGAAATCACAGCGAGTGGGCTTTGCGTTATGCGGCTCCTTCTGTACCCACAGGGAGGTCCTGGGGGAGCTGGAGAAACTGTGCCGGGAGTACGAGAGCGTTCTGCCCATCGTCTCCCAGGTGTGTCAGAGCACAGACACCCGGTTCGGCAAGGCGGAGGATTTCCTCTCCCGGGTGGAGCACCTGACAGGACATACGGCCGTGGGCAGCATCCGGGAGGCGGAACCCATCGGGCCGAAGAAGCTGCTGGACGTACTGGTGATCGCCCCCTGCACAGGCAACACGCTGGCCAAGCTGGCCGCAGGCATCACAGATACGCCGGTGACCATGGCGGCCAAGGCGCATCTGCGCAACGACAGGCCGGTGGTGGTGGCCGTGGCCACCAACGACGGGCTCAGTGCGGCGGCGAAGAACATCGGAGAGCTGCTGGCGCGAAAGAACTACTACTTTGTCCCCTTCGGACAGGATGACCCCGAGAGAAAGCCCTGCTCCCTGATGGCGGACTTTACCCGCATCGGTGAGACGGTGGACGCAGCCCTGGAGGGGCGGCAGATTCAGCCGCTGCTGTTGCGGTAATCGGAACAATAGGAGGCCCCGGAGGCAAAGCCTCCGGGGCTGATTTTTTCTTCTTTCCGGACCAAACGGCCATATCACCGCAGCAGTCTCTCCACGTCCTCGGTCCCCCGCTTGCTGTGGGTGCTGATGGCCTGGGACGCGGGGAGGGGGATCGTCTTCCGCATATCCCGCAGCAGGGTCGTGACGGAGGCGCTGTCCCGCACCGGCCCCGCGTCAATGTACTGCTGGACGCTGGACAGGCCGCCGCAGCTCTGCTCCAGCCTGCTCTGTAACGAGCTGTACGCCGACTGGATCTGCGCCGTCCAACGCTGGTCCGCGTCGATGGTGACGCAGGCCTCCCTCGCCCGCTCCTGGGTCTCTACGGACAGCTTCCGGAGGTGCAGCGCCCTGGCGGAGAAGCGGAATTGCGGCAGCGTCACGATGTCCTCCCCCATCTGGAGGGGGATGCCGCTGCGGGTCAGAAGTCTTGCGCTTCCGATGTCGGCGCCGCCCGCAATCACCACCCTGCCGCACCGGCCGAAGAGGCAAGCGCCAATGTCCGCGCCGGGGTCGCCGCCCTGCGCCTTGGCGATCCTGGCGCTTCCGGCGATCGTGATGTCCCCGCTGGCCCCCTGGACGCCCGCGCCGATGGCGGCGGCGTGGCTGATGGCGGAGGCGGTCACGGTCCCCCCGCGGATGGTGATGTCGCCCACCGGCGCGCCCAGCGCGCCGCCGATACCGGCTCCGCCCCCCGCCTCGCCGGCGGAGGTGATGAGGCCGCCGGTGATGGTGATGGGACCCATGAAGCCCCGCTTCCCCGCGCCGATGCCCGCGCCACCGCCGGTGCCGGAGGCGGTGATCACGCCGCCCAGGATGCGGATGCGGCTGGTCTGGTCCCGGCTGCCGCCGCTGTCCCGGCCGATGCCCGCGCCCCCCTCGCCGCCGGAGGCCGTGAGGGTCCCCGCAGGCTGGCCGTCGTCCCCGCGGGATTCGTCGATGCACAGGGAGGTCCCGTCCCCCAGGGAGATCCCGGCACAGCCCGCGCCGCTCTCAAAGATATTGCTGGTGCCGCTCTGGAGGTACAGCGTCACGTCGTTCTCCTGTCCCAGGCTGAAGGCCCTGCCGGAGGACACCCGGCACACCACCCCGCCCAGGGTCAGCTCCGTGGCGCCGATGCCGTCGGCCAGGGCGATCCTGCCGCTGAAGGGGGACTGGTTGGCGTCCGTGCCCGCGCCGCCTGCGATGGCGGTCACCTGGTTGGAGAGGACGAAGAGCGTGTGGGACTCCTCCTCGTACACCCAGTCCCGGCTCTCCTGCCCGCCAGTGATGGTAAAGGGGTTGGGATACATGGCGGCCTCCTGGAAGCCCCCGGACTGCTGGCTCCAGAGCAGGTAGGTATACCGGGTCTTGGCCCGCCCGGACTGGTCCCGGCCCTGGATCTCCAGCCCGCAGACGGGATAGCCGTGGGAGGAGGGGTCCCCCTTCTCCAGCCACAGCCGCGCCAGCGCGGGAATGTCCCCGCCCATGAGTAGCATCTTCGCGTGCCGCCCGTCCGCCGCCATGGAGGTGATGGCGCTGAACCCCGGCAGCAGCGTCTGCCAGACGATGTCGAAGGGCTCCAGGACCTTCCCCTCCGGGGAGCGCACGTTGGCGGCATGGGCCGCCAGGGAGACGGGGCCCTCCACGATCACCGGAACCGTCAGGATGCCCGGTGTCTTCCCGTCCTTTCCCTCCACGATCACCGCCCCGCCGGTCAGGCGCAGGACATTGGATTCATGGGCGTGTACCGCCCCCAGACGGAGCAGCCCGCCGCCGCCCAGGGTGAGGACCGTCCCCTCCCCCAGGTGCAGCTCGCCCAGCACGGACTCCCCCGCGCTGCGCACCTGGGCCTCGGGGGAGGCGACGGTCAGGGTGGACGCCGTCACATTCTGGAGCGTCACGGTCCCCGAGCCGGTCACCAGGATCTCCGGCGTTTCCCCGCCCAGTCCCTGGACGGTCACATCGGCCGTTCCGGCGATGACGATCCGTCCGGCAGCCTCGTCAACGGTCACACCGGACAGGTCCGCGCCCACCACCTGCACGTTTTCCGTCTGGATCGCCACCGGCCGCGGGAGAGCCTCTGTCATGTTTCCGGCGTTCTCGGGGGCGGCCGTCTCCGTGCTCTGAAGCGCCGAGAGGAGCCCCATCATCAGCTCCAGATTGACCCCCTCCATCCCCGCCAGGAGCGTCAGGGCGGAGGCGCCGGTCAGGAGGGACGCACCGGCGTCGCTCAGCAGCAGGTCCGCCAAAAATTCCTGCATCCCGGGGGCTGTCCCCCCGACAAACTGCTCCTGAAAATCCGCCAGGCTGGTAAACGCGCCGTCCGTCAGCTCCTGGATCGCCTGGTCCGGGGGGACGCCCGCCGACACCTTCTCCATCAGCTGCCGCAGTCCGTCCAGCGCCTGGTCCGGATCTCCCCCGGCGATCACCGCCCCCAGGTATAGGGAGGCCAGATAGGCCGAGGCGGCGTTGCTCTCCGGCGGATGGGCAGCAATCGCCGACAGGATCTCCGCCCCGCTGGCGTTCTTATCCAGGCCCAGCGCATACAGCGCCTGCTCCGGCGTAAAGGCGCTCTGGGCGATGCCCCGCATGAGCCAATCCGGCAGGGCGGCGCTCGGCTTCCCCGCGACGGCGGACAGCAGGGTCTCTAGTTCGCCCGCTATTCCGCCATCCCCGCCATCGAGGAACAGGGGCGTCCCTCCCGCAGCCGCGCTCTTGACGGCGCGGTCCACGTTTGCCACAAGCCTCTCCAGCTCCTTCTGGAGGGCGGCGCGGTCAACCTCTCCATCCCCGGAGGCCCGCTCCGCCAGCCTAGCCATTTCTCTCAGGCTGTCCTGCACCTCGTCCAGCGCGATCTCCCCGGCCTGGAGCGTGCGGCGGCTCTCCCGGGAATGGCTCTCCACCTGGCTGACCCTGCTCATCAGCTGCCGCAGGGTCTCCGAGATGTTGAGCCCCGTAGACCGGGCGGCTTTCTGGCTGGAACCGGCGGCGCCCTGTTTTTCCGCCTTGCCTGCCCCTTGATACCGCGGTACTGCAAATCCCCTGTTTCTTCGAATGGTCAACTCGCCCATTCTTCGCGCCTCCTTTCACCGGTCTGCCACCGGTCTGTTTGTACAAAATATCGTCACTCCTCCGGGAAAAGATAAGGAACCAGGGCACATCCAATGTTATGAAGTCAGGCAAAATGGGTATAAAGCGCAGAAAAAGAGGGTAGAGGGCGCAAAAACAAATTGCACACAGTCGGGAATTGTGATATAATTGGCGAGATAGCAGATTCCCTCCTCCCGCCGGACAAGCGGGAGAAACCGGGTGGGAAGCTTGGCACAGCGGCGCTGCTCTAAAAAGTCAATGGATGATCCATAGAGGTCCAGATAGAATAAAAGGAGGTTTCATCGGAAATGGAATTGAAGTTTACGATTGACAAGATTGACTACGGCGGAATCGCCAAGAAGGCAATTCCGATCGTCATCAAGAAGCTGAGCGCGTCCCACGCGGATGGAAAGCTCGCGCAGATTCTGCAAAAGATGGGGAATGCACCGGCGGACGTGGCCAAGGTGATGCTCAATGCGCTGCCCCAGGACATGAAGGATCAGGTGGCCGTACTGCTGCTCCAGAGCTACAAGGAGGAGCTGACGGGCCTGCTCAACGACTTTGCGGCAAAAAAGGGCGTTGAAATTACCGTCTCGAGTATTGAGATCAATCCCTGAACCTTTTACAAAAAGGCGTCATTCCATCAAAAAACCGGTGGGGCCCCAATCGGGCTCCACCGGTTTCCTGTTCTCTTCAGAATCCCCCATTACCACGCCTTGATCCACCCGGGCAGGTAGTCCAGGGGATTGACCCGGCTGCCCCCCTCGGTAATCTCATAGTGGAGGTGGGGACCGCTGCTGACGCCGGTAGAGCCAGTGATGCCAATCACCTGCCCCTGGGTCACCTTGTCCCCCTCCTGGACGGAGCGGCTGGACATGTGGGCGTACAGCGTCGTATTGCCCGGCCCGTGGTAAATCACCACGTAGTTGCCGTAGGACCGGGAGTAGGCCGAGGTCTGGACCACACCGGCCTTGGTGGCCAGCACGCTGGTGGAGGTGCCCACGCCGCAGATGTCCACTCCCTTGTGGTTGGTGGACGCCCCCTTGATGCCCGTATTCCGGGCCCCCTGGGGGGAGGAAATCCGGCGGCTGACGGTCTCCGGCCAGATGTACCCGCCCTTGGTGGCGGTCATAGCCAGCTGCCGGGCCATCTCCTCCGTCTTCTTGGCGATCTCCGCCTCGGTGCGGTTGCGCTCGGCGGTGACCTCCGCCAGCTCGGCCTCATAGTCGTCCACGTTGGCCTGGATCTCGTCATACAGGGCCTGGGCCTCCTTTTGCTGCTGGTCCAGCTCCACCTTGTGGGCCTCCAGCGACGCCTTGGCCTCCTCCGACTGGGCCTTGAGCTCCTCCTGCTCCTCCTGTTTGACCTGGATCTGGGCCCGGAGCTGCCGCAGGCCGTCCAACAGGCTCTGGTCATAGCGCATGACCTCCTGAATGTCGGAGAGGCGGCTGAGAAGGTCCGAGAAGCTGTCCGCCTTGAACAGCACCGACCAGTAGGTGGTGGTTCCCGCCTCCTCCATCGCCCGGGCCCGCTGGCAGAAGGTGGCGTACTGCGCCTCCTCCTGCCGCTTGTTCTCCTCCAGCTCGTACTCTGTCTGGGCCAGCAGGGTATCGAAGCCGGAGATCTGCTTTTCCGTGTTCTCGATGGCCGTCACCGTCACGGCAATCTGCTTGTCCAGGTTCTCCTTCTGGGCCAGGGCGCTCTTCCGCTGGCTCTTCAAATCTGCCAGCTGGCTCTTCAGCGATGAGCTCTGATTCGCCAGCTCCTTGGCGTCGCCCTTCAGCTTGTCGATCTCCTCCTGGGTCACCGCGCGGGCCGTGGGAACCAGTCCCCACTCCTCCGCCGTCGGGGCCAGCGCGAACAGCAGCAGCAGCGCCAGCGTCAGGGCCAGAATATTTCGCTTCATCCGTTTTTAACCTCCCAAACTCCGGTACGCCGGAGCGCCATACAAAATCCGGACGCCCAATGACATCTCGGGAGCATTATAGCACACCCGCCCGGAAAAATCCACTGCTTTTTTGCCTCCACACGCCCCGCGCATAAAAAGGAGCCGCTGTCGGAGACAGCGGCCCAGGCGGGTGGGATATTGGAAAGCTTCCATGAAGTATCATACATCAATTCAGCCCCGTTGTCCATAGGAGCTTTTGCCGTTTTCAGGGAACCTTTGCCGTTTTCGGTCGATTCGTTCTTATTCCTCCACGCCGTCGGTCTCCAGCAGACCGTAGCCGCCGTCCTTCCGGCGGTAAACGATGCTGATGACGTCGTCCGTGTTGCGGTAGACAAAGAAGTCGTGGCCCAGCAGGTTCATCTGCAAGATCGCCTCGTCCTCGCTCATGGGCTTGACGGCCACGTGCTTGGTGCGCACCACCTGGAACTCCGTCTCCTCGCTGACGTCGAACTCGGCGGGAACGGTGGGGGTCAGGGCCTCCTGGCGCAGGCGCTTGCTCAGGCGGGTCTTGTTCTTCCGGATCTGCCGGTCAATGGTGGAGCAGGCGGCATCGATGGCGCCGCGCATATCGCCGTCTCGGGAATCCTCCTGGGCGCGGAAGAGGGTGCCGCCGCTGCGGATGGTGATTTCTACGACACAACGATGCCCCTTTTCCACTGCGAAGGTCACAAGCGCGTTGGCATCCTCCCGGAAATAGCGGTCCAGCTTGGAGATCTTCTTCTCCGCATACTCCTTGATAGAATCGTTGAGGGACACCTTCTTGCAGGTAAATGTGAACTTCATACGATCGCTCCTTTCATGGTTTTCCTCTTTTGGGTAAGCCAAGTATACCATTTTTTGTCTGATTTGTACAGTCCTAATTTTCAGAAACTGGATTTTTCTATACGCTTCCCCGATCCGGGGACTCTTCTCAGGAGAGAGCGGCGGCCTTTTCCGGCGGCTTGTCGTCGGGCCGCATTCCGTGGATGCCGCACTTGGCATACGCCCTCTTCCGGATGAACAGGAAAAAGGCGATATGGAAAGCCGCCGTGATGGCCCAGCTGACCGGGTAGGAGGCAAACAGGACCTGGGGGGTGTGGTACATCTGAAAGATCGTGGCGATCCAGAGCAGCCGGGTGCCGCAGGCGCCCACCATGGATACGACCATGGGGACCATGGAGTATCCCAGCCCTCGGAGGGTGCCCACCATGGTGTCCATGAAGCCGCAGATGCAGTACGTGCCGCAGATAATTTGCAGGCGCACGATGGCCTGCGCGATGACCTCCTCCTCGCCGGGGGCGTAGATGGAGATCAGCGGGTGGCCGAACAGGACCGCCAGACCGCCCAGGACCAGTCCGATGGACAGCACATACGCCTGACAGAGAAGCAGGATGCGGTCCACCCGGCGGCACTCCCCCGCGCCGTAGTTCTGACTGGTGAAGGTGAGGTTGGTCTGGTAGATGGCGTTCATGGAGGTGTAGACGAAGCCCTCCACGTTGTTGGAGGCGGCGGACCCGGCGATGATGGCGGTGGAGCCGAAGGAGTTGATGGAGGACTGGATGACCACGTTGGACAGGGCGAAGACGATGCCCTGGAACCCGGCGGGGAGGCCCACCTGGCAGATCCGGCGGATCACCCGCCGGTCCAGCTGTAGGGCCCGCAGATCCAGGTGCAGCAACCCCGGGTCCCGGATCAGGCTGAACAGGACCAGGACGGCGGAGATGGCCTGGGAGATGATGGTGGCCAGGGCCACGCCTGCCACGCTCATGTGCAGGCCGATGACGAAGAGCAGATTCAGCACCACGTTGACCACCCCGGCGATGGACAGGAAGTACAGGGGCCGCCGGGTATCCCCCCGGGCCCGCAGGATGGCCGCGCCGAAGTTGTAGAGCATGTTAAAGGGCATCCCGCAGAAGTAGATGCGCAGATAGATGGTGGCCAGGTCGATGACGTCCGGAGCGGAGTCGGTGAGCACCAGGAGCCAACGGGACAGGGTCAGGCCCAGCACCGTCAGGCAGGCCCCGCTGATCAGGGAGAGGGTGATGGAGGTGTGGACGCTGGTGCGCACATCCTCCTCCTTTCCGGCCCCCAGGTCCCGGGCGACGACGACGTTGGTGCCCACGGAGAAACCGGCAAACAGGTTGACCAGCAGTCCCACAAGGGAGGCGGTGGACCCCACGGCGGCCAGGGCCTCCTTACCGGCGTAGCGGCCCACCACGACCACGTCCGCCGCATTGAACAGGAGCTGGAGCAGGTTGGAGAGCATCAAGGGCAGGGCAAACAGCAAAATCTTCCCCGCCAGAGGGCCATGGACCATGTCGATCTGATACCCGGTCTGTTTTCGCGTTTCCATCTCTGTTTTCTCCCTCTGTTGTCCTTCCAAATGGTCGTAAGCGTACCGCGCAGACGCGGGGAGACGCGGCGGCCGGGACTGCGGCCCGTTTTCCCCATCCTCCCGCTATCGTGTTCGTTGACTATATCATATATTCCGAAAAAGAACAATCCGAAAAGATGAAAAAATAAACCAAAAACGCAGGGATATTCCGACGGGCATTGTGCAAAATGCTGTCGAAAATTTCCTAGGCAATCGGGGGGAAGTTTTTCTCAGATTCCTCTTGACAAACTGTTCATACTGTGTATACTGTTTATACACAGATGAACAGAGGTGCACCCATGGACATCATCATCAGCAATTCCGGCGGACAGCCGATTTATGAGCAGATCTGCCGCCAGATCAAGGGGGCCATCGCTTCGGGGAAGCTCAGACCCGGGGAGATGCTGCCCTCCATCCGCTCCCTGGCCCGGGACCTGCGCATCAGCGTCATTACCACCAAGCGGGCCTATGAGGAGCTGGAGCGGGACGGGTTCATTCAGACCGTGGCGGGGAAGGGCAGCTTCGTGGCCCAGCAGGACCTGGAGTTGGCCAAGGAGAGCAACCTCCGGGAGATCGAGGCGCATTTACAGGCCGCCCTGGAGCTGAGCCGACAAATCGAGCTGCCGGTGGAGGAACTACACAACATTCTCAAGGTATTGAGCGAGGAGGACTAACGGAATATGGAGGCTAACGCAATTGAAATCAGGGGCTTGACCAAGCGGTACAAGGACTTTGCCCTGGAGAATCTGGACCTGGAGCTGCCCTACGGCTGCGTGCTGGGGCTGGTGGGCGAGAACGGCGCGGGCAAGAGCACCACCATCCGCCTGATCATGGACGCCCTGGACCGGGACGGCGGGACCGTCACCGTGCTGGGCGCGGACAATAAAAGCAGCGAATTTCTGGAGCGGAAGGAGGACATCGGCGTCGTGCTGGATGAGACCTTCGTGCCGGAGGTCATGAGCGCCAGGCAGTTGGGGAAGGTCATGGCGGGGACCTATAAGAACTGGGACCAGGGGGCCTACGACGGCTGGATAAAGCGGTTTGAGCTGCCCCCGGACAAAAAGTTCAAGGACTACTCCCGGGGCATGACCATGAAGCTGGGCATTGCGGCGGCGCTGAGTCACCGCGCAAGGCTGCTGCTTTTGGACGAGGCCACTGGCGGGCTGGACCCCATGGTCCGGGAGGAGCTGCTGGAGGTGTTCGCGGACTTCGCCGCAGAGGAGGGCCACGCGGTACTGCTGTCGAGCCACATTGTCAGCGACTTGGAGCGCATCTGCGACTACATCGCCTTCCTCCACAAGGGGAGGCTGATGCTGTGCGAGGAGAAGGACGTACTGCTGGACAAATTCGGGATCCTGAAGTGCTCCAGGGAGCAGCTGAAGAATATCCCGGAGGAGGCCATCCACGGCAAGCGGGTGGGGACCTACGGCGTGGAGGCCCTGGTGGAGCGGGCGTTCATGCCCCGGGACGCCGTGGTGGACCGGACGACGCTGGAGGATATTATTCTGTACATGGTAAAGGGGGAGCAAAAATGATCGGACTTCTGAAAAAGGATCTCTTTGTGGCGGATAAATCCGGACGGCTGCTGCTGGTGCTGGCGCTGGTGTTCAGCGCCGTGCCCTCGATGAGCACCTTCGGCAACACCTACGCCATGATGCTGGCGGTGATGATGCCGATGAACTCCATCGCCTATGACGAGCGATGCAAGTGGGACCGCTATGCGGCCATGCTGCCCTATCGGGTGAGCCAGCTCGTGTGGAGCAAATATCTGTTGGCCTACCTCTATACCCTCCTGGGAAGCGGTATCATGGTATTGGGAACGCTCCTGCGGAGCGTGACCGGGGGGACAGCGGACTGGCTGGAGACGGCGCAGACATGCGTTATGCTGGCTCTCGTCATGCTGTTCATCACGGCGCTGGGCCTGCCGGTGCTGTACCGATTCGGGTCCGAAAAGGGGCGGCTGGCGATGATCCTCTGCATGGGCGCCAGTGTTGGCGCGGCCATGGGGCTGTTGGGCATTTTCGGAGAGCTCCCGGAGTTTCC
>ERZ778518.2223-NODE-2223-length-11050-cov-5.818372_pt1 | contig 11050 bp, 7 predicted proteins | sample MGYA00510340_ERZ778518 | MGnify/ENA primary metagenome ERZ778518 (study PRJEB29527, sample SAMN07138967) | mouse gut metagenome | material: feces | host: mouse | place: China:Nanjing | collected 2016-01-25 ... | reverse complement strand
TGTGAACTTTAAAACAAGCGCAGATTTATAAAATCCAATAACATAGCCTTACAAGCCAGTGACTACCAACTACTTACTTAAAAAAAACGGGGGGGGGTAAAAATGAGAAGAGGTGACGATGCAAGCGAATTTAAAAGACAAAGTATGAACGCAATAAAACGCAGGACTATATTGAAGAAAGTCACTTTTATCTCCATGATGATAATAGCATTCTTCATGGCAATTGCTGTTGTACTTGCATATACTATCGAATGAATATGCTCTATATTAATATGAAATGAAGTGTCGCACCGGCCAAAAAGTGCGGCACTTGGTTTTTTATGTCAATAACAACTCCGAGACCAATGGTGTATTCGGGAATGTCATAATGATATATAAAAGATACATCTTCATAATAATTACATCTGTCCGTACAATCCTTAAAAACTCAAAAACTTACAAACCATTTCTACATTTTCTTATTTTTTATTAGTAATTTTACACGCTATATCATATCGTAGATACACAGACCGACACCACATCAATCCAAAAGAAGAAGACAATGTGACAAATACGGAAGACTGTGTGACAGCGATACGGCACCACTATCCTATCCTCAACCACTTTTAAATACATATGAGGAAATACTGTGGGATTCGTAACATAAAGAAAGAAGAAAATAAAAAACAATATAAATGCAATTTAAATGGAATTACGAACCACCGACACCTGAAAGACAGAAAGCAGCCAAGGAACTGGGAGAGAAAATCGGAATGAGCCCGATACTGGCCAATCTCCTTATCCAACGAGGCATCAAGACGGAGTCGGCGGCAAAACGCTTTTTCAGACCGATGCTCAACGAGTTGATTGACCCTTTCCTGATGAACGACATGGACGTGGCTGTGGATCGGCTCAATGATGCCATGGGACGCAAAGAGCGTATCATGATCTATGGCGACTACGACGTTGACGGATGCACGGCTGTTGCTTTGGTGTATAAGTTTCTGCAGCAGTTCTATTCAAATATCGAATACTATATCCCCGACCGGTATGACGAGGGATACGGTGTAAGCCGCAAAGGGATAGACTATGCCAAAGAAACGGGGGTAAAACTGATAATAATACTCGACTGCGGAATCAAGGCTATCGACGAAATTGCTTATGCCAAAAGTCTCGACATAGACTTTATCATCTGCGACCACCACGTTCCCGACGAAGAAATGCCGCCCGCCGTGGCTATACTCAACCCCAAACGTCCGGACTCGACATATCCTTTTCATCATCTGTCGGGATGTGGTGTCGGCTTCAAGTTCATGCAAGCATTCGCCAAGAACAACGGTATACCGTTTGCACGACTGATACCGCTGCTTGACTTGTGCGCAGTAAGCATCGCATCGGACATTGTCCCTGTAACCGGCGAGAACCGTACATTGGCATTCCACGGTCTGAAACAGCTCAATCAAAGCCCGTCCGTAGGGCTGAAAGCTATCATTGACATTTGCGGACTGACCAACAGGGAATTGACCATGAGCGATATCGTATTCAAAATCGGACCGCGCATCAACGCTTCAGGCCGCATGCAGAACGGCAAGGAAGCCGTGGAACTGCTTGTGGAGAAGGACTTCAGACGCGCACTTGTCGAGGCCGGAATGATAAACGAATACAACGAACAACGCAAGGATGTGGACAAACAGATGACCGAAGAGGCCAATTCAATTGTCGAGAAACTAGAAAGCCAGAAACACTTGTCGTCCATAGTGCTATACGATGAGAACTGGAAAAAGGGTGTAATCGGGATTGTGGCATCCCGTCTCACCGAGATTTACTTCCGCCCTACAATAGTGCTCACCATGAGCGACGGTATGGCGACAGGGTCGGCGCGCAGTGTGGCCGGATTCGATATCTACGATGCCATAAAGAGCTGCCGCGACCTGCTCGAGAATTTCGGCGGACACACATACGCCGCCGGCCTCTCGTTGAAAGCTGAAAACATCAAGGAATTCATATGTCGCTTTCAGGCTTATGTCAACAACCACATCATGCCGGAACAGACACAACCCATACTCGACATAGAAGAAGTGATAGACTTCAAGGATATCACGAAAAAGATGCAGGCCGACTTGAAGAAGTTTGCACCGCACGGTCCGTGCAATCCCAAACCTCTCTTCTGCACACGCAATGTATACGATTATGGTACAAGCAAGGTGGTAGGCCGTCATCAGGAACACATCAAACTCGAACTCGTGGACAGCCGCTCAAGCAACGTAATGAACGGTATTGCCTTCGGACAGAGCGCCGCCGCACGCTACATCAAGAGCAAACGGTCGTTTGATATCGTATACACGATAGAAGAGAACGCATACAAACGCGGCGAAGTCCAGCTACAAATCGAAGATATAATGCCGGATACACAGAAAAAGAATGAAAAATAAGAAAGGGTGAAGAACAAGAAAGAATGATGAGTGATGAATAGCGGAGAATCATCTTTCGAATCCATACTGCGACGCTACTGGGGATACGATGATTTCCGGAGTATACAACGCGAGATTATCGAGAGTATCAGCAGCGGGCACGATACACTCGGACTGATGCCCACCGGAGGAGGCAAATCAATTACATTCCAAGTGCCGGCATTGGCCAAGGAAGGCGTATGTATTGTTATAACACCGCTCATAGCTCTGATGAAAGATCAGGTCATGAATCTCCGCAAACGCGGCATACGTGCGGCAGCTATCTACTCAGGCATGTCGCACGAAGCTGTGCTGACCACGCTCGACAATGCTGTTTTCGGAGCCGTCAGCATACTTTATGTATCTCCGGAACGCCTTTCCTCACAATTGTTTCAGACCAAACTGAAACATATGCGCGTCAGTTTCATCACCATAGACGAGGCCCATTGCATCAGCCAGTGGGGCTATGATTTCCGTCCGTCATATCTGAAGATTGCCGACATTCGCAGCATAAAGCCGGATGCTCCGGTGCTCGCCCTGACGGCGACGGCCACTCCGACTGTGGTTGACGACATACAGGAAAAACTCGGATTCAGAGAGAAACGTGTGTTCAACATGAGTTTCGAACGCAAGAATCTCGCTTATGTTGTTCGTCATACGTCCGACAAGCAAGGCGAACTGATACACATTCTGCAAAACGTGAACGGCAGCGCCATCGTCTATGTGCACAGCAGACGTCACGCCAAAGAAACTGCCGAACTGTTATGCGACACGGGCATGAAAGCCTCATTCTACCATGCCGGTCTTGAAAGCGCCGAGAAAGACAAACGCCAGAAGGCGTGGCAGAACGACGACATAAGGATAATAGTGGCCACGAACGCTTTCGGAATGGGTATCGACAAGCCCGATGTACGCATTGTAATACACATAGACTGCCCTGACAGCATCGAGGCTTACTTTCAGGAAGCGGGACGCGCCGGACGTGACGGTGAAAAAGCCTATGCCGTGCTACTGTGCAACAATGCTGACGTGACCAAGCTCTCGAAACGCATCAGCGACAATTTTCCGGATAAAGACTATATTAAAAAGGTATACGAACATCTCGCCTATTTCTACCAGATAGCCACAGGATCCGGCTACGGACTGACTTTCGAATTCAACATAGACAAGTTCTGCCACACCTTCGGACACTTCCCCATACAGGTAGAAGCCGCTCTGCACATACTCACCCGTGCCGGATACATAGACTATATCGAAGAACAGGAAAATGCCTCAAGGGTAAGGTTCCTCACCGAACGCGACAACCTGTATCTGCTGAAAAACAACTCTGAGACCGAAGACAAGCTCATCATAGCTCTGCTGCGCAATTACAGCGGACTGTTCAGCGACTACAACTTCGTTGACGAGAGCTTTCTTGCACAAGAGACAGACCTCACGTCACACGAAGTATACCAGACGCTGAAACTCCTTGCCCACAAGAATATCATAGGTTTTATCCCCCGCAAACGCACTCCATACATCCGGTACACCCAGCGGCGCGAAGATTCGGAACACTTGTTCTTCCCAAAAGAAATATACGAAGAGCTGAAAGACAGGTTTGAAAAACAAATCAAGGCGATGACAGAATACTTCTCATCCGACGACACTTGCCGCAGCCGCATGCTGTTGGGCTACTTCGGTGAAAATTCGGATCACGACTGCGGAACGTGCGATGTATGCCTGCAACGTGACAAGAAACTTGTCAATGACGATACCATCGCCGCCACAGAAGCGGAAATACTCGCCCTGCTTGCCGACAAACACCGCCACCACATAACGGAACTGAACAGCATAAGACGCCCTTACGAACAGATAGACGCCGCCCTGTCTTCACTGATTAACGAAGAAAAGATATTCCAAGAAGACGGAATGCTGTTCGTTGACTGACACCGGCAGCATGACTTCAACAAGCCTCCATCAACACATAAACAAGTAATCCTATACACAAAAACACATTTTTCACATTTTCAGACTTAACATACCATAACCTTAAACGTATATTAAACACAAAGAATGACACCGGAAGAATTTGAACATATAGCCAGAAAGCTACGTCCTAAACTCAACAGTATAGGACTGGACTTCTTTTCAGACAGAGACATGGCCGACGATGTGACACAAGAAGTGCTCATGCGGCTATGGATAATGCGGGAACGGATAGACATAAGACTCGGTGTCGAGGCACTTGCCTCACGTATGGCAAAGAACATCTGCGTAAGCGAGTGGAGGAAAAGGAAAACCCGTATATCATCAGACACATCCGGACCGCCGGTCGACGGATACCAACAACCTACAGCAATGGAAGACAGCGACAACCGCCGTCTGCTTGAAAATGCCATAAGCCGCCTCACTCCCACCGAAGCACGACTATACCGTATGCGCCATTTGTCAGACATGGACCTGGCCGAGATGGAGACTGTCACCGGCATCAAGAGCCGCTCTATAAGCGCAATGCTCAGTACTGCACGCCGCAAACTGCTCGAAGCAATAAGGCAACAGGGAGGCCTGTAACCACAACGAACACCACAACAGCCACACCTTATTATATATAAGCGAATGAAAAGAGACAACGAACATACCGCAACAGAAGCCGAACGGCAACAGCTCATCCGGCGATTCCTCGCCGGAGAGACCACTGTCAGTGAAGAGCACAGACTTTACGGACTGCTCAAAAACGCTGCATCCACAGAAGAGGAACGCGTGCTGCTGAGCATCCTCCCCCACCCGACAAGCGACAACGACATCGATACATGGCTATCTGAAGACGAAACAGCCACCTACGATGCCATCATCCGCCAAAGACACCGCCGGATATTTGCCGTGAGATGGGCCGCTGCCGCCATATTCATCGGACTTGTATTCGTAATGGGAATGCACTTCGGACACAACACCACATACTCCGACTCCACGGAACACAACTCCATGACCGTACTCAACGCGACATCGGATACACCCTCAACAACCTGTCTTATGTCACCGCCGTCACAGCCACAACATACATCCACGCAGACAGGTCCCCAATCGCCAACAAGCAACCAGGCATCTGAAAAAAGGAAAGAAACGCCAAAGACTCCGACCGCACCACCGTCTCTGGCAACCGCTATCCCCAACATCACTGCTTCCAACACAGTAACCACTGCTGTCACACCTGCCGGAATGACAGCTGCCGACAGCATGACCATACTCGTGGAACGCATGGAACGCGACCTCGACAATCTGTCCGACAGCGTATATCTGGCCCACGTGGAACAGATAATAAAGGCCGACGCACGGTTCCAAAAGCTGATGAACAAGATTATAATCAACAACATTACGCGACAAGACAAACCGACCGAAGCGTATAACACCGACAAACAATAAAAAACATACAGCAATATGAAGACCATCCTAACCATCATAACTTCGCTGTTACTCACAGCTACGGCTGCGGCAAAGGGCACCGAAACAAATTCCTCAGAAGCCATGAAGAAAGATGTGGAACGCTTTATCAAGGCAGATGACAAGAAGACTGGCTTTTCACATCCGGGCACCGGACACTATGTATGGAACTTCAAATACCTGCTCAACGAAAGCGATGCCGCCTCCGGCCGGCTTCCACAATCACTCAAAAAGATAGACCGTGCTTTTGAGCGCCACACCGGCAAGGCCACCACCGTGCTTACCCACAGCCCGTCCGACGGCGATTCACCGTTCCATTGGCTGTCTTTCTCATGGCCCGACACATACTGGTCACGCATATGTTTCCGTTATAACATGCGCGACGATTTCACCTACCGGTTTGCCACTTTCACCGGTCCCGACTCACTGCGCACGCTTTACGGCATTGTATGGAGGCGGGAAATGTTCTACGACAAGGACTCCCTGCCCTGCCACACCATAGACGGATATCTGATAAAGATGACGGGCAGGCACTGGCGCATAGACGACCTGAACACCACCTACGTACCAGGCCGCAACCAGTCCAACAAGAGCAAGGCTACTCCCACCGACACCACCGCATTCGTAGAGTTGCGGGAGAAGACAAAATATATCACCGGTCTGTATGCCACCCATAAGGCCAACAACGACGAAAGGGGATGTGACGCCGCCGTCTACTTCTTCCACAAACTCGCGGAAGACCTCGAAAGCACGCTGACCGTCAAGCAGTTTGACGAGATAAGCGACCTCGCCAAAAAGATGTACACCGGCAGTTCCACATGCCAACGGAACAATATTCTTGTCAAAGCCCTGGCAAGCCTGCAAAGAAAAAGCAAGAAACGTTTTCTACCAGGCGAGCTGGTGAGGACCACCTACAACAAACCGTTCATGAAAAACGAGTTTCAGATGAAGCTCGTCAGCGAGACTTACGCTTGTTCCAAGGAGACGGACAGACAGCCAGTCAAACGGAACATCAGCGGAACTGTTGCCCCCGGAACAAGCAAACTGACCTTTAAACCGATTACATATCCGTTCGGTGACTATAACAATATAGCGATTGGCGAGGACGGCAGCTTCACATACACCTACGAGGCGGAGCCTGACCAGATGTTCGAGATTGTTGACGATAAAGGCCGTAAATATGCCGTCATCGCCGACACTGTGCCCATCGTGCTCGACATGGAACACCGTAGCATAAACGCATCAGACCTCAACATGAAGTTCATGGCCTGCCAGAACCGCATACACGACTATGAGCGCGAGGCCAAGAAATACACCACCGACATAGAAATGTATACGCAGCCGATGGACAAAGACGGCTTGCTGGCCCTGATTGACAGCGCCGATGCCGCCACCGACAACATCATACGCGCCAACATGGACAACCCCATCGCGGCCTACTATCTGTCCGGAAGCTATGCAAACATGAGCTACGGACGCCTCGGCAGCCTGCTCGACAGCACCCGGGTCTACGCCTCCCACAGAGCAATGATGCCCGTATGGCAGTTCTATCGCAACATGGAGAAACGCCGTCCCGGACGCATGTACACCGATGTTGAGCTCTCCGACCCCGATGGCAAGACCCGACGGCTGAGCGAATATGTAGGGCACGGCTACGTGCTACTGTACTTCTGGAACATTCAGGACGGAGCAAGCCGCGGAGAGATACCGATGCTCAAGATAATGAACAGACGGTATAAGGATGACGGTCTCAACATCATCGGTGTATATCTCGACTCCGACCATAATAACTGGGCACGCTATGTGGAGAAGCGCGGCATCCACTGGACGCATCTGTCCAACCTTAAAGGCTTCGATTCGGAGGTGGCCCGGGCCTACGGCATCACCTCCATGCCCGAGTATGTGCTCATCGGACCGGACGGGCGGATAGTCTCCTCCGGACTCATCGGCCACTGGTTGCAGGAAAGAATCGAAGAGATATTCAATAAGAAATAATTGTTTTTTAGTTCATAAAATAAGGCTGTTAATCTGGCCGGCGGGCATTGACATGCGAATGACGGTGCCCGTTTGTTTTCTAAAAAACAAATGACAACGTAATATTTCACACAAAAGAGCGTTTGTATAACTATACAACATTAACATACTGACACACAAAAAACAAATGAGAAAACCGATTATCATTATCGTCTGCATCCTTGCAGCCATCGCAATGCAGGCACAAACAGCATCCGACACAAAGGAAACCAAAAAGAAAGAAAAGACTGTAAACATAAGCGGCAGCGTATACGACTCCTTCACACGGGGCAAGCTGGCGGCATTCATCACGCTGATGCGCCCCGACTCAACCGTGGTGGACACCGTGACATGCTACGTCAGCGACAGAGGCCAATGGTCGTGGTACTCTTTCAAAGTGCCGCGCAAGGAAGCTAAATATATCGTCAAGGCTTCATACGAAGGATATCATGACTGCTATGTAGACTTCGAGATAGGCAAGATAGGCCGCAAGTCGTACTTCGAGATACCCCAACACCTAATGAAGATACACCGCAACAACGGCATGGACGGCGGCAACCTCAACGAGCTGGTGGTCAAGGGCACGCGCGTGCAGATAGCCTACCGCGGCGACACCATCGTCTACGACGCGGCGGCATTCAATCTGCCCGACGGCTCGATGCTCGACGGACTTATCCGCCAGATGCCCGGAGCGGAGATTAAGGACAACGGTGACATATACGTGAACGGCAAGAAGATAGACAATCTGCTGCTCAACGGCAAAGACTTCTTCAAAGGCGACAACAAGGTGATGCTCGAAAACCTGCCCTACTTCACCGTCAAAAACGTACAGGTATATCACAAAAGCACGGAGAAGAGCGAACTGGCAGGCCGCGACATAGAGGAAAAGGAATATGTGATGGACGTGAAACTCAAGCGCGAGTATGCCCGGGGATACATTGCCAACGCCGAGGCAGGCGCCGGAACGGAACAGCGGTGGATGGGCCGCGCCTTCGGACTTTACTATGACGACCATACACGCATGTCGGCCTTTGCCAATATCAACAACGTCAACGAAGACCGGAAGCCAGGAAACGACGGCGAATGGAAGCCGGCCGACATGCCGCGCGGGCTGCTAAAGACACGTCAGGTGGGCATAGATCTGGATACGGAAGACAAGGAGAAGACTTTCAACAACAGGTTTTCGTCGACACTGACATGGAGAGATGCCGACAACCGAACCAACACAGCCTCGGAGAACTTTGCCTCGGACGGAAGCATATACCGCGGAAGCTCGTCGAAGACGCTCAGCGACAACTTCCAATTCCAGATACAGAACCAACTCTCCTTAAGAAAGCTGCACCTGCACTCATTCACATGGCTCAACTATACCGACGGCACCAGCATATCGGAGAGCACCGACTCCACTTTCGCCGCCACACTTACCAACAGGAGATACAGCCTCGGAAGCGGACGCAACCGCAGCATCAACATCAACCAAAACATATACTGGAGCAAACAATTCGAGTCCGGAGACTATATATCGGCAGATTTCTACGGCACATACTACAGCCACAATCCGGCCGAAAACTTCAGACTATCCCGCACAGACTATCCCGCCAACGGCACGCACGACCTGCACAACAACTACACAGACAGCCACACAAGCAACTATACATATGACATTGACTTCAGCTACAACTTCATCCTGCCCGATGACTGGGAGATTAATTCAACCGTCGGATACATGCAGAACCAGCAAAGCGTGACCAACGGCATCTACCGGCTCGACATGCTTGACAACGAGCGCTACGAGAACTTTGGCCTGCTGCCCTCCACCCGCGACTCGCTCGACATGGCTCTTGATGTCGACAACAGCCATATATCCACCACCATGGTGCGCAAATACTCCGGTTCGATAGGCTTGTCAAAATACAATGGAAAGATGAGTGCAACCCTTCGTCTGCCCGTAAGCCGGCTGACGGAACGGATGAACTATCATCACGCCACCCTCGACACCACCGCCCACAGGGCATACACAGCCTTCGAACCGTACATCCGATTCAGGACATACGGCAAAACACAGTTCAACTTCAGATACAATTTCAGCGTTTCGCGCCCCGACTTCGCGTCGCTCATGCCCGTCAGCAACAACTCCGACCCGCTATCCATCCGCATCAACAACCCAGGAATAAAGAACCGCAAAATACACAAATCGGAAGGAACCGTAACGTTCAAGAACGACTCCATAGGCTCGTCGGTATACGTGGGCTACGACTTCCTGCTGACACATAACGCCCGCGGCACACGCACCACATACAACTCCGCCACCGGTGCCTACACAAGAATGACCGACAACGTCAACGGCAACTGGAGCGGAACATTCAAGACAGGCTGGCAACGCCCCATCGACAGACTGAAACGTCTGCGCTTCGACGTCAGCGGCAGCGTGAAATACGAACGCAGCGTCGACTTCGACATAGCCTACGACACAGATGCCGACGTGCTGAGCAAGGTGACGAACATATACACCCGCCTTAACGCCAAAATGGCATACCGCCACGAGAAGCTCTCGGCAGCCATAGTGTCAAAACTCGTAATGCGCAACAGCACAAGCAACCGTGACAACTTCGAACGCATCAATACCTACGACTATCAATACGGTGGCAACGCCCAGTACACCATCCCCGGCATAGACCTGACCATCGCCACGGACATCAACATGTTCTGCCGCCGCGGCTACAGCAGTCCGTCGATGAACACCGACGACCTCGTATGGAACGCGCAGCTGACCCGCTCGTTCCTGAAAGGCCGCCTTACGGCCAAGTTGCAGGCCTTCGACCTGCTCCACCGTCTGTCGGCAGTGCGCTACAACATCAACGCGCAGGGCCGCACCGAGACGTGGTACAACTGCATTCCGCGCTACGTGATGCTCACTGCCGCGTATAAGTTCACAAAGAAACCGGACAAGAAAGGCCGCTGACATTCACATTGACATAAATGTATAAAAACCATTACATGTAATTTTTATTCTTAAAAAACAGCACTTTTTTTCACGCATTCTGGAAGAAACAGATGCCTGGAAATGCCCTTTCAAGACATAAAACCATGGCGAGAATACCGCAAAACCGGCATTTCCGGACCCAAATACGCCATATTTAACAACTCATACGGGCCATATTGCCTTGCGAAAGCGCCCATATCGCAGTGCG
>ERZ778518.2211-NODE-2211-length-11093-cov-4.369904_pt1 | contig 11093 bp, 11 predicted proteins | sample MGYA00510340_ERZ778518 | MGnify/ENA primary metagenome ERZ778518 (study PRJEB29527, sample SAMN07138967) | mouse gut metagenome | material: feces | host: mouse | place: China:Nanjing | collected 2016-01-25 ... | reverse complement strand
TGTAATGGGATTTGGGGAGACACCCGAAAAGGCGGTGCAGCGGATCGTAGAGGAGAAGACGGGACTTTCTGTTCAGGTCGACAAACCTCTTTATACGTGGGGATTTACGGCAGGAGAAGTGTGCAGCGTCGGCATTGCGTTTGAATGTCTGGCACAGGTGCAGACCGTCGTATTGTCTGAGGATCTCAACGATAGCAAATGGGTTTCCAAAGAGGAACTTTCGGAAGTCATTACGAATAAGGCAGTACGTGAAGATATTGAGCGTACCGGACTTACGAGCAGTTTTGACTTGAATGATTTTGGAGAGGTGGATCTGTTTATTGAACCTATGGATTAAAAATGGCCATTTACTGGATCCGGCGGCTGGCCGTGACGAAGTATGTGACCTGTTCATCATGGACGGAACGGTTGCCGCTGTCGGCAGCCTTTCCGAGAAGGAAAAAGAAAAGTTTTTCGCGGATGCCGTCACGGAGCTGGATGCGTCGGGCAAATGCGTCATGCCAGGTTTCGTGGATTTGCACGTACATTTGCGGGAGCCGGGATTTGAGTATAAAGAGACGATCCGCACCGGTACGAGGGCGGCGGCAAAAGGTGGATTCACTGCCGTATGCCCGATGCCAAACACAAATCCGGCCACGGATTGTCCGGAGATGATCCGCACCGTACTAGAGATCGCGGAAAGAGACAGCCCAATCCACGTCTACCCGGTGGGCGCGGTGACAGCCGGGCAACTGGGAAAGAAGATGACCGATATTGCAGGCATGGTAAAAGCCGGGGCAAAGGCCATCAGCGAGGACGGAAAGAGTGTGATGGATGCCGGCCTCTACCGGATGGCCATGCAGGAGGCAGCGAGGCTGTCCATACCGGTACTGGCGCACTGTGAGGACAAAAACCTCGTCGGCCAGGGCGCGATGAATGCCGGCGAACGGGCAGAGGAGCTCGGGATCGAGGGTATCACGAATGCCGTCGAGGACGTGATCGTGGCGCGGGATATTTTACTTGCCAAAGAAACCGGGGCGAAGCTTCATTTGTGCCATTGCTCCACGAAAGACAGCGTGGATTTTATCCGCGCGGCCAAAGAAGAGGGTCTTCCTGTGACAGGTGAAGTCTGCCCGCATCATTTTACACTGACCGATGCGGATATTTTGTCCGATGATGCGAATTATAAGATGAATCCGCCGCTTCGCGGCAGAGAAGATGTTGACCGGTTAAAAGAGGGATTGGCGGAGGGGATCATGGACGCCATTTCCACCGATCACGCTCCTCACGGCGCGGAGGAAAAGGAGCGCTCCATCGCGAAGGCGCCATTTGGCATCGTCGGTTCGGAGACGGTATTTTCTCTGGCGGTGACAGAACTCGTGAAAACAGGGCTTCTCAGCCCGCTCGAGCTCGTGCGGAAAATGAGCACGAACCCCTGCCGGATCCTGGGGGTTGAAGGCGGTTCGCTGCAGCCCGGCATGCCAGCGGATATCACGATCGCGGATTTTGATGAGAGTTATGTGATCGACAGGGAAGAATTTGTTTCAAAAGGAAAGAATACACCGTTTCACGGAAGGAACGTATATGGTACGATCGCGTATACGATCGTGGCCGGAACGGTGGTGTATCCGTTTGAAGATGGTGTTCAGGAAGGAGCATGTTAGATGATTAATGTATTGGTTGACCGTATCAGGAAAAAACAGACGCCGATTTTAGTCGGTCTGGATCCGATGTTAAGCTATATACCGGAATTTTTACAAAAGGAAGCGATCCGGGAACACGGAGAAACGCTGGAGGCGGCAGCAAAAGCGGTGTGGAATTACAATAAAGAGATTGTCGATGCCATCTGTGATATCGTGCCAGCCGTGAAACCGCAGTCGGCGATGTATGAGCAGTTTGGAATCCCTGGACTAGAAGTCTTTCAGCGGACGGTCAAGTACTGTAAAGAAAAAGGGCTTGTCGTGATCGGAGATGTAAAGCGCGGTGATATCGGCTCTACGTCGGCGGCGTATGCCGCCGGACATCTGGGGAACGTGCAGGTTGGCAGTAAGAAGCTTTCCGTTTTTGATGAGGATTTTATCACGGTGAATCCCTATTTGGGAAGCGACGGGATCCAGCCGTTTATTGATGTGTGCCGCGAAGAGAAAAAAGGGATCTTTATCCTTGTGAAAACGTCGAATCCGTCCAGCGGGGAGTTCCAGGATCAAAAGATCGATGGAAAACCGCTGTATGAGCTGGTCGGCGAACATGTGGCAGAATGGGGAGAACAGTGTATGGGCGACGATTACAGCTATGTAGGGGCTGTCGTGGGGGCCACGTATCCGGAGATGGGAAGAGTTCTCCGGAAGGTGATGCCGAAGTCCTATATCCTCGTTCCGGGATATGGCGCGCAGGGAGGTACAGCAAAGGAGCTAGCTCCTTATTTTAATGAGGATGGTTTAGGTGCGATCGTTTCCTCGTCGAGAGGGATCATTGCCGCGTACCGGCAGCCAGCGTATGAAAAATACGGGGAGCGCGGGTTTGCGGAGGCAGCCAGACAGGCAGCACTTGCCATGAAAGAAGATATAGACAATTTATTTTAAAGAAAGAGAGGTTTTATGATGAAAAAAGTAAAAAAATTAGTTGGATTGATGTTGTGTTTTACGCTTACCGTCGGATGTCTTTTTGGCTGCGGGGGCACGAGCGCGAATGATGAGGAGATACTCACCAGTGCGGTCAAGAGTATCAACGAGGCAAAGAACTTTGATATGGTAGGTAAGACGAGCGGAAAAATGGTCATGAAAATGGGCGGGCAGTCCCAGGAGATGGATATGAGCTCGGAAGTGAAGGGAACGCAGTTCGCGGATCCGCTGAAGGCGAAGGTGACGGGAGTGACAAAAACGGCTGGAACTTCCGTAGAGACAGAAAGTTACGTGCAAAAGGAAGATGATAAGTATGTCGTATATGTAAAGGCAGCCGGAACATGGAGTAAGATGGTTCTCGGAGATCTCGATCAGGCAATTTCGGCATCGGGCATGAATTCCATCGAGAAGCAGCTGAAAGAGGATGTGAGCAAGTATACGAAAAAAGATGACCGGGAGGTCGACGGTAAGGATTACCTTGTGTATGAGTACACGGTGTCCGGTGAAGAGATCAAGGAAATGATGGCTGGCGTGTCCTCTTCGCTTGGATCGATCATGGGCGGCCAGAGCGGAGACATGGAACAGCTTCTGAATGATATGGTAAAGGATATCGGGGATATGCCGATGACGATCCTGTTTGACAGGGAGTCGAAATCCATCTATCAGATTGAGTATTCGATGACAGAGATGATGAATAAGATGATGAAGTCCATGATGGAGTCGATTTCCAAAATGGCAGGGGAGGAAGCTGGACAGGGTCTTTCGGATCTTTCGATCGAAGTATCGGATATGAATATGGTGATCACGTATTCAAACATTGGTTCCGCTTCTGATTTTGAAATCCCAGAGGAAGCGCTTTCCGCAAAAGAGATGGATCTAGGTGACGCGCAGGAAGAGAGCAAGGAGTAACTCCATATGTGTAAAGTGAAATGTAAATGCAGTGTTCGGGAGTCAGTGGAACTGGCTCCCGGCGTGTTCAGTTTATGGCTTTTGGCCCAGGAAATTGTAAAACATGCAGTTCCCGGGCAGTTTGTTTCTCTGTATTGCAGAGAGAAAGACCATCTTCTCCCGAGACCGATCAGCATTTGTGAGCTGGATACAGGGAAGGGCCTTTTACGCCTTGTGTTCCGGGTCGTCGGCGCGGGGACGGAAGAATTTTCAACGCTCTCGCAAGGCGATACGGTCGAGGTGATGGGGCCGCTCGGAAACGGGTATGTAAAAGAAGACGGACTCCTGATAGATGGAGGAAAATCCCTCCTGATAGGCGGAGGGATTGGGGTTCCACCTATGCTGGAGCTTGCGAAACAGGCGTCTGGAGATGTGACTGTTGTACTTGGTTACCGTGATTCCCATGTGTTTTTGAAGGATGAGTTTGATAAGTACGGAGAGGTTTTTGTGGCGACAGAGGATGGCAGTGTTGGCACGAAAGGTACCGTGCTGGATGCGATTGCCAGTCATGGTCTGTGCGGTGCGCCCGGGGACGAAAAGCCGTTTGATACGATCTGCGCGTGCGGGCCGGCGCCGATGCTTCGTGGAGTGAAGGAATTTGGACTCGAGCAGGGAATCGTAACATATCTTTCTTTGGAAGAGAGGATGGCGTGCGGGATCGGTGCGTGTCTTGGCTGTGTGTGCCAGACGACTTCCGTTGATGCGCATACAAAAGTAAAAAACGCGCGGGTGTGCAAAGATGGGCCGGTATTTTTATCTACGGATGTAGAACTGTAGTCGGATGTTCCTGCGGTCGAAAACGATGTGAGCGGGAATGATGAGTGAAAGAAGTCAGAGAAGATCTGTCCGCGTATCAAAAAACGATTCACGGAGGCAGAGCGGAATGTGAGGAAATATGAGTTTAGAGATAGAATTTGCCGGTGTTACTTTTAAAAATCCGGTAACGACAGCGTCCGGTACATTTGGTTCCGGTATGGAGTATAGTGAGTTTGTCGAACTGGACAAACTGGGGGCGGTTACGACAAAAGGTGTGGCAAACGTCCCCTGGCAGGGAAATCCGACTCCGCGGGTAGCGGAAACCCACGCTGGTATGCTCAATGCCATCGGGTTACAAAATCCCGGCATTGACACATTTATCGAGAGAGATCTTCCGTTTCTCCGTGAAAAAAATGCCAGTATTATTGTCAATGTGTGCGGAAGTTCGAAGGAAGATTATGTCGAGGTCGTCGAGCGTCTGGCGGATGAAGAGGTAGATCTGCTGGAGATCAATATATCCTGCCCGAATGTAGAGGCAGGGGGGATCGCGTTCGGACAGGATCCGAAATGCGCACAGGACATAACGAAGGCGGTAAAAGCGGTGGCAAAACAACCGGTTATCATGAAGCTGAGCCCGAATGTGACAGATATCACAGAGATGGCGAGAGCGGTCGAGGCGGGAGGGGCGGATGGTATTTCCCTGATCAACACACTGACGGGCATGAAGATTGATGTGGCCAGAAAAACATTTGCGCTGGCGAACCGGACGGGCGGCATGTCGGGCCCCTGTGTCAAACCGATTGCCGTGCGCATGGTATATCAGACGGCACATGCTGTCAAGATCCCGGTACTTGGCATGGGAGGGATCCAGAACACGGAAGACGCGTTGGAATTCCTTATGGCGGGGGCGAAGATGATCGCTGTCGGAACAGCGAATTTCTTTCATCCATACGTGACTTCCGAGATCGTAGACGGACTGGAAGCCTATGTAAAACAGGAAGGACTTTCCAGTATTACGGATATCGTGGGGTGTGTGGAGTGATGCGGGAGAAAGGACGGACAGGAGGTTATAGACAGTATGGAACAGTACAAAGAGGAATTTATTCATTTTATGGTAAAATGTGACGTCTTGAAATTTGGTGATTTCACATTAAAGAGCGGCAGAAGATCGCCGTTTTTTATGAATGCGGGCGCATATGTGACCGGGGCGCAGCTGGCGAAGCTGGGTGAGTATTACGCGAAGGCGATCTTTGATAAGTACGGAGCGGATTTTGACGTTTTGTTCGGGCCGGCTTACAAGGGAATCCCGCTCAGCGTGGCGACGACGATCGCGTTTGACCGTCTTTATGGCAAAGCGGTCCGCTACTGCTCAAACCGGAAGGAAGTAAAAGATCACGGAGATACCGGTATCCTGCTCGGTAGTAAGATACAGGATGGCGACAGGGTGGTGATCATCGAGGACGTGACTACTTCCGGCAAGTCGATCGAGGAGACATATCCGATCGTAAAGGCGCAGGGCGATGTGGAAGTCGTGGGACTTATGGTTTCCCTGAACCGCATGGAGAAGGGAAAGACCGAACAGTCTGCCCTGGATGAGATCAAGGAAGTGTACGGGATCGAGACCGGTGCGATCGTAACGATGGAGGAGGTCGTGGAATGCCTGTACAATAAAGAGTGTGAGGGAAGGATCGTCATAGACGATGCGATGAAGGAAAAGATAGACCGTTATTATGAAGAGTATGGCGCGCGGTAGAAACCGCGCGAGAAGGACAGAGGGTCTGTGTTACAGAAATGGAGGAGTGTATGGGCGAGTCAGTGGATCGGGAACTTTTAAGCAAATTTGATTTTGGGGATATGCAGCTGCGCTATTACCTCGAGACGGAAAAGAGACGTGTCGTACTGGCCGTGATTCCGGTACATATGGAACACGAGATCCAGGAATATAAATTTTCGAGGGGAGACAGCATGGTCCAGTATAAAGTACTGGGCGATGCGTATCCGGCAAGCTATGTAGGCGGCGTTACGATGCACAACAGCGGGACGACGGCGGAACATGTGGCGTATGAACGTCAGGAAGTGAGCAGGGAAGACGCGGGAAAGACGGAAGTCCGCACCTATTTTCGAGACGGGCGGGGGTATGGGATCTGCCATGTCGTCCGCTGGCAGCAGGGCGATGAATATTTCGAGTGTCTTGTGGAATTTCGGAATGAGTCAGACGATGATGTGACACTGGAACATCTCGCAAGTTTTTGTATCAATGAAATCACGCCGTTTCAAAAAGGAGATGCGCGCAACACGATGCTTTTGCACCGGATCCGCTCGAAGTGGAGCCAGGAAGGGAGGCTCATCAGTGAGCGGATCGAGGATCTGCAGCTGGAGCCGTCATGGTGCCTGTGGTCTCCGCATGCGGAGCGGTTCGGGCAGGTCGGTTCCCAGCCGGTCAGGAAGTATTTTCCGTTTATGGCGGTGGAAGATACGAAGGCTGGTGTCGTGTGGGGCGTACAGCTTGCCCATGAAGCGTCGTGGCAGATGGAGCTGTACCGCCGGGACGATGCGCTCGTGATGGATGGCGGACTGGCTGACCGGGAGTTTGGACATTGGATGAAGACGATCGAGCCTGGCGGGGCATTTGTTACACCTACAGCGATCGTATCGGTGTTTCAGGGGAGTGTGGATCTTCTCTGCCAGCGTCTGGCGACGGCGGCAAAGCGCTGTGTGGAGGCCGGGCCGGAGTCAGAGCAGGAACTGCCGATTCTGTTCAATGAGTACTGTACGACATGGGGACTGCCTTCCCACGAGAATATAAAAGGTATTTTGGAGGCCATCAAGGATAAGCCGATCCAGTACTTTGTCATCGACTGCGGATGGTTTGTCGAAGAGGGGGTGGACTGGTCAGTCAGTATGGGCGATTATGTTCCCTCAGAACGGCTGTTTCCAAAAGGGATCAAATATACGGCCGATATGATCCGGGAATACGGGATGAAGCCGGGGATCTGGTTTGAGATCGACAATGTGGGGCACCGCTCCCACGCGTTTTCTGATTTTGAAGAACATCTGCTGACGCGCGACGGCTATACGCTTACCACGGAAACGAGGCGTTTTTGGGATATGCGCGACCCGTGGGTACAGGAACATTTGGCCGAATTAGTCATCGCCAGGCTTAAGGAGTGCGGGTTTGGCTATATGAAGATGGATTACAATGAAACGATCGGCATCGGGTGTGATGGCGCGGAGTCGCTCGGCGAGGGACTGAGGCAGAATATGGAGGCGTCTATGGCCTTTATCGAGCGTGTCAAGCGCGAAGTACCGGGCATTGTGTTAGAAAACTGTGCGTCTGGCGGACATAAGCTCGAGCCGCTCATGATGCGTCTGTGCAGTATGGCTTCGTTTTCAGACGCCCATGAATGTGAGGAGATACCGCTGATCGCCGCGAACCTACACCGCTGCATCCTGCCGTCGCAGAGTCAGATCTGGGCCGTGATCCGTAAAAATTATGACGCGAAGCGGATCGGCTATATCATGGCGAGCACATTTCTCGGAAGGATGTGTCTTTCTGGGGACGTGACGGAGCTGGACGAAGGCCAGTGGCGCGTGATTGATGATGCGATGGCATTTTACCGGGACGTTTCGCCTGTGATCAAAAACGGGGTGACGTATTTTTACGGAGAAAAGCTGCCGAGCGACCGGCATCCTCAGGGCTGGCAGGGAATCGTGCGGACGTCGAAGGAGGACCGATTGACCCTTGTAGTCATTCATACGTTTGCCGGCCCATGTCCGGAAACGATACGGATCGAACTTCCGAAAGGGTGCGGCAGCCATGTGGAAGCGGTGTATTCGTACCGGGATCAGGCAGTTTCGCTGGAAAACGGTGTGCTTGTCATAGATCATGTAAAGGAGTGGGAAGGGATGGGGATTTATTTGAAATCATAAGTACGATCCAGTGTCGTATCATAAATAAGGTGTAAAGTCTGATGGGTACCATGACTTTACACCTTTTTTGTATAAAGAATAAAAAAGTTTGATTTTGGGTACAACAAAAACGCAACATTTGTTTATAAAATGTTGCATTTTTCTGTTTGACATAATATATATCGGAACGTCAAAATAAAACTTAACCCCTATTTTTCTTTTTTATAAAAAAGTTTTCAGATACACCTCATCCTTTTCCATTTGGTCGATACAGAGGTATCTTTTCGTGATATCGTAGGATGAGTGGTTATAGATATTCATGAGAAGTGCCGGTGGAAAGCCGTTTTTCCACGCGTGGTAGCCAAATGTCTTGCGCAGGGAGTGGCAGCTGACGTGGTGGTCGAGACCACACGATTCAGCTGCCTTTTTTATGATGCGGTACGCCTGTGAGCGGCTGATGTTTTCGTGTGGTGATTTCTGGCTGATAAAGATAAATGTGTCTTCCTCGTATGCGTTGAGTGATCTGCGGTAAAATTCCAGTGCTTCCCGCAGGGAGGTGTTGATGGCGAGTACATTTTTCTTTCTTGTCTTTTTCTCAATGATCGATATATGTTCCCGGTATTTCCGTTTTTGGATGCTGTATACATCGTTCCACCGGAGCGAAAGGATATCTCCAATCCGCAGCGCGGAGTTGAGTCCCAGTACGATCAGAGCGTAATTTCTGGGATTGTAATCAATATTTCTGTAGTAGTTTCGAAATTGTTCTAATTTTCCTTTACTTTTGATCGGTATTGTCGTTCCCATTTTAATAACCTTCTTTCCTTATAAATGTATTTTTGGAGCGTTTGACAGCTCCTGTTTATTACCTAAAAGTATACTACAGGTAATGCAACTTTTTATAAACAATTGTTGCGAAATTGTGGAGACAAAGTTCCGAAAAACAGGGAGGATAATGTCCTCCAAAGATAGGAGGACATAGTATGCTTCGATTATCGGTGAGTACAGAAGAATACCTGATGCTTGGTGACCAGATCAAGATCGTTTTTTTTGGGCGGGAGCAACCACCATATGCGGATCATGATCGATGCGCCCAAAGATGTGAATATCGTGAGAAGCACGGTTCTTGAGAAGGAGAATCCCGATCTGAAAAGCAATTCTCCGTCGTATTACGCGGAGCCGAATCTTTCGGAGAAGTACCGGAAGAAGCGGAAGTAGGTTAATCTTTTGCCGCACACAGAGCAGGTAATGACCAGAGGGGGAGCCGGATGTGCCGCCGGGCCCGCAGCGCAGCTTGTTCCTTGTTTGGATATTATAAAAAATAGTGATGCTGCCGCAAAAGGATTTGTGGCAGAAAAGTCAAAAGACGTAAAACAAGGAGGTAATTATTATGATCATTCAACACAACATTACATCAATGAATGCCAACAGACAGCTTGGTATCGTAGGAGGCAATTTGTCAAAGGCTACGGAGAAACTCTCGAGTGGATACCGTGTAAACCGCGCGGCAGACGATGCGGCAGGTCTGGCTATTTCGGAGAAGATGAGAGCACAGGTGCGCGGCCTGAACCGGGCATCGGATAATGCCCAGGATGGTATTTCCCTCATCCAGACTGCTGAGGGCGCGATGGAACAGCAGCACGCGATTCTGCAGAGAACGAGAGAACTTGTTGTTCAGGCGGCAAACTCCGGTGTGCTGGAAGGTGATCAGGAGGATGATTTCCAGAAAATCCAGGATGAGGTTGATAAGCTGAAAGAGGAGTATGAGCGTATCAATACAGACACCGAATTTAATAAGAAAAAGCTGCTGAATGGCGACTACACAGATCAGTGGCTGCAGATCGGCGCAAATGACGGACAGGGAATTACTGTATCGATTGAAACGATCGCCTGGGAAGACGTTGATGTAACAGCTGGCGCGGCAGCCAATTCGGACGTGATCGGAACGGTTGATGGGATGCTGAAGACAGTATCCGAGCGCCGAAGCATGCTTGGTGCCATCCAAAACCGTTTGGAGTATACGATCAAGGTGGATGATAATACGGCTGAGAATATGCAGGCGGCAGAGTCCAGGATCCGTGATACGGATATGGCAGATGAGATGACGAGATTCTCGAAAGAGAGCATTCTCCAGCAGGCAGCTACATCTATGCTCGCGCAGGCAAATCAGGCGAACCAGGGCGTACTTTCCCTTCTGCAGTAAATGGCTAGAAAAAAAGTTTTGGTACTTATACTTGCGATCATTTTCGTGCTTGCCGCTGTCGGAATCGCATTCTTTGCATGGTACCGCCCCCACGAAGATAACGAACTCGGATATGATAATGGAGCCGTAGTCGTTACGGACGAGGATGAACTACAAAAAATCATTGATGACAGGAAGAACAAAGACGGACAAATTTCGTTGGAGTACAAAAATGTCGCCACAAGCAATGACGGCAGGGAATTTAGCTGTTTTATAGCGAATTCGGCAAAAAATAAATACGATATGTATCTCGGGATCTATAAGGATGCGTCGTATCAGGAAGAATTGTTTTTGACGCAGCTATTGAGACCGGGATCAGGCATCCAGTTTTTTACATGCAACGAAGCGCTGGAGCCGGGGCAGATGTGGCTGTTCCGACGATCAATATTACTTTGTCAGATACATCTGCAAAGAAGATCGGTTTGAATCCATATGGGCTGGCTTATGAGGCGGCAGAAAGTGATGTGGCGATCAGTGTGAGCGCGACGGCGAAAGCAGTAGCAGGAAGTGAAGCTGTCCTTGCGACTGCTCCCCTGAAAGGAACAGAGACTACGAAGTCTGTATTTGCTTTTCTGGAATTGAAGCAGAAGACGGCCGCAGCGGATGAATTGACGACGGCTCCTGCTTATGACGCGAAAGCG
>ERZ778518.2208-NODE-2208-length-11106-cov-7.843272_pt1 | contig 11106 bp, 9 predicted proteins | sample MGYA00510340_ERZ778518 | MGnify/ENA primary metagenome ERZ778518 (study PRJEB29527, sample SAMN07138967) | mouse gut metagenome | material: feces | host: mouse | place: China:Nanjing | collected 2016-01-25 ... | reverse complement strand
CGGTTGCGCCCCGATTCCATGCGTTTGCCGTTGTCGCCAACCATGTTGAACACGATATGACAGTGCGGCTTGTCGGTCTCATAATGACGGACTATGAGCCACTGCGTCTTGTCAAGACCCATCATCTTGATGTAGTCAAGGGCGATTTTAAGCATCTTTTCATCGCTCAACTTGGGCTTGTCATCGGCGGCAAAAGACAATGTTATGTGTCCGGCTGGGTTGCCGATTCTCCGGTTCTGCATTGCCTGAGCCTCGAAGCTCGCCACTATCTGATTGCGCTTTTCGCCCATCAGACCACGGCTGCCGAGTATCTTCCAAGTGTCGGATGTAAAGATTTTCTTGTCGTGTTTTTCGCGGGTTACATAATCGACTTTTGAGCCGAATGACCCTCCTTTGAGTATTTTTCCTATCATGTTTTCATACGGTTTTTGAGTTTGAGAACATAGGCGGCGATGCGGTCAACAAGGTTTTCAGCCTTGTCCGCCGCGCCGTGATAGCCCTCGGCATTGGCTTGATGGGCTATCTGGTTGAGATTCGGGCCGAGCTTTTTCAGCTCGTGAAGGAGCATCTTTTCCTCGTCGGAGAGTACGCCGGTGACCTCGGCGTTCAACGCTCCCTCCCTAACATATTCAGCCCGGCTCAAACCGGCGCGGGATGCCTTGATGTCTATGATGTCGAACTGAGAATCGCTGAAACGTACCGTCACAGTGTTGCTCTTCTTCGCCTGTCCGAGAGGCGGTCTGCCGGTTGATTTCTTCATTGGAAAATCGGTGTGGTTGGTGTACTGATTGCACCGGGTTGAGCGACCATCGGGAGGCAGGCAACAACCGCCCGGACGGGCTGTTTTGCCCCTTTTGAGAAACTCAAAAGGTATCTTGCCCTTTCCAATCTCAAAGACGCTATTGGATATCGGGCGAAGCCATCCCTGCGGGACTTGCCGCCTCCCGATTTAGCCGCTAATCCGATGCCGTTCCTATCTCAGAGTTTGCGCCAGATTTCGATGTCCGGGGAGTATGCCCGCAGGTGGTCGTCGAGGACGGCGTTGATGTAGCTGCCGACGGTGGTGTCACGGTCGCCGAGGATACGGGCGGTGCGTTCAAGCTTCGACCATACGCTGTCCTCGATGTTGACTGGGTGACGCTTCGATAGCTTTGACTGCGTGAGATAGGTAGCCTTGAACTCTGCGTAATCGGATTTGCGCTGTTGTTTGCCGATGCGCTGTTGCTTCGGCTGCTCAGTTGGGTAGGTTGTGGCTGTCGTCTCGGTTGCTGGCTGCTCGTTGCCGAACAGATTTTCATTGGTAACGGCGTTGGCTGTGGTGGTGCTGTTAACAGCGTTGTCGCTGTTGACTGCAGGAGTGGGGTTGGTTGAGTTATCTGATTTCATAATAAAATCGGGATTAAGGGTTGATACTTTAGGTTCGGGTGCATCGGTCAACTTGGTTGACTTGGATGCGGTGGTTGTGGGTGTTTTTGTGGTTTTCATTGTTTTGAGGGTGTTGAGGTTTTGTTGATTGCATCAGTATCCGGGTTATACCGTTCAACTGACACGAGGGTGAGTTGCAGGTCATCAATGAGTTTCTGCAACATCGGATTTTTTCTAATCACCGCTTGCAGCACGGCCTGGTCAGGTTCGATTTGCAGGAGGTAGTCTGCTATGTCGAGCCCGGCTGTTCGCTCGTCATCTGTGGCAACTTCTTCAAGGAAGTTGAAGATGTTTGCCTCGATACAGAGATTGCGGAGCAAACCCAATTTCTGCCGCCATTGGTCGGTCGCGCCTATATCGGGATACAGAATTACCTGACGACCTCGGAGAACGCGGAGTGCATCGTTATTGAAGCAACCGTTTTTGCCGCCGGAAGCGAGCCAAACATATTCGGGCAGATAATAAGCTGCCACAAGTGCCGTCTTTTCGCTCTCGACAATGGCAACCGGCTTGCCTCTGTTCATCGGCAATAGATGTTCACCGAAAAAGCACTGACGCAGATTGAAGTCGGGCAGTCGGAGCAACGAATGAACCCATGTAACATGGTTGAACGGCTCCTTTACACGCTTGCCGCTGTCTGCATCATAGAGCATGACTTTCCCGGTACGAACACTGCCATTGATGTCGGTCTGCCAGAATACGCATGACCCCGGCTAGTGCTTCGATGTACCTACGCGATAATCTTTCATCAGCCTAAGGGCTTCCTCGGCTCCGAACTTGGAGTGGAGGAAAAGGTAGAGGTTGTTCTTCTCATATCCGTGCAGAGTCTGTGCAACGGTCTCTGCCGCGATGAGCGATGACGACCTTCGCTGCTCGGTCGGCTTTGCTCGCCATGCTGACGGTGCTGAGAAATCGGAGTGTAAAGGCTTAGCCTCCGGATTACGCTCAAAATATTCCTTCGGTGTCAGGTGGTAGCCGCAGCTCTGCTCATGGTCGCATCTGCCAACATCATCGGGGAACGAGATTTGTTTCTCGGTGTCGATATATCGGCTAAAACAGCGTCTCTTATGACAGGCAGGGCAAGTGTGTCGTGTCACCACTCCTTTATAGGGCTGGAGAATAAATCGGTGTGCGTTCATAGATTCTCAAAGATTTTGCTTGCATTTTCTGCGTAACCCGCATTTTGTCGGTTCAAAATGCGGAAAATGCAGAAAGCGCAGATGTCAGAGTTTGGAATAATGTCCATGTTTCTCACGCTGGAAATATGTGCCTAACGAAACAGACCGTTTGAGAAAATCCTGAAACGTGCGTCCCGGCATACCGTTCTCTTTTGCCACGGCTATCCCTTCCTCGGTCGTGAAACAGTCGGGCAGAGCGGCGATTATGGCTCTCTGCTGCTCGGTCAGCGACATTTCGCTGATAATGGCATGCACTTTTCTGGCGGTTGCCTTGAAATAATCCACGAGCGATATGGCGTTCTCAACCGAAAGGAGATCTATCTCCGTTCTGTCGGCTTCTCCGCAGGCCCACCGAGCCATCTGCAATATCAGGCAAAAGCGTATGGCATGGAAATCAAACTTGTTATATACACCTTTAAGTGCGTCACTTTCCTCCCGGTTACATTCCTCAGTGTTCTGACGTTGCCATTCGTAAAGTCGCGATTTTGCCTCAGGTGAGAAAGGCAGAATACCGGCGACGATATTGCCGTCATCATCGGTTTCGTAGGGCATCGCCACAAGTCTGCCGATGATGTCAGCCCATGCCGCTTCTATGTCGAAAGTCGGCTCCTTGTCGCTCCAAGGCTGTTTGTCCTGATTATTGGGCATGACGAACAGCAGACGGTCGATAAAACCGTTTGATGAGCGGCTGCCCTGTGCCAATTCGTTGAGTATGCCGTTCTGGATAGTTCCTACCACCGAGATAAAGGGGCGGCTGATATAGACCGAGTTCTTTACCCCCTTGCGGTCGGAAAACGACGGATTGGCATTGAACAGCTTTAGCCAGTATTCTTCATCGGAGCCTTTGTTGTATCGGTTGAAGTTCTTGAACCAGCCCGCAAGTTCATCATTCCACATACAGATGCCGCGCAGATTCTGCGAGTGGATAAGCAACATAGCTTCGGGAGTGGCATCGGAAATCAGGAAGCGTTTACATACCGGCGCAACGGGGTGAGGCTCGCTGCGTTCCTTCATGGGCAGTTCACGCTGACGCTCGTATTCCTCACAAGCCTTGATGTAGGCACGGGTCGCGGCCCCATCCAATTCCGTGAAAGGCCGTATGGCGAAATTCAGAGGATGCGACTTACACGCTCCGGGTCTGCCGACAAGAGCCATAAACAATATCGCGCTCTCGTCCCATTTCCCTTTGAGCCGTGCGAAATGGGTGTTGCCGAGGCCGAGGCCGACAGTCACAAGCATAGCCCCTGCAAGATAATCCACCGGATAGCCGTAACAGTCGTTAGCCTCCCTGACGATTCTCTGAATCTTCATCGGCAATGCGCCCAGAGGAAAATCCCCGCCCCTGACTTTTAAGCTCATATCAACTGCCTTGCCGAGTACGAGCATCGGGTCAACTGATTTCTGGTTAGATGTGTTCTTTTCCATACTTTTCGAGAATGGTGTTAATAGCTGATGTCCTATAAAAGACTTTGCCGCCGACAAGGGTGGCTTCAAGATATTTACTCCTGCGCCAATTTCGGAGAGTATTGGAGCAGACTCCAAGGATTCTCATCACCTCCAAGCGGGGAATGAGAGGGTCTTGATCCACCGGCTTATGTGCCGGCAGAATCTCCTCTTTGAATTTATCCACGACTCGCTCTGCCGTGTGCTCGACAATTTCAAAGAGGTGTGCCAGTGGCAGCGTGATAGAGAGTCCGGTCAGCTGCTCCGGCGAGAGATTTGAAAAATCAATCATCTTTTATTCCTCGCGTCGTCTGTGTTATTTTTTTCATCGGACACCGACAACAATTAAATGCCCGACGGTCGCCGCGCAGAAAGCGAAATAATGAATGGAAGTGATGACATCGGGTGACCGGTCTTTACCCTTTGCAATGTCAATTCCGACATTCGCTTTTGCGTTTTGACGGTGCGAAGTAAGCATATTTGTTTGCTTTCTCCAAATTTATAATACTGATGCACAGCGTGTTAAGTTCGCTTTAATGCGTTGCGAAGTAAAACGAAGAATTTTGTGGATTTTATGCCAGATTGAAGGCTGTCGAAATCGCGTAAGGGCATGAAAAAAGAGACGGGAGCCACTCGACATTATGTCGGATGACTCCCGTTTATGATATGATGTGTGCTGTTAGTATGAATACATATAGTCGGCGACATTGAGGCGTTCCCGCAGCTCGTTGTAATCAACGATGTGTTCGGGTCGCTCGAAAGTAAGAATAGATTTCTGCCGATATTCCGTAGGCTCAAGATAATCTTTCAATGCACCTTGAATCCATCGATGCCCCGGAATCTCTATATTCTTCTTGTCCTTATATCTCACAACGAGCGCGGCATGAAATTCTGTGACGGTTGTTCTTACCATAGCCCTACCTTTGTCAAGGACGAGATAAAGCATCGCCAGGTCGCGTCCGCTCTGACGGAGATTGACATGTTCGTCGATAGAATCGAAAAGATACTCATCACCATTGGGTAGCAGTTCTTCAAGCGTCCGGCGTTTCTTCTGTTTGCCAGGAATAGGTTTCTTCTCGGAGGTTTCTTTCATTGTCGCTTTCGTATCTATCGGCAATGATTTGAATTTCGATACTACACTTGCAGTGACTGTCGGGGTCTCTCCGATTTCGTCAAGTTCTTCCACAAACTTGACCCAGTCTGCCTCCGTCCTTGCCTTTATCGAAATGCTACGGTTGATAATGACCTTAATGTTTACACGCGCGAGGCGACGTAAAAGAAAATTCAATTTAGGATTGCGGATCCTCTCCTCTCCATATTCCACCATACACTCAAAACTCCGGCCGAAAAAAAGCCAGCACAGCATGGCGGGGGTATAACTGTCAGGCAACTGAGCGAAAAAATGAAGCGATAACTGCGAGATTATCCCCTCATTCTTCAGAAGGGTCTCCAAATCGTCGATTCCTTCAGATCTGTCATTCTTCAAGTATAGGAATAGAGCCTTTTCAAATTTGGGAACCATCATGACAGCCTCGGCATATACCTTATCGAAACCGGCACCGTTGCGGTCGTGCATCATGTCGGAGAAATCACAATATTCCTGGTAGTGGGTGCGCTGCCATTCTTTCAGCAGCTCTTTGGTAAGTCTTTTCTTGTCCTCTTTCTTCATTCAGGGGGCCTTATATGTTGAACATGTTTTTACATCAATTAAGAAAACACGCCCATGCACTCAAATGTTCGACAAGAGTATTTTACCCCGACTTTGAGGGTGGCAACCCGAATATTATGAATTTTTAAGAGAAAAATTTTGTCCACGCCTCGCTAAAATGAAAATTCGTGGACAATTTGCGGACAAAAGCATAAAACAAAAATCTCCATTCATCTAAATATCAGACAAATAGAGATTTATAGAGGTGGTCCCACTTGGGCTTGAACCAAGGACTCCCTGATTATGAGTCAGGTGGCATGGTGAAATTCTGTGAATTTCTATGATTGTATGTGATTGCTATAAACTTTGAGTATCAGTTGTTTGTATATATGATGAGATTATTATAACTTTGCATGAGACCTCTTGAAACTGATGGGTTGTGTTCAAATTGTGTTCAAACTTTATTTCATGAACACACTCCCTGATTATTTCAATGGGTCTGATGGATGCTTGAACACAAATTTGAACACACCGATATGAATAAGGCTCTCTTCAGTGATGAATCCAGACGATTCGCAGGGGCAACGATATATATCGTTCTTGCTCCGGACAACAGATACAAATTCGACACAGGTAAATCTGTGCCGCTGTCAATCTGCGTTACCCACCAGAGGACACGGCGATATATCGCAACCGGGCATAAGGTCGCTTCAATAAAGGAGTATGAGGCGTTATTCTCTAAATCCGCAGCCGCCATTGAGACAAGGAAGGAACTTCGGAAGATGTTTGAGCGGGTCTGCACAAAAGCGGATGAACTGATTCTGCTCAACCGATTCTCAGTGACCAATCTGAAAACTTATCTTGACAAATCGGAGGGTAAGGTGACAGAGAAGTCATTGAAGGCAGATGACACCTTTTCTTATTGGGCTGCTCTCGGAGCCTCGAAAGAAAAGGTCAAGACCAAGGAGATGTATTCCTCGGCTCTCGGTTGGTTCAAACTTTTTCGTGAAGACAAGCCTATATCGCTAACTGCTGTTGACACTGCCATTATCACGCAATTCTCAAAATGGTTGGATAAGCAGAAGGCTCGCAACGGTACTGACCAACCGCTTTCTCTCGACACGAAGATGATGATTCTCCGTGCTACTCGCGCCGTGTTCAATCAGGCTTATAAGGATGGACACACTATGTCAGCGCCTAACTTCAAAGGGCTAATCCATGCCGGGAATCGCCGCAGAATGAACGCGCTGACCGTAGAGGAAGTGTTGAAGTTATGGGGATATTGGCTTGCCTCGCCCGACAAGCAGTCGAAATATGCCCGCGCTGTCGGTCGCTGGCTACTTCTGTACTGTCTCAACGGCATGAATACAATAGACATGGCTAAACTGGTCTGGACAGAAAGGGCATCTTCGGAAAAGGAATTTCCTCAGTTTGTTTTCATACGCTCCAAGATTGACCGTGCCAATAAACCGGTAGGCAAGCAGCTTGATGAGACCTGCGTGCCGATTATTCCTCAGCTACGCACCCTGCTTGATGAATATGCCTCTTCATATAGTCCGGGCGAGCTCGTTTTCCCTGACATATTCCTAAATGCTGTTACTGATGAGCAAAAAGCAATCCGTGTTCACGACTTCAACTGTCGCATCTCCAAGAACATCAAAGATGTATGCGAATCACTCGGTATCCAATGCGTCACTCCGCAGTATGCCCGAAACTCTTTCATCTCGGCATTGGCGCATCACGGAGTGATGACAGCTTATATCGACTATGCCGTAGGCCACGCCACATCGGAAGTGTCGTCTCTTCTCGCCGGATACATTTCCAATGTCACCCCGGCCATGATGCAATCGTTCAATGAGAAAATATTCATCGTGCCATCTTTGGGATAATGATTTTTGTACCATTTATCTTCTCGTTTATCTCCCCATTTATCTCGCCTCTTATCTCGTCATTTATCTCGCCATTCCTAATATGGTTGGCGAGATAAAATTCATTGTACCATTCTAGAGATAGAGTAATCGCCTTAATCTTTTGCCCAGCCCTATATATTGGTTTATGGTTTAACGGGCATATATATTGCCCGAACCAAACCGGACTTCCATGATGAAGATAATCTTCTGAGGCTGTCAACTGGTGTTCAACTGGTGTCCTACTGGTGTTCTCGCTGTTTATTTATCGAGTTATGTCCTAAAGCGGCTATGGGAAACCTCTTTGGAACAAACCTATAAATCGGATGCAAAATACATCAAGCGACGGAATCTCAAAAAATAATCGCGATTCCGTCTTGTGATGTAAATTATATTTTGTAATTTTGCACATGTTGAACAGTAATAACAGACTAAGATATGTTGATTGGACGAAAAGAGGAGGTAATGGCACTGACCGATGCGTATAAATCGGACAGATCAGAATTTATAGCAATATATGGAAGGAGGCGCATTGGCAAGACATTTCTTGTAAGGGAAACATTCGATGGCAAATTTTCATTTTCTTATTCAGGAATCTATAATGTATCTACAAAAGCACAGCTTCAAAATTTCCATATGGTGCTGAAACAGCATGGAGCCACAGCCAAGAAAACACCATTGAATTGGATAGAAGCTTTCGGTCAATTATCAGATTATCTTAATGGCTTGCCAAAGGGAAAGAAGATTGTGTTCATTGATGAGCTACCATGGATGGACGGTCCAAAATCGAGTTTCCTCCCAGCCTTTGAAAATTTTTGGAATGGCTGGGCATCTGCGAGGAAGGACATTCTGCTTATAATATGTGGCTCTGCAACATCGTGGGTCGTGAAAAAGATATTCCACAACAAAGGCGGATTACATAACAGGCTTTCTGATAAAATATATCTTCGGCCGTTTACATTGAGCGAGTGTGAGGAATATTCAAAATCTCAGCGACTCAATATGCCACGCAAGGTTTTAGTCGAGGCATATATGATATTGGGAGGAGTCCCTTACTATTGGTCACTGCTAAAACGGGGACAGAGTCTTGCTTCTAATATTAACGCTCTGTTTTTTGTAAGAGAAGCAAAGCTCAAAGATGAATTCAAGGAGCTATATTCCTCATTGTTTAAGAATCCGGAGCCATATATGGCGATCATTACAGTACTTGGCAGCAAAAAAGTTGGTATGACCCGCGAAGAAATAATAAGTGAGACATCACTGCCGGATACAGGTCGGATAAAGATCTATTTGGAGGAACTTGAATCAAGCGGATTCATACGACGCTACAATGCTATTGGTTCGAAGACAAAAAATGCATTATTTCAGTTAATAGACAACTTCACATTGTTCCATTTCCGGTTTCTATCAAAGAAGGCGCTATATGATGAAGACTATTGGTCAAAAATCCAAGGTGCATCGAAATATAATAATTGGAGTGGCCATGCGTTTGAGCGAGTATGTTTACAACATACACATCTCATAAAAAGAGCATTGGGAATACAAGGAGTGTTGACAAGCGAATGTTCATGGCGAGGGCTGCCCTCTGAGGGACAACCAGGTGCTGAAATAGATTTGCTAATCGATCGCAATGACAAAGCAATCAATATTATAGAGATAAAGTTCACAAAGGGACGATTTACCATCTCTAAGAAATATCTTGAAACTCTTGAAAATAAACGTACTAGATTGCAAAACTCTCTCAAGGCTCATAAGTCAATATTCTTGACCATGCTGACATTTGAAGGCTTGACTGAAAACGAATATTCTTATGGGATTGATACGAACTTTACATCGGATATACTATTCCAATAGCTGTCCCAATGTTTTTCGTATCCTTTAATCTATTAATAACCAAATCAAAACGAAATTTTATTTAATAATATGCTGAATAAGAAAGAGGTAGCTGATGCTATCGCTAAAAGTTTGATAACTGGTGAAAGCATAGCGTCAATAATGCTAAAAGCTCAAATGTTAGCTTCATTATTAGAAAATGAAGAGTTCTCCAATTGGGTATCTTATGAACAAAACGGCTATCCTGAAGGTGTGATTGTACCTGAATATAGACGTATAGGATGTTCTGTAAAAGCTCACATAGCACTCCCTTATGGAGGTATGTGGCAGAATATGAGTGTACCACCAGATTCAATTGAAGATGAGCAGGTAAATCAAAGGGTTTTTACTGTTGCATTAGGTGAGTCGGTAGCATCATTGGATGCTTTCTCAACAAAATCAGAAGGAAGTGATCAGTTGGTCGTCGAACTTCCAGCCTATGTATTTCCATATATAGACAGAGTGTTTGACGGGCCATATCATAACGTGATAAAAGCATGGCAAACATTCCCAAGACAAGCTGCCAAAGGGATTGTCGAGAAGATAAAATCCGTACTATTAAACTTCATACTCCAGTTGGATAAATCGTTAAATCTTGATATTGATTTTACGCTTGAAGATAAATCAAAAGTAGCTCAAATTATGAATACAACAATAAATGCCAATATGGTGCATACTGGTAATGGAAACCTTACCGCAGATAACTGCAATTCAATCGTAGGCGATAACTCTCAAATCGTGATGTCGGATCATTCAAAGGCTGAGATTACAGAACTGGTCAATAAATTGAGTGCCTTAAAATCTCAAATTGAAGTGGATGAAATTGAATTCACAGATTATCTTGATGAGATTCAACAAGAGCTGGACAAAAAGATAACATCTCCTAAAATAATTCGAAAAGCTTTGCGTGCAATCAAATCATTAGGAGGAATTATTACTGAGAAAGCAGTTGAATATGGAATTGACCAAGTCATAGCTAGACTTCCAGTTTAGTGTTTTCTAAAACGCTTCAAACTATAGGTCGCGGTCGAATTCGAGGTCGTCTAAGTCATGGCGTAGGCCATCAAGTTCATCTTGTATATCTTCCCAATACTCTAAGCTGTTAATTCTGTCTCGAAGTTCGTTAATGCGGTCTTGCAATGCATCTATGCTGGATTCATCCGCACCTAACTCCAGATAATCTTCGTAGTCATAGTCATGATAATGTTGTTACGCAGGAGCATAAGTCCACTTCGGCTTGCTTGAAATCATGTAGCAAAACGCACTGAACAAGGCGACACCTCCAAGAAAATTCCCAAAAGCTCATAGGCCATAGTCATATATTATAGTGAGAATATAAGAAAATTTCGCTATATAATAATGACATACGGATACATTAGAGTTAGTTCTGACAAACAGACTGTTGAGAACCAGCGTTTCGAGATAAACAAATTCTGCGAGCGCGAAAATCTGACCATCGATGGTTGGATTGAAGAAACAATATCAGGCACAAAAGCCTATAATAAGCGTCAACTTGGCGCGTTACTTAAACGCATCCAAAAAGATGACCTCATAATCTGTGCCGAGCTTTCACGCCTTGGACGTAATCTCTTCATGATTATGGAGATTCTAAATATCTGCATGACTAAGGAGG
>ERZ778518.2204-NODE-2204-length-11117-cov-4.054511_pt1 | contig 11117 bp, 10 predicted proteins | sample MGYA00510340_ERZ778518 | MGnify/ENA primary metagenome ERZ778518 (study PRJEB29527, sample SAMN07138967) | mouse gut metagenome | material: feces | host: mouse | place: China:Nanjing | collected 2016-01-25 ... | reverse complement strand
TACCGGACTGGCGAGAGGATTTCTGGACGAGCAGGATTTGTAACATGGAAAACCATCCTCCGAATTTTGGAGGGGCTTTATATAATATAATTTAGGAGGAAAAGTAAAATGGCAGACGCAAAGATTTATTATGAAAGTGACTGTAACCTCGGACTTTTGGACGGCAAGACGATTGCGGTCATCGGGTACGGCAGTCAGGGACATGCCCACGCATTGAACGCGAAAGAGAGCGGTTGCAACGTGATCATCGGTTTGTATGAAGGCTCGAAATCATGGGCAAAGGCAGAGTCTCAGGGATTTGATGTATATACGGCAGCAGAGGCAGCGAAAAAGGCAGATATTATTATGATCCTGATCAATGACGAGCTTCAGGCAAAGATGTACAAAGAGTCCATCGAGCCAAATCTGGAAGCCGGCAATATGCTGATGTTCGCGCACGGCTTTAACATTCATTTCGGACAGATCGTGCCGCCCAAAGATGTCGACGTGACGATGATCGCGCCGAAAGGGCCGGGACATACGGTCCGCAGCGAGTATCAGGCAGGAAAAGGCGTTCCGTGTCTGGTGGCAGTAGAGCAGGATGCGACGGGAAAGGCGCTTGACATGGCGCTTGCGTATGCGCTTGCAATCGGCGGGGCGAGAGCTGGTGTTCTCGAAACGACGTTCCGTACCGAGACCGAGACCGACCTGTTCGGTGAGCAGGCAGTTTTGTGCGGCGGTGTCTGCGCGTTGATGCAGGCAGGTTTTGAGACGCTCTGTGAGGCTGGTTATGACCCGAGAAATGCGTATTTTGAATGTATCCATGAGATGAAGCTGATCGTGGATCTCATCTATCAGAGCGGGTTTGCGGGCATGCGCTATTCGATTTCCAATACGGCGGAATACGGGGACTACGTGACAGGGCCGAAGATCATCACGGAAGACACGAAGAAGGCGATGAAGAAGATCCTGAGCGATATTCAGGATGGTTCGTTTGCCAAAGAATTCCTTTTGGATATGTCTGAGGCGGGCGGCCAGGCTCACTTCCGCGCGATGAGAAAAATGGCTTCCGAGCATCCGTCTGAGGTGATCGGTGAGGATATCCGTAAGCTTTACAGCTGGAATGGCGAAGATAAATTGATCAATAACTAACAATGTGTGTTCAGCCCGGTTGATACTGACCGGGCTTTCTTAACAGATGGATCCAGATGCAAAAAAACGGGTAAAGAAAGAGGAGTGTGTGGTATGGTTCGTCTTGTCGTAAGCGATGTGGACGGAACGCTGGTAGAAGACGGCGGTTCTGTCGAATCCTTTCATCCGGGTTACTATGACGCGATACGCGGATTAAAGGAAAAAGGGATCGTGTTTGCCGTTTGCAGCGGAAGACAGCTCGTGAGTCTGGAAAAGCTGTTTGCTCCGGTGGCGGATATGATCTATTTTGCCGTGGACGGCGGAAGTATGGTGTTTTATCAGGGTGAGTGCCTGTATTCAAAATTTCTGTCGAAAGAAATCTGTGATGAGATCATTGACGATGCGGCAAAGATCCCGCCGTGTGATGTGATGGTCAATGGCAGGAAACACGCGTATGCGTGCAGTGCCGACTCGGAGATGTACCGCTGGATGGTGAACAGCTATGGCTATGACATTCAGGCCGTGGGGAACCTGAAAAAAAACGTGCGTGATGAGATCGTGAAGGTATCGCTCTATCACCACAATATGGTGGAGGCGCTGACGGATCCGTGGTTCCGCCCCAAATGGGAAAATCGTGTCCGGCTGAATCTGGCCGGGATCCAGTGGCTCGACTGCGTGCCGAAGGATGGCGGTAAAGGAAGCGCGGTGGCATTTATTCAGGAAACGCTGGGGGTCACGAGGGAGGAAACGATGGCATTTGGTGACAATCAGAATGATATCGATATGTTGAAGAGAGCGGGAAAAAGTTTTGCCGTGGCAAATGCGAGAGAGGAATTGAAGGCGGCTGCGACGGACGTATGCGGATCCTGCATGGAGAACGGGGTACTAAAGGAATTGATTAAATTGTAATTGAAAGGAACATACGATGGAAAATAGTATTTATGTGTGGCTGCTAGCGGGAATGGTCTGTGTGCTTGTCTGCATCGTGTTCTGTTCGCTCTACATCCGTCTGCGGATGCGGAGTCTGGAGAGAAAGAATGCCAGTTACCATTCGATCGTAAACCAGTCATTGGAAACATTTGCCCATGCCATTGATGCCAAGGACAAGGATACGAACGGTCATTCGATCCGCGTGGCGACATATTCGCGGGAGATCGCAAAAAGAATGGGGATGTGTGAGGAGGATCAGGAAAAAATATATTATGTGGCGATGCTGCACGACATTGGAAAGATAGGCATTCCAGATTCCATTTTGAAAAAGCCGGGGAAACTGACAGAGGAAGAATTGCAGGTGATCCGCAACCACCCATCGATCGGCGGTGAGATCCTGCAGGATTTTACGGCGATCGAGGGCATCAGCGAGGGTGCCAGATACCATCATGAGAGATATGACGGAAAAGGTTATAACGAGGGGTTGAAAGGCGAGGAAATCCCATTGTTTGCCCGCATCATCTGTGTGGCGGACTCGTATGATACGATGTCCAGCCGACGCGTTTATAAAGAGCATCACGACGAACAGTACATATTAAAAGAGCTTGAGGAGTGCAGCGGAAAACAGTTTGATCCGTACATTGTCCCATATATGGTAGAAATGATAAAAGACAGGACCGCTCCGTATTGATCCGAATTAAAGAAACTCCGCGAACCGGCCTGCCAGCCGCCGCGGAGTTTTTTTCGATGTTTTTTAAATGTCTAATTCGAGATCTTTTCCGATCTTCAGCATGTTTAATATTTTTATTTTCTCATTTTTGTCATAATATTTCAGAACACGCGAAATTTCCTGTTCCACCACTGTGTCATCGTCGGCGGGGATCAGATCCGGTATGCCGGCGTTTAACAGGGAATCAATAGAGATGTGGCACAGCTTCGAGTAATACATAAGTACGCGCAGATTGATCTTTGTGCGGTTGTTCTCTATATTACTCACAAAGGCGATCGTACTGCCGAGATCTTTCGCGACCTTTTCCTGTGTGATGCCCTGCTCGTTTCGCAGCTGTTTCATGCGTTTTCCTACTTTTTTAAAGTCTACTTTTTCCATTACGTCCATAATTTGAGCCTCCTAGTAAAAATCTATATAATCTAGTTTATTATATAGAAGGGTTGAAATCAAGAGAAAATTCTAATAATAATCAAAAAACTTCGGAAAAATTTTCCGTCTACTCTGCGGGAAGTGCTCCCCGGTAATAAAAAACCGCCAGTTGTGTCCGGTCACGCAACCCAAGTTTTTCAAGGATATGGCTCAGGTAATTTCGTACCGTTCCCTCGCTCAAGTACAGTTTTTCCGCTATTTCCCGGTTGTTCAACCCCTCTGCGACCAGCGAGATGATATTCTGTTCTTTTTCTGAGATATCATATTTTTTGAAAATGGCAGCGTCGGACGACATCGTCATAAGAGAGGGCAGTTTGCCGGTGATCTCATCTCCAAATACGCTCTGCCCCCCCTCGACTGCCAGCAGCGCCGGTACGATGCTGTTAAAGTTCTGCTTGAGGATGTAACCTTTGGCGCCCATCCGCAGGGCTTTCACGATGTACTCGTCATCGGAAAACGTAGTCAGGAACAGTATTTTTGCTTCGGGATGGCAGAGGAGGATCTGCGCCCCGGCGTCAAGTCCGCTCATACCTTCCATCCGGATATCCATAAGGAGTATGTCTGGACGAAGCGATTCAAAAAGTTCGACGGCGGCGGCGCCGCTGTCTCCGATGCCGGCTATCGTCACCTGACCACTTGCTTCGAGTATCGTTTTGAGAGAGAAGGAAACAAGCTGGTCGTCATCAATGATCAAAACATTCATCAAATCCCCCGTTTCTGTGCTTGGTATTCGTTTTGCGGCTGGCCGTTCGCGATGGTAATATTGATCTGAAATCCGTGCTTCGTGTCGATCCGCAGCGTTCCCCCGAGCGACATGACCCGGTCACGGATGCCGGATAGTCCGATGCCGTCTGACTGGGATGGTTCGGCTCGGAGCGTGCCATTGTCCCGGATCTGCAGAAGGAAGAATCCGGGGTGTTCCCGTATCGTCACCTTGCCGGAGTCGCCGTTGCTGTGTTTGTGGATGTTATTTATGGCTTCTTTCACGATCGAGATGAACGCGTATTTCATATCCCGGGGCAGTTCATGCTCCACGTCATATTCCAACTGGATCGGAAGGGCTTTATCCTCGGCGACGATATCGTACAGGACGTGGTAGATGTCGATCGATTCGTCGTGAAGGTCATGAACGCTCGTCCGTATGCTCGTCATGGCAGTGTTCAACGTATCATTCAGCGTATCCAGCGGTTCCACCAGGGCCGGATCCTGATTGACCACTTTCAGCGCGCCGGTCTGCAGGAGGGAGCGTGTCAGCAGGTGTCCCACGTTATCATGGATTTCCCTGGCGATCCGGTTCCGCTCTGAAAGAGTCGCCGCATGGATCTCATAATTTTGTTTTTGGATGAGCGCCTGGTTTCGCTCTTTCAAATGGATTTCCGTCTCGATGTTTTGGTCCCTGATCTGATGCAGTTCTCCCACAAGTGCCTGATTTTTCCTGGAATAGCCTGCGAGTAAAAACGCGGTGGCCAGAAGGAAGAAAAGCGGGCAGGCCATCGCCGGGGAGAGGCGCATTAGGGCGTATATACATGCCGGAATGATGACCGGCAGCAAAAATTTCCGGTTGGTGTATCTCGCGTCATATAAAAAGAGGGGAAGATACGGCGTAAAATAGGGAAGCGTAAAACTCAGAAGGCAAAAGAGTATGATAAGCGCGCTACATAGGCCGCGGTCAGCGAAATACGTACATAAACTGCAAAGGATCAGGGATATGGTAAAGGCAGAAACTGCCGGCATACCCACTCCCAAGCACCATACGATATAACTGCCGGACACAAAAAGAAACAGTTTATTGATAAGATCCTGCATGTCGCCCTTCCTTTCTTTGACGTAACCTTCCTTTCCTCTAGTATACTTTAAAATATGAGAATTGACAAATGACATTTGTCATGTGAAAAAGATGACAATGCTCTCTTTCCCTGACAGCTGTTTTCCTATAAAATATCATTGTAGGAAAAGACATGGAAAAGGAGGAGAAAAGATGGCGGCAGTGATCGAGGTGGAAAACCTGGTAAAGCGTTATAAGGAACTGGTGGCGCTCGACCATTTTAATCTAACAATCCAGGAGGGGGAGATTTTCGGACTATTAGGGCCGAACGGATCGGGGAAGACAACGGCTATCAGCGCCATCCTCTCCCTGCTCAAATACGATAAGGGAAGGATACGGGTGTTCGGAAAGCAAATGCGTCCGGATTCGTACGACAGCAAGAGGGAGATCGGCGTGGTACTGCAGAATGTGGCGGTTTTTCAGGAATTAACCGTCTATGAGAACATTGATTATTTTTGCGGCCTTTATATCAGGGATAAGGAGACGAGACGCAACTACACGGAGGAAGCGATCCGCTTTGCCGGGCTGGATGAATTCCGCCGGTTTTATCCGAAAAAGCTTTCGGGAGGATTGCTGCGAAGGCTCAATATAGCCTGCGGCATTGCCCATAAGCCGAAACTGATCTTTTTTGATGAGCCTACGGTGGCGGTAGACCCACAGAGCAGGAACCATATACTGGAGGGCATCGTGGAACTGAACAGGCAGGGTGCCACTATCGTGTATACTTCGCATTATATGGAAGAGGTGGAACAGATCTGCACGCGCATTGCCATTATGGATAAGGGGCAAAACATAGCGATCGGAACGAAAGAGGAGTTAAAGAAGATGATCAAGAATACGGAGACGGTCACGGTAGAAGTTTCCGGCCTGGATGAAGCGCAGCTGTCAGGTTTCCGGGATCTGGAACATGCCTACGAAGCGGTCTGCGCGGAGGGACGTCTCTGTATCCGGTTTTGCGGGGGCGCGCAAAACCTCATCCATGTGCTGGAGAGGCTTTCCTCCGAGGAAATCCCGTTTGGCCGGGTGTATACGGAGCTGCCGACATTAAATGATGTATTTCTTGAGATCACGGGAAAACAACTGAGGGATCAGGGTTGATCGCTGTCAGAAGGAAGGAGTGTGTGTGGTGTTTCGACATATATTAAAATACGGGCTGTTGTCGCTTCTCAGGTCGAAGGAGATCGTGTTTTGGACACTCGTGTTTCCATTTGCCCTCACTACGTTTATGTATTTAGCGTTCAGTAATCTGTTTGAGGCGACAGAACAGTTCCACAAGGTACCGGTGGCTGTCGTACAGGAACGGGATGATCAGGTGTTTTGGCAAATGATACAAATGGTTTCCGCGGAGGGAAAAGACCAGCTTTTAACGGTGAAAGAGGTGTCCCGGGAGGAGGCACAAAAGCTGCTGCGGGACGGAGAAGTAAAAGGGATCCTGTACGCCGGGGATGATGTTTCGCTCGAGGTGGCGGAATCCGGCATGGACCAGACGATGCTCCAGATGATCATGGAACAGTTTGTGCAATATAAAAAGACGATCACAGATGTGGCCCAGCTGCATCCTGACCGGATCATGCAGGCGGTAACGGCACTCACTTCACAAATGGAATATGTGGAAGAAAAAGAGTCGTCCCGGGGCAGCCAGGATAACATCATCAACTACTTTTACGCGATTTTGGCGATGGTATGCCTGTTTTCCAGTTTTGCCGGATGTGACCGGATTTTGAAGATACAGGCAAACATTTCCGCGCTCGGACAGCGCAGGAATATGATACCGGTCCACAAGATGAAAAGTATTTTGGCAGAATTGGCGGCATGTGAGATCGTGCAGTACACGATCGTCCTTTTCCTGCTGTTTTATATGAAAGTGGTACTGAAGCTGCAGCTTGGCGACGATATTTTACAGATATTACTCCTTTTGTTTCTGGGAACGAGTTTTGGAATCATGCTGGGAATCTTTGTCGGCTCGATTCCCCGGCTGGGGGAGGGGATGAAGATCGGAATACTTGTCAGTACCGGGCTTGCGTTCAGCGCTATGAGCGATCTTATGATTTCGGGAGTGAAGGATGAAATTGAACATACGGTGCCGCTTCTCAATGATCTGAACCCGGCGGCACTCATTACGGATTCGTTTTACGCATTGAACATTTTCGAAACCAACGAGCGTTTTTGGGAAAATATGGGGTGCATGGGAGTTGGTATGGCAGTTCTAATGTCAGCAAGTTATATTATGGTCAGGAGGAGCCGGTATGTCAGTTTATAAAGTATTTTTTCGAATATTAAATAAGCAGAAGATGCAGGTTTTGATGTATCTGGGAATCTTTTTCGGAGTCGCCGTTGTGATGTCGTCCCAGGGGGAGGAGTCACAGAAGGGGATGTTTCAGGCACAGTCCCAAAAACTGACCGTCTTTGACGAAGATGACTCCGAACTCAGCCGCGGGATGGCAGCGTATCTGGCGGAGGGAAATGAACTGGTGGAGCTGGAGGATGAGGCGGAGACGATCCAGGACGAACTTTATAACCGGAATATCAGCTGTGTCATCCGCATTCCGAAGGGGTACGGGGAGTCTGTCGTGGAAGGGGATATCCGAAAACCGCAGATCACAACGATACCTGGAACGCTCTCCGAACAATTTTTTATCAATAAGGTTAGCCGGTACAGTTCGGTGGCCAGCGCTTACCGGGTGGGGGGCCTGGATGCCAGACAGATCGCGGATCGGACGGAGGAGGTCTGTAAAGAGAAGGTCTCTGTCTCGCTTTCCGAGGGCGGCAGAGAGGAACGGCATGGGTATATGTATTATTTCTTTGCGTATTTTCCTTATATTTTTATTTCGATTTCCGTAGTCAGCATCGGCTCGATCCTTGTGGTGTTTCATAAAAAGGAAGTCAGGGAACGGAATATCTGTTCCTGCTATCCGTTGTTACGGGCCAATCTGGAACTCTATTCCGGCATGATCATAGCGGAAATTGCATTCTGCCTCTGTTATGTTCTCGTTGTGTTCTTGGGAATGAAAGGCGATACGCGGCTTTTTGGATTTCAGGGAATGCTGTATTGCCTGAATATGTTATGTTTTATGGTTGTAACGCTTGGTATCGTCTTTTTAGTGGGGCAGGTGGTGAAACGGAGTACGGTGTTAAATATGATTTCCAATATCATCAGCCTGGGTATGAGTTTTTTGTGCGGGATCTTTGTGCCGTTAGAATATCTGGGGGAGGGGCTGGTCAGAGCGGCGCATTTTCTGCCCGCTTACTGGTATATTACATCGGCAGACATGATCGATCACTATGTGTCAGGGCAGGAGCTTTGGGACCTCTTTCGGCGGATGGGGATCCAATTGCTGTTTGGCGCGGCGTTCGTAAGTGCCGGACTGGCGTATTCGAAGGCGAAGATGTCGATGGGGCAGAGACAATAACGGATTCTTCCAAATAAAAAAACTTGAAAAAGCGGATTTGGTAGGTTATAATGTAATCGGATGCAGAAGGGAGTATATGTGTGTCCGATGCAGGCGAACATTTTTTTATATTGTAGGAGGTAAGGATTTTGAAGAAAAACGTAAACAGAGCTCTTGCTACAGTGATGGCGGCAGCGCTGACCGTATCCCTGATCGGGATGCCGGCGGATGCCGACGCGGCAAAAAAGATGAAGCTGTCTAAAAAGTCCGTGACTGTAACAAAGGGAAAGAGTGTAAAGGTTACGATTAAAAATGTGAAGGCGAAAAAAGTGAAAAAACTTGTCGTTACGAGCAGTAAGAAAAGCATCGCTACGGTGAAGAAGTCAGGAAAGGCAGCCTTCAAAGTGACCGGAAAGAAAAAAGGAAGCGCAAAAGTAACCGCTAAGGTGACAGTAAAGGGCAAAAAGAAAGCTACGAAGCTCACGTTAAAGGTGAAAGTCAATGATGCGAAGCAACCAGATGTGCCGAAAAACAGCCAGACCCCGGCAACGCAGGTACCAGTAACCCAGGCACCGGCAACGCAGGCACCGGCGACACAGCCGCCGGTACAGACGGGCGAACCGGCGACGCAGGAACCGGAAACCTCGAACCCGGCGACGCAGGAACCAGGAACCCAGGTACCATCGACGCAGGAGCCGGCGACACAGCCGCCGGTACAGACGGCAGATCCGGGTACGAGTGAAGTGAAAGTGGATCTTGACTTGGAAGACGATACCATCAACGCGGAATCACAGACTGTAGCTGAAGTCACAGTCAGCGCAGGTGAGGTTACGTCGGTAGACTGGTCCGTGAAGGAGACAGCGGTGGCTTCGATCCAGAAAAATGCGGACGATATGAAGAAAGCTACGATTACCGGCGTGGCAGCAGGAGAGACGAAAGTGATTGCCCTCGTAAAAGGGTCAGTAGATGGAAAAGCATTTGAGATCACAAAAGAAGCTGATCTTAAAGTAGTGAATAAAGGCGAGGTGATCGTAAAAGCAGAGATCGAATCCGCGCCGGCTGAAATGGCGATCGGAGAGACTGCCGGAATTTCTGTTGCGGTAACGGCAGACAAAGTTGCTGTCGAGGCAGGTAACATCGAGAGCGTTACCTGGAAAGTGGAAGGTACAGCGGCTACGGTCGAGACGGACGGATTAGAAGCTGTCATTACTGCGAAAGAGATCGGTGAGGTAACGATCTCCGTAAAGGTAGGGGTAAAATCTGGCGAACAGATCGTCTACGATACCGATACGATTACGATTTCAGTTATTCCGACTACGTATGTGATCGGGAAAGAGATTGAACTGGAAGCGGATACGTGGAACGCGGTTTTCCTGACTGATCTGGCAAAACAGATTAAAGTTAAGAAAACAGATCGGGTAGAAGTGGTGTTCTCGGTACAGGGCAGCGGAGATGTGAAAATGGCATTGTCCCCGTGGAAAGACATCGAGGGAAAAAGTGTACAGAATCTGCAGGAACAAGCAGTATTGAGAGCGGAAGAGACCGCTGACGGTAAAGCAGTGTTTGTAGTGAACGAGATGTTCTTCAGAGGAAACTACTCAGAAATCAATTCTATCGCGGCATCCTGTACAGGAGCAGCTACGGTAAAAATCGAGAAGATTTCAGTAACGCCGACGGATGAAGTGGCATTTTCCGTTCAGGCACCGGCAGGAGTCGAAATCGGAACACCGGCGGAGATTCTTGCGGAAGTAGATGAGGGTTATACATTAGAGTGGAGTACGAGTGATGCAGAAGTGGCTACTGTAACGGGTGATAATACAAAAGCAGTTGTTACAGGAATTAAAAAGGGTACGGTTACGATCACTGTCGTTGTAAAAGCAGCCGATGGTACAGAAGCAGCGAAAAAGGAACTTGAACTGGATGTAACGGAAGCTTTCTCAGGTACGGATATCAAGCTGGATCTAGCTACAGCTACGAGGGCTGCAGAAGGTGGTACAGGTGACTGGGAAGAGATAAAAGATGCAAGTGGTAAGCTGACTGCGATCAAAGTAAATGATGAGTCAGAAGGTGTGAGCATTCCGCTTCCGAATAAACTTGCTGCCGGGAAGAAAATTTCGGTTACGATAAAGGGAAGTTTTTCTGCCGGAGCAACGGGATTCCGTGTTTACACAAGTCCGAAAGGAATTACTGGAGGCTCTACGAATAACAACCTGGGATTGCTTGGAGATGCGGTTACGGAAGGAGACTTCACGCTTGACAGTTTAGAACTGGAAGCAGGACAGGAGTGTCCGACACTTTGTCTCAGAATACCAGCTTGGGGAAGCAATATCAAAGGACTTACGATCAAAGAAATATCCGTGAAGTACCTTTGATGGCCGTGCGAGTAATTGTACGGCAGATACAGGTCGTATAGTTGTGGTTTTTAAGTAACTATATATGGCGCTATTAAAAATAAGGACCGCAATCTTTTGAGAAATCAAGGGGTTGCGGTTTTTCTATTTTTCCAAACAGGGGAGAACAAAAATGAAATCAGTAAAAAACGGAGAGGTTGTTTGAACGGTGGAAGTTATACGGAAACAAGGAAAAAAACACGTTTCGCTTATAGAAAAGTCAGTTTCCATTTAACATTCATTCAACTTTCAACTCTGAAAAAATGAGCACGTACTTGACAGTTCGTGCCTTTTTGCTATATACTAAAAAGGCT
>ERZ778518.2200-NODE-2200-length-11133-cov-8.723235_pt1 | contig 11133 bp, 13 predicted proteins | sample MGYA00510340_ERZ778518 | MGnify/ENA primary metagenome ERZ778518 (study PRJEB29527, sample SAMN07138967) | mouse gut metagenome | material: feces | host: mouse | place: China:Nanjing | collected 2016-01-25 ... | reverse complement strand
GGTTCAAGGCTTTGTAGTATCAAGCATTTTTATATGCTCATGAATAATTCAGGATAATAGATTTATTTAGAAAATCGCCTGTCAGTAGATTGGCAAAAGGAGGTTTTATGGATAACGGTTACTGGTTTGAATCAGAAATCAAGAAGAATAAATATACCGATAGAATTGGACGTGTAGAAGATATTGACGAATATTTACGGAGGGAACATAAAGTATTATCTCGCCCCAATTTTGAGTTTAAGGAAAAGACATTTGAAACGGCAAAAATTATATTGCAGACTTTGAAAAGTATTATTAAATTCCATGTGTCATATATCTGTGGAAACCCTGTTTCCCTATCTGGTGACAAGGAATTTGTTTCATATTTGAATAAGATATATAAGAAGGGTAACTATACCAAAGTTGATTTGGCAGTTACAAAAGATTTAATAATGTATGGAGACGCATTTGAATACATCTATTTGGATGAAAACGATAATATCCGTTCTAAGATTATCAGGAATAAGGATTCTTACCCCATATATGATAGTAATGGAAATTATACTGAATTTGTGGAATATTGGAAGGACGAAGATACAAGAGCAGATCATTATGTAGTGTATTATCCTGATAAAGTAGAAATTTATGAGAATAGGAAACTTATAGATACCAAAGTGAATCTGACAGGACTTCCAATCTGGTACAGTAGCATGGATAAAGCAAAGTATGACAAATTTGGCGATCCTGCCATTCTGGATTTGATACCCCTTATGGATGCGATTGAAAATTTGCTTTCCAAGTTGGATGATGCAGTAACTACATTATCATTAAATCCGTTAGGCGTTGTAAGTGGACAGCGTATAGATTCAGCTATCCCCAATAATATAGTAGGTACTGTACTTAATCTTGAAGATGGTGCAGAATTTAAGTATGCAAGTGCGACTATGGATAGAAATTCTGTCAAGTTGGAACTCGATTATATTATCCAACAGTTTTATGCGGTTGCTTGTGTTCCCTCATCTATATTAGGACAATCCAACGTAGCAAATGTTTCTGAGACAAGTATCACAATGTTGTATCAACAGACGGATAATATTGCAAGACAGTACATTGCTAGTCTGATGGAAGGATTCTTAACAAGACTATCTTACATAAGGAAACTTCTGGAACTGAAAAATATCCCCATATCGGATGAAGTTTTTGACAGTGTAAACATTGTATTTAATGTAAACCGTCCAGTAGATAACGTAAATGATATGAAAAATATGGAGATTCAATATAATTGTGGTGCATTGAGCAAGCAGACGATTATAGATAAATCCCCTTATGTAACAGATACAGCTTTAGAGTTGGAACGTATTGAATCTGAAAGAATCAAAGCGGAACAAGATGCCGCTACTAAAGTGACAACAACTGATAAAAACGTAACCCCTGATGGTGATTCAGAAGGTGACGAAACTAAAGATGAAAAAGACGAATTGAAAGAACTGATTGACGATAAGGCAGATTAACCCCTTATTTGTATTTTTATGATAATTTGGGGATGGCTACAAAAAGTTATCCCCTTATTTTGTATTCAGATACAGACGCATTATTTTATGGAAATCCTTTCTGGTAGAGATACCCTTTTTTATTCTGTAAGGTAGTGTGTCTATATGTGAGTACAAAACTTAACCCCTAATTGGTGATGAGTTAATTTTGGATACATTTATAGAATTTTACCCCTGTTTGTAAAGGTTAAAAATGTGGAGTTTACGAACATAAATTATTGATATGAAGTGGTGTTCTGGAGGATAAAAAGGTAGTAGATTGCGACTTTAACCCCTTATTTTCCTAGTAATATGGTAGGTATTATACGGTGAAAATTAACCACATATTCTTGTGTGTAGTTTTTGGAAATGTTATATAGGGGATTGTTATGCAAACATTTCATATATAACTATCAGCTATGCAAGATAAGCATACCAGAAATAACCCCAGATTTCACCCCTGTTTCCGAAAATAAACCTATTGAAATAGTAGGAATTAAAATTTGCATGGATTCATGGGAATTTAACCCCATATTGGGGAATTGTCCATCATGGACAACAGCGGTCAAAAAAGTGTTCGTAAATTAACCCCTTATTTTGACATTAGAATCAATGGAATTTAACTCCATATTTTTATAACAGCCGTACTTAATGTACGCTTGTAAAAATTCATATGGTGGAAGTATGAAATTAACCCCATATTGTATTTATAAGATGTGCCAGAATTGGCATGTCTTTTTTTAACCCCATATTTGAATCTGAAAAGAGAATAAAACATTAGATGAAAAATTAGAAAGGAATGATTACATGGAAGATAACAGAACACTATATTATGCAAGAGTAAGTACAAAGGATCAGAATTTAGCAAGACAAATTGAAGCATTTAAAGCTATGGGTGCAAAAGATGATGAAATTATTTCTGATAAGGCTACAGGTGCAGATTTTGACAGAGAAGGATATAACAAGTTAAAGGGTGTTCTAGGTTTAAGGCGTGGTGATACCCTTGTTATAAAAGAACTTGATAGACTTGGAAGGGATAAAGACGGAATCAAAAGGGAATTAGAATATTGGAGAGAAAAAGGCGTAAAAGTCAAAATTCTTGACTTACCAACAACAATGATTGAAGTACCGCCAGAACAAGAATGGCTCCTTGATATGGTCAATAATATTCTTATTGAAGCAATGTCTACCATAGCAGAACAAGAGCGATTGCAAATACTAACAAGGCAGAGAGAAGGTATTGATGTTATGCCAGAAGTTGACGGTAAGAAAGTATCTTCTAAAACTGGACGTGCTACCGGTAGACCTCTAGCGGAATTTCCTGAAGGATGGGAGGACTATTATTCTAAGTGGAAACAAGGCGAAATTACAGCGAAATATTTTATGGATTCTGTGGACTTAAAACGGACTACGTTCTACAAATTAGTAAAAATTTATGAGGGGAAAGCTGCATAAAAAAGACACTCACATTTCTATGAGTGTCAATTTATATATGCGCTTATGCTTCTTTCAATTCTCTTTTGTACTTATAATATGTGTTGCGTGATAATCCAGTAAGTTTCATACAATCTACATCATTAAGAGTACCGCCGAAATCAATAGAATGTTTCTGTATTTCTGCCTTTTTCTCTATGCTCTTTTTGGTAGTTAATTTCTTACCAGTAACGCCGCCTATCTGCTTACCATTCAATCTTGCGGTTTCAATGCCTTCAGATGTTCGTTTGTGCAGATCGTCAACTTCTTTTTGAGCCTGACCGAAAGCAAGTTCAATCTGTTTCTTTGCTAAATCCATTTGAAACTTGTTTAAAGCGTCTATGATGGTATTCATCAAAGTATCGGTTGCATTATCGCCAGTATTGATTGATATATCTATCTGTTTTGCTAGTGCTTCACGATATACGGCGGTATTTATATGGTTTTCTTTTAAGAATACCAATTCAACGCCTTTATTAAAAAGTTGCTCATAGAGTTGACAACCTTCATCGGCGTTTCTGCTCATACGACTAACAGAATCATATACAATCGTATCGCCTTTTTTGGCTTGCTTCAATAAAGCGTCAAGTGCTTTTCTGCCTTGTATCTTTGTACCTGTGAACGCTTCTTTGTAAATGGTTGCTTCTGGATAGGCTGCTAGAATGTTTCTGATCTGCCTATCAATGTTTTGGGTTTTTCTGCTTATTCGGCAATATCCATAGACTTTACACATAATTTTGTACCTCCATCAATATTAAATTTGACCTTCGTTCGTTTTCATACTTCTATTATATACCAGATGGGGCGGTATTTCAATGTGTTTTAATACTAATTTGCTATACATTCGTTTTAATACTGAATGGAATTTAGAGCAAAGAAAAAGCTAGTCCGTGATGGACTAACTTTCTTGATCTGATCCGTTTGGTGTATCTGGTACATATTCCATAATATCTCCCGGCTGACAATTCAATAACATACATACTTTCTGTATAGTTCTTGTGTCGGTGTGTCCGGATTTATCTTTCATTTTAGCAACGATACCTGGACTAATACCAGAATCACGTAAATATTGCCATTTTTTGCCTTTTTCGTTTAGTAGTTTTTCAAGTTTTTTAAAACTAATATATACAGGTTCAGCGGTTTTGTTTGACATAGCTTTCCTTCTTTCTATATATAGTAATATCCTTGTTACTAATTATAGTAAGAAATCAAAAGAAAGTCAATGATATATTTTCGTACTATCTTTAGTAATAATGCACAAATAAAACGTACTATCTTTAGTAATATTGACTATTGCAAAAACGTACTATATATAGTAAGATAAGACCATAAGATAAAGCAAGGGCAACGACCTGAGAAATCAAAACCCTTGCAATATCTTAAATAACAACTGAATAGGGGGTGATGGTCATGTACACCGATTACGGTTATATCGGTAAAGCTGATAACATCTTGTACGCTACAGAGCAAGAAGCGTTAGAAGCAAATGCCGACAACTAACCACACCAACACGGGGCATAGCATAACGCTTGTAAGTCCCCGTTATAAAACCTATTCGCAAATTGCACTTTGACAACTAAATATTATTCAGTGTGTCGGCTGTGCAATTTCATTATAGCATAAGCCGACCAAAAAAGAAAGGACGGTTTTTATTATGATGAAAAAAGCAATCACAACAACAATCGGAACTATCAATCTGAACGACATTTCTTTTGTAGAAGATACGATAGATATATTTATCGGTATTGATTCAGTATCGGAGGACATTCAAAAGAAAATCAATGAGGCTGTGGAGATTGCAACAGCTGAACACATTCAGAGAGTAAAAGAACATTTCACAAATAAGAATCTGAATTGGACGGATGCAGGAGTAAACACCGATTTATCTTTACATATTATCGTTGAGAATAAAAAGTTTTCATATCGGATTGAAATTGATATTGAGGACAAGAAAGACGATAGAGTTTGGACAGGTGCAAGCGTTGACGTTGATTTATCAGAGTATCAGAACGAATTGAAAAAAGTCATTGTAAAGGCTATGATTGATAATTTCTTTTAACTGTAAAGGTGGTGTGTGTATATGTTGGTTATGATGAATGTTGATGAAATCAGAATACCGACAATATACACACATACACCGCCACGGAAAGAAAAGATTGATAATTCTATGTTGTACTATATGGAGCATGGAGCATTGAAAAGCAACATAGTAGTAACACAAAAGGGATTGTTGATTGATGGTTATTGTAGTTATATAGTGGCGGTTGTGTGTGGTATATCATCGGTACAGTGTGAAATCAATACAAAGTTTATTAGTAGGCGTGTTGATGGAAAAAATAGGAAAGTAAACAATGCACAACACAAGCGAAAAATTTTGTATCATAGGCAAGATGGCAAGTGTGCCGTGTGTGGTATGCAATTACAAATTGATGATTGTACAAGCGAGGATTATTTGACTTTAGATCATATTTTACCAGTGTCTAAAGGTGGTAGTAATGGTTTGATGAATTTACAAGGGCTATGCCGCCATTGCAACTACCAAAAACAAGATGATTATAAGGAGGACACGAAACAATGAGAGAAGCCACAATTCAGGAGCTTGTAAAGGATTTACAGGGTAAAACCGTAAAAGTGGAAAGCGTTGATATTTACGGCGTGAGTATCAGCTTTTTCATGGCAAGAGTTGAGTACAACGAGGAGGACAACGAACTAACTTTTGTAGCTGGACGGCATGACAGCGAATGGGGATTCGGTGGAATCACTTATAGAGTTGATGACGTTGTGGAAAGTATCACGCTTAATGATGATGGCAGCTATCAGATTGAATTTAATCAGTATATGGCGGATATTCTGATAGAAACAACACATAGCATTAAAGCGGTAGAGTAAAGCCGTAACAACTGAATATGGATTGAACAAATAGCCTTGCAAGGTGTAAAAGCCTTGTAAGGTTTTTTGTTGTGTCCGTATTCGTTCATATGGGCATGATGGGGATATTGTGGGGCATTTCAGACGGTGGAGCATGGGGCAAATTGTACTTGTAACTATGGCTTGTATCGTCTGATATGCTATGGACTTTTACGAACACAACACCGTACTAGCCGATTTAAGGCGGTTTTGTGGGTGTGGTGGTACTGGACTACTACCAACAAAAAGAACGCCTTAAAATGGATTGTAGAGCGTGTGAGGGGGATTGTGTAAAGTGGCGGTATGATATGGGCGTGATGAATCGGACTCCCTAAACGCAAAAATCGCCCCTAGCTGTACTGAAATTTTTTTGACGGAAAATTTTTAGGTCTTTAAAAAATTCTATTTCAATTCTTCCAAGTGAAAAATCGGATTATTCCAAATTGAAAAAAGAGAAAGAGTAAGTGAAACAAAAATACAAAATGAGAGGTGAAGTTATTTATTGATTAGGTTAGACAATGTACCAACAAAAATAAGAAACGGAAAGAAAATTTATGATTGGACAAATTCAATAGGTGCAATCATAGAGATAGTAGATGATGATACTAAAGAATCTGTAAAAGTTCCTATTGTAAGATATGAGAGAACAGGTGGTAGACAAATATATGTTAAATATATGGAAAATGAAATTCCAATAAGCACAAATCATATTGAAATTTTAAAAGGGGATAAAATATTTGGAAAATATACTGGTGATTTCAGATTCAAAATTGGAGATGTAATCAATAACATTGAAATTATAGAGAAAAAGAATATTAGAAATTGTAAGAAGTATAAATATCGCTGTTTAGAATGTGGTGAAATTGGATGGGTAGACGAAACATATTTAAAAGTGAATGATTATAAACACCATTGTACTATTCCGACAACCGCCCCTTGGATGATTCCATATTTTCCAGGTGGATATGAAGAAGCTAATAAATATACATATTCAAGTAATCAAAGAATATATCCCATATGTCCATACTGTAAAAGGCAAAGCACTAAATCAGTGAAAATTGGTAATTTATATCAAATGAAATCTTTTCAATGTGTTTGTAATGATAATATTTCGTATGGCGAAAAATTTTTTATCTCATTTTTGGAACAACAGGGAATAGATTATGTCCACCAATATAGATTTAAAGAGTTTAATAAGTTTTATGATTTTTATATTCCATCATTGAATGTTATTGTGGAAATACATGGAGAACAACATTACATAGATAGCATTGGATTCACTGGTAAGACATTGGAAGAAGAACAAGAGAATGATAGATTGAAAAGGCAGTATGCGTTATCATACGGAATCTCAAAATACATTGTTATAGATGCAAGAAAAGGTAATCAGGATTGGTTAAAAGATCATATTGAAAAATCAGAGTTACATAAACTTTTTGATTGTACGAAAGTAGATTGGGATATATGCAATCAATTTACAATAAAGAATAGAATAGAAGATATATGCAGATATATTACTGAAAATCCACAATATAAAATAAAAGATTATATGAAAAAATTTCATATATCAGAGTACACATTGAAAAATTATGTAAAGATAGGAAATGCTAATTTTGATTGGTGTAATATAAAACTCAAAAATAAGCGTATTAAAGATATTGCAATCATGAAGGACAATAAAATTTTGGATATAAAACAATCATGCACATATGAAGATGTGTCAAGATTTTTATTGGAAAAGTATCAAGTCGATATTTTATCATCAGAAATTAGAAAAGTTTGTACAGGAAAGTATAAGCAATATAAAGGATTTGTTTTTAAGAGAATAGCATAGGAGAGATAATCAATATGGGAAATTATGACATTACGGATACGGATTATAAAAATATTTTCATTGATATAACAGAGAAACTATTTGATAGAAATTTGATTGACGATGAAGAAAGAATAAAATTACTAAACATTATCAATAGAGATAAGAATATTTAAACAAAGGAAGGATGACTTTTATAAGTATGACAGAAAAGGTGTTAGTTGACAAAAGACTACTTAATGTAAAAGAATTTTGTGCTTATCTTGGAATAGGTCAGACGAAAGCAAGAGAATTATTGACAAAAACAGATAATCCATACACGGTTAGATTGGATGGACGTTTATATGCAAATAAGATATTGTTGGACAAGTGGATTGATTCTATCAGTGGAAATAAAGTCAAAAAAGCAATTTAGAGTGTTGAAAATGAAGCGAAGTTTTCGTATAATCAATACGAAAGATGCTTCATTTCTTCCTATTTATATATAGAAAGGAATGAGTATTATGCCGAAAGATTTAAAAGGTAGAGAACTTCCAAAAGGAATTTATCAGAGAAAAGATGGGAGGTACGAAGCAAGGGCGTTAATAAATGGCATCAAAATTCAGCTATATAACTTCAATTTGAAGGAGTTGAAGGTTGAATTTGAAAAGCGAAAAGAAGAAGCAAAACAAGGTGTGGATAAAAAGCTGTCAAATATTACGTTGGATGAATGGTTTGAAGAATGGTTTACCAGATACAAAATTCCTAAAATTAAGGAAACGAGCATTACTCCAATGAAAACCAAATATCGTGCAAATTTTGGCAGACTGATTGGGAATATGAAAGTTGCAGAAATCCGTAATATGGATATTCAGGATGTTATCAATACTATGCAGCGAGAGGGAAAAGCAACTTCCAGTATGCGTGATGCATTAGGACGTGTTCGGGAGTGCCTTGAATCTGCTAAGAATAATCGGATTATATCAGAAAATCCATGTTTTGATATTACTGTTCCGTGGGAGAATGTAACGAAAGAAAGACGTTTCTTGTCACAGGAAGAACAAAACAGATTTTTGTTACAAGTAGAAAATAATTGGTACAAGGAAATGTTTTATATCATGTTCCTTACAGGTATGCGTATAGGCGAAGTTGGCGGTTTGAAATGGGAAGATGTAGATTTTAAGAACAAATGTATCAATATTAATCGTTCTTTGTCATGCCAATATGAATCAGGAGTAAAAACTGTAAGACTTACCGCACCTAAAACGCACAATTCATATCGCAAAATACCATTTATGGGAGAAGCAGAAGAAATGTTTTTGTCCCAGAAAAAAAAGCAAGAGAAGATCAAAAAGGAATTAGGTAAACGATATAGGAGTGATGGAGAATTTTTGGATTTGGTGTTTGTCACGTCAATGGGTTCACCAGTATTTAGACATCATGCAGAAAAAGAAGTCAAGAAGGTTGTGAAAGCAATCAATGAACAAGAGGCTTTTGATTCTGTCAGAGAGCAGAGAGAGCCACACTATTTTGAAGATTTGTATCCTCATGCAATCCGGCACACGTTTTGTAGTAGATGTTTTCAGTTGAATATGAATCCGAAAGTTGTTCAGAAACTAATGGGGCATCAACACTATTCAACTACCATAGACATATATACGCACGTTATGCAGGATGATATTGACAGTGAAGTGTGCAAACTGGAATCTGCCATTGTTACAACACCAGAAGAATGATTTTACCAAAGCTACATATCTTGTACCAAAATTGGAGATATACCAAATATTGAAAGAATAAGAAAGAAAACAATGTTGTACCAAAATGGAAAGTTTGGTATAAATGGTTTATAGATAGCTGAAACCCTTGAAAAATAAGGAAAGTTAGATAAAAGTTCGCAAAGCAGATGAATCAGTAAACTTCTGAAGAAAAATGATTCACGAACCCCTGAAAATCCCATAAAATGGGCATTTTCAGGGGTTTTTTGCGTTCTAAGGAGAGGTTCATAATTTATCGTAAATTACCGTATTTTGAGTGCCAATTTGGGGGATTTTTGGGGGAAGAGTTGGGGGAAAGGGTATCCCCCAAATAGTGTGTGAAAGTTTGCCTCGTTCTTTTGGGAAAAGGGGAGAAGTTTGCTTGCCGTTTCTGGACATGGATTTACATGGATTTTCTCTAAATGGTGTTAGGGTGTGTAAGCTGTTATATCTTATCAGATAGGAATTACGGTGATGATGGAGATTGTTGGTTGATAGAAACGTGGAATTGACCTATAATGAGTAAAGAAGAAAACGATGTTGTCAGAAATTATGTATCTTTATAGATAGGGGTGGGTGTTGTTATTGAAAAATAGATGGGAATTATTATGCACAGACAAGATTATCCGTATATTAATTGGAGATAATGCTGATTGTCAATCAGAAGGGTATAGATTAGGCTTGCCTTATTTAAGAGGTCAAGATATTTGTTCATTAGCGACAAGGTTCGGATTTCCGATTGTTTATAAGGAAGATGAGTTGGGTTGTAGTTCCAGATGTGAAATGTTTAAAGCATTTCTGTTAAATATCATTAAACGTGAAATGGTGTCTAATGTTTTAGCATATATGTTTTCTGGCGAACGCTGCCGGATGCTTCTCTTTTTTTGTGTCTTGAACAATGGAGAGTTTCTATGTATAATAAAACCATAGCAGACAGGGCATAGCTGATCTGTCAGACTGATTGGCAAAAGCCGGAACTGAGGTGATACGATGCAGGGTGAAACATTACAGGAAGAACCAAAAGAGAAAACAGCGGAGAAAAAGGAGGCGTTTGCAAAATATACGGCGAAAGACAGTGTTTTTTCAACGCTTTTCCGGGATAAGAAGTACCTGATGCAGCTATACCATGCGCTCCATCCGGAGGATGCGGAAACGACGGAAGATGCGCTTTCGGACATTACAATAAGGAATGTCCTCACGAACGGAATTTTTAATGACCTGGCTTTCAGGGTTGGGGATAAAATCATGTTTCTGGTCGAGCATCAATCTTCATGGACGATGAATATTATTATACGTGTGCTGATGTATTTGGTGCAGATTTACCATGACTATTTTGAGGAACAGGATGCAGATTTATATGGGAGCAGGAAGGTCCATGTTCCAGAACCGGAATTATACATGATCTTTACAGGAGAGCGTGCCAGCAGGCTGGAAACGATCTCACTTTCCGAAGAATTTTTCGGTGGGAAGGAATGTGCCATTGAAGTAAAGGTGGAAGTGCTTTACGGTGATAAAGGGAATGATATTATCAGCCAGTATGTTGCATTCACAAAAGTATATAATGAACAGGTGAAACAGTATGGCAGGAGCCTGGAGGCTGTAACAGAAACCATCCGTATCTGTAAAGACAGTGATGTGCTCCGGGAGTTTTTGGCAGGCAGGGAAAAGGAGGTTATATCTATTATGATGGCTTTGTTTG
>ERZ778518.2197-NODE-2197-length-11153-cov-4.206974_pt1 | contig 11153 bp, 14 predicted proteins | sample MGYA00510340_ERZ778518 | MGnify/ENA primary metagenome ERZ778518 (study PRJEB29527, sample SAMN07138967) | mouse gut metagenome | material: feces | host: mouse | place: China:Nanjing | collected 2016-01-25 ... | reverse complement strand
CTACGTTCCCGGATTCTGACATTTTGCCAAGGCATGTCCCGATCGCTTTTTCACCAAATGCTGATTTATTTGAAATCACCCAGTCGGAAATGAACTGCACTGCGTTTTCGTTCGTGTCCCCCGTTGTTCTGGACATCAGTTCTTCCATGATCGCCTTTGCCATTTCCATTGACCGCTCCCATGATTTCCTACTAATCTCCAATTCCTTTGTATCTGGCATTTCTTTCCCCTCAAAGAACCACTCATTTATCAGGGCGTCTGCAAGGGCAACTGCTGCCACCCCGGAAACATGGCTCCCTGATTTTCCGTCCGAAATGCTGTCCACATACACCTGCATCCTGCCGTACCATTCGCAGATGCTTTCCTCTGACAGCCCTGCAATTCTATTTACAAATTCCGGTCCGGCATGGCCGCAGTTATCTGCAGACTTTTGATGCATCTGCGAAGCGGACTGTTCATCATCGAATGGCCCGCCGTATATTTCCAACGCCCTTGTGCTTACGCCGCCCTTGCTTGTTTCCCTTGCCAGCGGCTCTTCACCTGTGGCGATCGCCACCGTCCGCCAGGAATACGTCTTCTGCACACCGCCTGATTTCGCGCCCCTGACCTTCCCCTTTCCGTTTGCAATCATATAGACAATCCTTTCCAAGTCTTCCTGCCGGCCCCCGGAAAGCTGGCGTTCATCAATCCCCAGCGGAAGGTCCCGGTATAAGGCAGCAGTACGTTCCAGCCCAACCTGTGTCGCATTGAAATTTACCATCAGGCGTTCCGGATCGCCCCATGCGGACAGTGCGGCTTTTAACGCCGCCGTCTTCCCAGCCTTGGAATTGCCCCAGTTGTACACGAAAAATGTGCGCTGTTTTATGATTTTAAGGAGCGGGGCCGCGAAACTGGCAGCAAGTATGAACCGGAACTTGTCCCGCTCCCTGTGCGGGCGCATTGTTTCCACCCATCCGTCCAGGCTTCCGTCTTTCCTGTATGCAGATGCCGCGCCTTGTTGTGACGGGTCCACATCCAGTACAATGCCCTGCTCCCTCCCAGGTATAAACCGCCCTCCGGGTTGCCAGCCGAATGTGGAGGTTGAGTCTGCTTTTGGTATCAGATCAATGTTTTCACTTTCCAGGGCTGATAAGAACTGCACCACCTGCTTGGCGTTTTCCGAAGTGACCGTGCATCCAAGGTCTGAAAGAGTTACAATGCCGCGGCTAGTAAATAATGTGCTGCGCTGATATATTGCCTGATGCCATTTTTCATCCCGCTTGAATGCGATCTCTATTTTCTCATCCCCTGTATCAAGACTTTTCAGCCGTTGTTTTAAGATGATCGGAGTCCTGCAGACCAGTTCATTTGCATAGGATTTTTTATTGAATTTCTTAATTCCGTCTTCGGAATACTCCCACCCATCCGGTTGCCGCAGGTTTACCGGGGCATCTTTGATAGCCGCCGTGACCTGGGCCGGCGCGGAAAGGTCTATCCTGTCTGCCTGGCTGACCAGCTTCAGTATTTTCTTATTCCCATCTTCCTTTCCAAATTTCGTGAATACATCCGATGGGTCTTTGCATTCCGGGATCTGCCCGCAGGAGAAGCGGTATACTTCCCCAATGAATCCGAAAACCCTCATCCCTTCTGTTACCTTCCGAAAGAATGTTTCCCCGCCGCTGGCCTTTTCCTGATGTATGTATACTTTGAGGTCTTGCAGCAAGGCGGCCTGCGCCGCCTTGAACATGGATGCCCCGGCAACCCCCAGGGCAGACAGTTCCATGCACCAAAGGCTCTGTGTGTCGCTTTCGCCCTCTACCAGTATCACATACCCTGCAGAGCGGATCTGTTTCATCTTCCATTCGCCATACAGCCCGATTTTTCCAGTCGATCCTTTCTTCCAACGGAATTCCTTATTGGCAAACCGCTTTCTGTATGTGACCTCAATGCCCTGTTCGTCCATGTATGGCACTTTCATATAATCCACATCGTAGTACCTGTCATGCACTGTCTTTATTTTGCATTCATCTTTCAGCCATTCTTCTGGCAGGCGTTTTTCAAAAGCGTACTGCGAAAGGCTGTACCCTTTGATTCCCCCGTTCCTTGCCGCAGCGGTTCGCCCCGTTCCTTTGCTTTCCAATTCCACTCCATATTTGTCCAATATTTCCTTATAAGCGGCTGATGTATCAATTCCATGAATCTTTGCGTAAAAAGAAATGAAGTTGCCGCCGATGTCCTCCGCAAGACAGTGCCATTTCCCGGTTTCCAAATCTACAGAAAAGCTGTTGTTTTTGTCATCATGGAAAGGACACAGCCCGGTCAGGTTATTGCCGCTTACGTGCGGCTTTTTCACATATGCCCAATATTCCGATTTGTAGTCTATCAAGCGGTCAATGTCAATGTCCTGCGCTCCCATATTAAGCCCTGCTTTCTTTGAATTTCTCTATCAATGCGATTGCTTCGTCCGCACTGTAATACTTTGTTTCCACAAACATCCCAAGTTCCAGGCTGGCAAAATCAATGTCGCTTTTCATCCCTTTGGAAATATTGCCGCAGACAACCGCCGCCGTTACCCGGTCACATGCGGCCATTAGGCAATGCCCTGCCTGTATTCCCCATTCCCTTTCATATCCCTCGTCAGTAATGAACTGTGGGAAATACAGATGTGGCACAATCGGGAATTCCCCGCTGCAGTAGGTAAGCCATGCCAGTGCTTTCGCAAAATACATGTTAAAAGCCCGCTGCCCTTCATCTTCCGCATGAAACTGCGATATGATGAATGTCCTTGTCCCCTTTGCCGGGCTCCGGTTTACTTTATCGCCCTTTTCGCACAGCCCCATGTACATATACGGCATAGTTATGCAGTGCCTGTAAAATGTTTCATACAGCTTCATATCCCCTATCCTGTCCTGTGGAAATGCGTGGCTCCTTTGAACCAGTTCATCTTCATCCTCAAATACTCTGTGCGGCGCATCAGCCAATGCCCTCACTATTTCCTGATCCACGAAACTTCCTGAACGGAGAGTCTTAAAATCTCCGTCTGAAAATTCGCGGATGTTCCTTGTAATGCTCATTTAAACGCCTCCTTACGAAGCGGCGGCCCTGCCGTCGCTGTATCTTATTTAAATGGCAGTTCGCCCTCTTCGATCGCGTCCGGGATTTCCATAAAGCCATCGTCCGGCGCACTCCCAAGCTGTGTCTGCTGTGCCTGTGCCGCTCCAGGTGCACTGCTGCTGTCGCTTACGTTGTAATCATCATTATCTACTGCCACTGTCGTGTACTGCTTTTTGATCTCTTCCCTCATCTGCCGCGCCAGATTGCCCTGCTCCTTGGTCAGATCGCCTGCCTTTTCAACCGTGATCCTTGCGTAATCCTTGCCGCCTTTGCTTTTTGCAGATTCCAAACGGAATGTCACCACAATCCTTGTCAGTGGAGTGCCTCCAGTAATCAGTCGCTTTAACTGCTTGCTTACCGCATTGAGCGAAGTCGGCGGTACGGTCAAAAGATAAAGGTGCGGTTTTCCGTCAAGCATCAGGTAAATACGGCGCGTATTCTTGCACTCCTTGCCCTGCCCATTTCCCTTAAATTCGTTATACTCGCAGGTATCGCAGTTAATAGCTTCCCCTGTTTCAAAAACCGAACCCTGCTTTGCGTCCCATGAAGAGCATACTGGCATCCGGTTTTCCCCGCCATACTCGCCCTCCCAACGGGCATTCATCTTGTGCGTGAAAAGAATCACCCCGCGCAGTTCCTTTTCCATATCTGGATCGTCCGGATTATCGCTTTCCACTTCAAAAGACTTACTGTTCCCTGTCGGCATCTTAATCCTGCGGCAGTCAATGCCGCCTGCATCTTCAAAATCGTCCAGTTCATCCTCAATTTCCGCTTTCAGTTCATCGTCCAACCCTGCGTACATTGGGATGAGTTTAAATGTTCCATTCGTTGCCACTTCGTTCTTTGCCATCTTGGTATCCTCCTTGTTTTTTGGTTAAATATTTGATTCTACGATTCATCGCCGCTTTCAGATCCATCCGCTGTTTCGCCTTGGCCTTGCGATTCCTCCGAACCGTCAAGGCTTACGTCCGGCATGCTGCCGACTTCTTCAAATTCATTATTTTCTGCCATATAATCCTCAAGCGGCGTTGTTTCCAACGATGCGTTGTGGTAAAGATCATCGTTTATCCGGTGCGCCTCCGCTGCCATCTGCACAGCCTGCTTTGTTACATCCGCCAGTGAATTCTCTATCGATGCCACCGCATCAATCGCGCGGCTGTCCCCAAGCGGCATGAATTTCAAAAACGTTGACATCCCGTTTCCTACTTCCTTGATTGCCTTTGCAAGCCCTGCGAACTGCTCTGAAAGAAGCCCGTAACCCTCATACCTGTTTTTTACAATGTTGTTACCAACCCTGGCTTCAAGCTGTTTATGTGCAAACGAGATCATAATGTTCACATTCTCTTCCAGATCCCTTTCGGAATCCAGGCGGCAGTCCAACTGGTACTGTCCGCTTTCATCCATTTCCTGATACATGTTATTTCACCGTCCCTTTTGCTTTTGCGACCGCCCTTTTTGCTGAATTCATTGTGCCTTTCCGTGTCTTTCTTCTGACAACTTTCAATTCGTCATAGCTGCTTATGATTTCCGCTATATCAGCCGGAATGCCGTTTTCGCTTTCTGCCGCTTCTTTCATCGCAGATTCCAGGGAGCGTTGGTTGATTGTTTCTTTGATTAGATAGTCATATCCGTTTTCACGCATGACCGCCATCTTATCTATCTTACTTTCAGAAAGCGTTTCTTCGGATTTGAAAGAGTAATGAGTTACTGTCTGCGGAGAATAATTGTAATCACCGTATCCCTGGGACGGAACATCGTCTTCCACCATCTGCTCCACGATCTCTTCCTGTATTTTTTTTAACTCTTCGTTGATCTCCTTGGTAGAATCTGCAAGTTCCTCCTTTAATGCCCGAAGTTCCTCATACTTTTCGATCAATTCAATCAGCTTACTTTTCGCTTTTTCCATGCTGTTCACCATTCCTTTCATTGTTTTCCTTAAAATACACGCCGCCCCTGCAGGCTTTCCATTCCCCGCTTTTGTCAGCGATTTTTTTAAATTTCTCAATATGCAGATTTTTTACGGTAACACCATCGGCTACATAATAACCCTCAAAAAATCCCCGCTTATCAATCCTTGTAATGACAACCTGCCCATGGTATCCGTTATCTGTTACAACATCCCCGGCTTCGATCCGGCTCAACTGAATACTTTTTTCAACCAGTGCCGCCCGTATAACCTTAAGGTCACTGTCCGAAAGTTCCATGCCGTATCTGCCGCCTGCATTCTTGATGTGTTCATCAATATTTCCTATGAGTTCCGCTTCCCTGCTCATGCCGGCCTCCTAAAAAATTGTTTCGTGTTCATTACGTTTTCTTTTCCGCTCGTCTATTTCTTCGCTGTCGTTAGAAAATTTAACTTCAATCGAATGCACATTTCCCGCATTGTCCGTGTGGACTTTCAGATCCACCATTTCCATTGTTTCCATAACGTCCTTTATAGGCTTGGAGTAAAACTCGGTTAATTTCATATTTTTCTTGCCCCCTATTTCAATAATTCTTCTATCTGATCTGCGATACTGAATAATTCCCCTCTTTCTTCCTCTGTCAACTTGATTTCTATCTTCTCTGCAAACGCCCTTAAGCGGTCATACACTGGGATCGTGTCTACGCTTTCCTCGTTTTCGCTTCTCACATTCCGATAAACCTCTGAATTCTTTATGATTTCTGATTCAGCTGCAGAAACAATGACGGGCTTATAATTCATTTTTCTAAAATACTCCGCATCTGCCTGATTGCTTACTGGCACCGCTTTTTCTCCGTGTTCCCGCACAAAATCCGCCGCAATCTCATTTTTTATGCCTTTATCAACGTTATTGGATAAAATGTACTCCCCAGCAAAAGAGCCGAGTGATTTTTTGGTCAGTTCGGCATCCTTTAACTCTTCAATCATGTACGAAACAAGCATCTGGACATCAATCGACCTGACGATGCTTCTATCGCGCTCCAAGTGTACCAGGTTCGGTTTCAGATCCACTCCCATTTCCAGACGCGGTTCTGTGCATATATACAGGCCTCCGACAAATATCTTCCCTTTGTATTTATCCTCGTCCAAAACTGCACCTCTGCTGGTTTCCCTGCGCTTTACGCTTTCCTGTAAATGCAGATTGCTTTCCTTTATCTGTGCGTATTCTTCTGGAGTTATGCCGCTTATTTCAATAATCAGGCTATTTTCTGGCACCTTTTTCCACACAGCTTCCGTTTCCACAAAAAATGTCGGAACCATTGCGCCGCCGTATCTTCGGGACTTTACAAGGCGCGGTTTCCAGATTTCCCGCCTGCAGTAATTCTGAAAAGAAACCTGCTTTCCCGTCCGCAGCAGGACAACTGTTGCTATCTTGTAGCCTTCTCCATGGCTTCCAATCATTTCCTCTTTCCCGCGCTTGGTTGATTCCCCGAAAAGCAGTGTCTTTATGTCCAGATCACTGTGCCTGTTTCCGATTCTGATAACCTGCCCCTTTGGATCGTAGTCAAAAAACATGCTGTTTTCGCTATCCCGCCTCTGCTCATCAATGGCATTCTGGAAAAATTCCCTGACTGCCTCTGTTACGCCCCATTCAGGGACATAGTCCGCGCTTATACTTAATTCATACTTGCGCTGCATTTCATCATCTCCTTATTTGAATATTTTCTTCCAATCGTCCACCACCGTCTTTGCCAGATCCTCTTTTTTCCGGAGGGCAACTGTGATCGTTTCATCCACACTATTAGCGACCACAAGGTCTATATAGGTGCATGTGTTCCGCTGCCCAATCCTATGTATCCTGGAAAGGCTCTGTTCATAGGTCGCGTAATTAAAGTTTTTGCTGTAGTAGACGCATGTGTCGGCAGCAGTGAGCGTGATGCCAGTCCCTGCAGTATCGATCTGGCCGATAAAAAGAACCGTATCCGGGTCTTCTTGGAACTGCTGCACCAGCGCCCCTCTGTCCTCTTTTTTGATATCGCCATAGATGGACACCGATTTTTTCTCCGTTGGAAGAGTTTCTTCTGCCAGCTTTATGACCGCCTTTACCTCTGCAATAAACCGGGCAAATACGACCAACTTTCGCCCTGCCCCGATCACATAATCGAGGATGATATCTTTGAGCGCATCCAGTTTTGCCGTACTCACCTGTTCTGGCCGCTCCGCATCGTCCTGTACCAGAAACCCGCCTGTCAACTGCTGCAGCCGCAGGAGTTTTGTAAGCACCGTTGTTGCTGTCACCTGGCCGCCGTTTGCAAGTTCTGCATAAGAATCCCTGCGGAGCGTGTCATATAGGTTGCGTTCTTTTTTAGTCATTTCAATCTGGCGCGTTTCGAATGTCTGCTCCGGCAGGTCAATCGCCTCTTCTTTGGTGATCCGGAAAGCAATGCTGTGTTCCTTTCGCACCAATCCGTCCAAATCCTTGTAACCGACAATCTTTTTATTGTTGAAGCCTCCCATGACCGCATAGCGTCCACGAAATGCATAGTAACTGTCCCCGAATACAGTCCGGTCTAAAAACCTGTACTGCGACCAGATATCGATCGCATCGTTCTGTACTGGCGTCCCGGACAGGATCAGCTTGTATTTTGCCGCGTCCCCCAATTCATGGATCGCTTTGGACTGCTGCGCATTGTGTGTCTTTATGCGCTGGCTCTCATCGCAGATGATCATATCTGCGTTAAATTCCTTTAATGCTTCAAACACACCCTCGCGCCATACTGATTCAAAATTTATTACAGCTACTTTTAATTTGGGATAGCGGTATTTTTCTAAATCAGATATGGATTTCAGACGCGCCCGCTTATCTCCCAATAACGTCCGGCAAGTAACCGGGAAATCTGCGGCTTCATCAAATTCCTTGGGCCATACAGCTACCACGGAAGTCGGGGCAATGATAAGCACCCTGTCAATAGCACCCAACTGATACGCCGCGCCCATGGTCGCGATTGCGGTTAATGTCTTGCCGCATCCCATTTCAAACAAGAATGCGAACCCGCTGCTTATTTTCCCTTTCATGAGCCACCACCCCGCTTCTCGGCTTTCCCGGATGGTTTTTCCTGTACCAGCCGGACTATGTAGACGCATTTGTCTACCCGGTAAGCCTCATAAATTTCCGTCTCCCCTTTCTGCCGTCTTGAAGCATTTATAGTAGACAGCTTTTTCTTTGCCTCCGCGTTGGTTTCGTACTCAAAGCACATATTTTTATGCTTTGACTGCATGAAGCCCTCTATGGCGATACGCTCATCGCTTTTCTGGCCGTGCTTGAAATTATTTTTCGGCGGCAGCTTTACGTTGTAACGCAGTTTCACTCCATCATCACTCCTTCCGTTTGGAAATAGATAATTGATATAATTCATGTTCTCATTGGTTACTGTGTCTGCAATGGTCAGCCCATCCGTTCCGGGAATCACAGAATCAATGCTTACGGCTTGGATGCGCCGCCCCTGCTTTTCCCGCTCATTCCCTATGGCAGACCGCATGTTCTGGTAGGCAATTGTCCTAAATGCCCATCGGTGGAGTCCTGGACGTTCAAACCATAACCTTGCCGCCCGGAGGAACCGGAAAATAACCACATCGTACCATTCATCTTCCGGGAGCCGGCGCATCTTAAGGTACTCACCGACCATGTGGTGGTTTTCCGTAATAAACGCGCATTCCTCTCTGCTGAATGCCATTTCCGTCATACCCCCGGTGAGGGTTCCTGTCCTTTCTCAAATCCTCCACCCCCTTATTATTTGCCCTGCATCGGGAGTGCCAGTTCAGGCGGCGCGATCTCATTCCTGAAACCCTGCTGTAAATAAGACACTTTTTTCAGATGCCGCCCGCTGATGCCGTATTTTGGATTGTACCCGAAGATGTTTACATAATCCTGCAGGTCTCCGCGCTCCATACCCATAGCCTTGGTGACTTCTAGCAGGGCCTTTACATCGTCAATCGCACGGTGCGAGTTCACGACCTTGCCAGCAAGCCCGTAATGTTCAATGGCATTTGCTAACTTGTGCGGGTACGCCGCCCGGTCTTTGTATACGGTCAGCGTGTCAAGGTAATCCGCAGCATTGAACCTGTGCAGCCGTTCCCTATACTGCGGCCCCTCGCTGTCGTGCGCCATCTGGAGTACATAAAGGAAAGCCAAAAAATTCAAATCAAACTGTGCGTTATGCGCCACAAGCAGTGTTTCCTTGGAATCCGCATCCACTTCACCGGCCATGATCTGCGCAAACTGAGCCGCCATTTCGTCTTCGGATATGCCCTGTTCTACGAGCATCTGGTCTGTGATACCAGTCAGTTCCACGATCTTTTCAGGGATTTTCATGCCGTCCGGCAGCTTACAATAAACATCCATTTCCCGCCATATTTCTGCTTTCCCCTCAAAGTTCCTGCGGACGCCAATTGCCGCCAGCTCTATGATCCTGTGCGCCTGTGCATTAAATCCGGTTGTTTCTACATCAAAAAACACAATGTTTCTATACAGGTCAAGCAGGCTGTCTAGCCCGTTGCCTTGTGCTTCCTGTGTGCCTGGCTTTTCTATGGGTGCCCAACCGCACCGCACGATGCAGCTTTCCCCACATTCTGAACAGCATTGATATGGCTGTGCGCAATACGCCGCCGTGCCGCACATGCCGCTTTTTGACTGCCCAGTTAAACACTTTTTTGCTTCATTCAATCTTATCCTCTCCTTTCTGCGTATCCTATTTTATTTGCGCCACCCCATCTTCTTTCCGCACCAATGGCAGTGTGTGTGATGCATCTGTACACGCCTGTGGCAGCTTGGGCAGAGCCACACGCCGTTTTTCCTCACAGGCTTGTCTTCATAGCTAAACCTTGATAGCATATCGCTGTATTGCTTTGCAAGGTCGTGGTAATCCTGCAACGTACTTTCCAGTTCTTCTGCCGCGTTCTCCTGCAGCGTCTGCGTGGTCACTTTAAATTTAAGAAGCACATCATCCAGTGATTTTTCCCATGCCCCGATCATTCCTCATCACCGCCCTTAAAAATTATTATGCCAAATACATCCTGCACGACTTCCCTTACCATATAGTCAATCAACAATATCACTGGAAGGATCAGCCATTCGCCGCCTATTGCAAAATACCCTCTTATGCTATATGTATGTGGGAGCGCAAAAGCTGTCAGCGCAATCCCTGCCAATATCAAATGCCAGTTTTTAACCAGGTACTTTTTCACTGCTGCATCCTCCTGCTGGGTCCATAAGCCCAAATGTGAGCAGTGCCATGTTTGCCGCCCTCATCTGGTGTGCGTATAGGTTTCTTTTTACCGGATACTTTGCAAATGGCTTTAAATCTTCCGTTGGCCGGACACGCTCTGCATCCACAGCCTCCTGCACTGCATTCAGGCGATACCGCTCTGCATTCAGCGGCTTTGGCAGCGGGATGAGTTTGGAAAGCCTGTTCAGAAGTTCTGCGCATACCAACCCCTCCCACCAATTCTGTTTCTTATTCCACTTCATCATGCCGCCCCATGATTTCATAACTGCAGTCTGCGTGGAATCAGCTTCAATAATTACGATGTATCCATTGTCCATTTTGATCCGCATATCCTATCCCCCTAACATAAAGTTAATTCATATTCCGGCTTCCCGTTTTCTGGCCTGTACACCAATGCAGCATAAAACTTGCCGTGCTTTTTATAAATCTCTGGAATCATCTCGCTAAAGGCACTGCCGGACGCGCTCCCATGGCTTATCTGAACACAATCTTTCACTGGTTCGTTCGACATCCCCTGTGCTATCAAGGATGCGGCTTCGTTTGAATCCGTAATAAATATTTTGTAGCTTAACCCGGAAGGAATATACTCATCCTGCTCCTGCTCAATCCAGATATTTTCCGAATGTCCGTCCTGGTAATTCAGTTCCAGCCTGTTTCCTAAGTCTGAAATCCAGGCATTCACACCATATGCTGTTGAATGGTGGATCGGATACCCGGCGCGGCGGCTCCTTTCTTCATCCTTTTCATAATCCGTAGGGAAAAGCCTGTTCGCCAGTTCCCACGCTTCTTTAACACTTGATACTTTCATCCTGCTTCTCCTTTCTTTCTGGCGTTACTGATGGAGGGGTAAGCCGCTGATTTCTCTTTGCCAG
>ERZ778518.2196-NODE-2196-length-11154-cov-4.027390_pt1 | contig 11154 bp, 12 predicted proteins | sample MGYA00510340_ERZ778518 | MGnify/ENA primary metagenome ERZ778518 (study PRJEB29527, sample SAMN07138967) | mouse gut metagenome | material: feces | host: mouse | place: China:Nanjing | collected 2016-01-25 ... | reverse complement strand
ACATGACCCATAAGAAAGTACATCTGCGGCACAGAAAGACCGGCAGAGTGTACCAGGACCCGTCCAGAGGCACCTGTCCCTCCATGACTATCCTGGAAAATATGTCTCTTGCGGACAATAAGGGCAGAAGATACAGTTTAAGAAAGGGGGTGCAGAAAGGCAGAATGGAGTATTACCGGGAGCTGTTGGCACAGTTGAATCTGGGACTGGAAGATAAGCTGTATACTCGCGTAGGCGATCTGTCCGGCGGGCAGAGACAGGCGTTGGCGCTGCTGATGTCTACGATGACACCCATTGATTTCCTGATTCTGGATGAACATACCGCGGCGCTGGATCCCGGAACGGCTGAAATCATCATGAAGCTGACAGACAGGATTGTCCGGGAAAAAGGTGTGACAACCATCATGGTAACCCATAATCTGCGTTATGCACTGGAATATGGAAACCGGCTGGTGATGCTCCATGAGGGGAAAATCATACTGGATAAATCAGGTGAGGAAAAGAAACGGATGGATACGGAAGAGGTGATGGGGATCTTTAACCGGATCAGTGTGGAGTGCGGGAACTGAATTTATTTTGGGTGGGGAAAAGCAGCCGTTTCATAGAACATCACCAGCTTACCAGGTGATCAAAACAGGTGATCAAAATCCGTATACAGGGAAATTCATGAATTGAATTTCCCTGTATACATATGTATTAACCAATCAATTTATCCACATTCAGAATATGCTCTACCAGCCAGTCTGTCAGGAAAGTAAGAATGTCACGGATTGCCTCATCGCTGTTTTCATCCAGAGATTCCAGATCGAGCCCTTCCAGTTTGGCGATAAATGCGTCATGCTGCACTTTTTGCGTGAACATGCCCTTATAACCGATTTCTTTCATATAGTTTTCTTCATGTTCAAAATGGAACTTTGTGTAATCTCTCAGATTTTCCAGAATTGTGACGATATTGTCATATTTATCGGGGATAAATTCATTTTGCTGTAACTGATAAGCTTCCTCGGCGATTTCAAACAGCCGCTTGTGTTCCTGGTCCACGAAATCAATTCCTGTTTTGTAATTGTCTTTAAACTCGTACATAATGGGTATTCTCCTTTTTATTTATGAAAATAAAGTTCGCAAAGCATGCTTTCTATTGTTTATGAAAATAAAGTTCGCAAAGCATGCTTTCTATTGTTTATGACAATAAAAGTTCGAAAGCGTGCTTTCTATAATGTTATATATGTGTTTGATCTGATGATATTACCATCTCTGTCTGCATTTTTCTTCGCAGTATTTACAGCGGTAAACTTCTTTTTCCGGATCGGTCAGGACGAAAATATGTGGCAGTCCCTGTTCGATGGAAGTGATGCAGCGCGGGTTTTTACACTGTATGACGTTTTTGATCTCCTTTGGCAGGGAAAGTTGTCTTTTTTCCACAATTCTTCCGTCTTTGATGACGTTCACTGTGATGGTGTGATCAATAAAACCCAGAATATCCAGGTTCAGTGTATCAATGTCACATTCCACTTTCAGTATATCTTTTCTGCCCTTTTTGCTGCTGCGTGCGTTTTTGATGATTGCCACGGTGCAGTCCAGTTTGTCAAGCTGTAAATGATGATAGATGGAAAGGCTCTTTCCTGCTTTGATATGGTCCAGCACAAAGCCTTCTTCAATTTTGCCTACATTTAACATGCGTTACCTCCCTGGTATGAAACGATGGTTTCCTGCTCCGGATTGAGTCCCAGCAGCGTGCAGATCAATGCCATGCGGACATAGACACCATATTGGGCCTGCCTGAAATATACGGCCCGCGGATCTTCATCCACTTCCACGGAAATTTCATTGACTCTGGGCAGGGGATGCAGAATGAGCATGTCCGGGCTTGCCAAAGACAGCTTTTCCTTGTCCAGTATATAAAAATCTTTCAACCGGACGTAATCTTCTTCATTGAAGAAACGTTCCCGCTGTACTCTGGTCATATAGAGCAGGTCCAGTGATCCGATGCAATCCTCCAGACGGATGACTTCTTCATAGTCAATGCCTTTTTCCCGCAGCATCTCAGTCATATAGCTGGGAATCCGCAGTTCTTCCGGTGAAATAAAGAGGAAACGGATATTGTCGTATCGGGACAGTGCATGAATCAGTGAATGGACGGTGCGTCCGAATTTCAGATCGCCGCACAGACCGATGGTGAGATCCGACAACCGGCCTTTCAGAGAACGGATGGTCAGCAGGTCTGTAAGCGTTTGGGTGGGATGTTGATGCCCTCCGTCACCGGCATTGATCACCGGGATTTTGGAACGGCTTGCCGCAACCATGGGCGCGCCTTCTTTGGGATGGCGCATGGCACATATATCCGCATAACAGGAGATAACCCGTATGGTGTCGGAAACACTTTCACCTTTGGAAGCGGAAGAGGAATCCGCATCGGAAAATCCGAGTACCTGTCCGCCCAGATTCAGCATGGCCGCTTCAAAACTGAGCCGTGTCCGTGTGCTCGGCTCATAAAAGCAGGTGGCCAGTTTTTTTCCTTCGCATATGTGAGCATACCGGTCCATGTGCTGTTCCATATCGCCGGCCAGGTCAAACAGGCGTTCCAGTTCCTGGACTGTAAAATCCAGCGGACTCATTAGATGTCTCATGATAAATTCTCCTTCTTTTCTGTCAGACTGAAAAACTATGCGCAAAAAAATCGAAGGAACCAGGTCCCTCCGATTTTCTATATTAGGCTTTGTAGGAAACCAGTTCTGCCACAGGTTTTCTTCTGGGAGCAACAGGAGTTTCATCCGGATAGCCGATGGGAATGAGGGCAACCAGTTCCCGGTCATCAGGAATGTCAAGCAGAGTGGAAGCGGTATCTCCGTCAAAAATCCCCACGATGACGGAACCAATCCCCTGCTCATAAGCTGCCAGACAAAATGCCTCAGAAGCCACGCCTGCATCGTACATCTGCCATGTGTCGCCACGGGGCGTTGTAAAGGAACCATCTCTTTCATAACCGCATCTGTTTTTGATTACGGTTACGGCAATCAGCATGGGTGCATTCTGAATGATGACTCCGTTATTGGGAAACGTGGATGTGCATTCACTGCCGATTTTGTCTTTTAACGCGCCTTCCACAGCTATGTAGCGAACAATCTGTGTATGCTTCCAACTGGGGGCATACGAAGCGGTTTCGACAATATCCTCAAGCAACTGATGGTCAATCGCTGTGTCCTTGAATTTGCGGATACTTCTACGGCCTTTGATACATTCTTTTGCAGTCACGTTGAATCCTCCTTTTGTATATTTTCACTTTTTTATAATAGCATATACCCTCTTTTCTTTCAATGAAAATCTGTTATAATATGATATTGGCGTTTTGGCAGGTTCTGATGCAGATGAATGATTGGTTTACAGAACATGCATTTGGTTGTTTCTGACAACAGAGCGTGCAGAAAACATGTTTTCATTGCTTATGACAGTGGAACGTGCGGAAGTATGTTTTCAGTTGTTCCTGACAACAGAACGTGCGGAAACCGTGTTTTTGATTCATGACAACAGAAAGTTCGCAAAACGTGCTTTCTATTGTTGTTTACAATTCTGTAATGTATGCAGGCGTATAGGAGGTAAGCTGTATGGAACTGGATATGACGAAAGGAAAGCCCTCAGGGCTGGTGATCAGATTTATCATCCCTCTGATTATTGGAAATATATTTCAACAGTTGTATAATATGGTAGATACCATTATTGTGGGGCAGTTTGTCGGTGTGAAGGCGCTGGCAGCGGTGGGCGCCACGGGAACGGTTATGTTTCTGATCCTTGGCTTTATGCAGGGGCTTACAACCGGCTTTACGGTATTGACATCCCAGCGCTTTGGCGCCGGAGATATGGAAGGGATGAAGAAGAGCGTGGCAGCGGCAGTGCTGCTTGCAGTGGTATTTACCGTTGTGATGACCCTTGGCAGTCTGGCGGGGATTGACGGCCTGCTGCGGTTGATGAAGACGCCGGAAGATATTTTCGATATGTCCAGGAGCTATATCAGCGTTATCTGTATGGGTATGGGCTGTACCGTACTCTATAATCTGATGGCCAGTATACTCCGTGCGGTGGGCAACAGTAAGATCCCTCTGTATTTTCTGATGGTTGCGGCGTTTATCAATATTGTGCTGGATCTCATATTTATTATCTGCTTTCAGATGGGCGTGGCCGGTGCGGCCTGGGCCACCGTTATTTCCCAGGGCGTGTCAGGTCTGCTCTGCGTATTGTATGTATTGAAAAAGGTGGAAATACTCAAGCTCAGGCGCAGTCATTTTGGCATAGATATCCATCTGTTTTGGATGCAGTTGTCCATTGCGCTGCCGATGGCATTTCAGTTTTCCATTACGGCGGTGGGGGCGATTATGGTCCAGGCAGCGTTGAATATGCTGGGTTCCATGGCTGTGGCGGCATATACGGCCGCTTCCAAAGTGGAGCAGCTTGTGACACAGCCATTCCTGGCCATGGGGATGACGATGGCAACCTATGCGGGACAGAACAGAGGGATCAATGCCTGTGACCGTATCAGCCAGGGGGCCCGTTGTGCGTTCTGGTTTACGGCTGTGTACGCTCTGGTGGTGTATGGGCTGATCATGCTGTTCAAGCACCATCTGATTGCCATGTTTGTATCGGAGAATCTGGCTGAAATCGAGAGGTATGCTTCGATTTACCTGTTTTTGTGCGGAAGCTGTTTTATTCCCCTTGGCATGATTTTTATTTATCGCAATATTTTGCAGGGATGCGGCTTTGCGCTGATACCCACCACCGGCGGGATTGTGGAGCTGGCCAGCAGGGCGGTTGTTGCCATGATCGCAGCGCGCTATGAGAGTTTTTCGGGCGTGTGCATGGCCAATATGTGCGCGTGGATTTCGGCAGGTGCGTTTCTCTGGTTGTCCTATCTGTTGATTTTCAGGAAAATCAGGCGTCAGGGGCATTTTTGAGAATTATTCAGCGCCAGTTGTTCGAAGAGCAGGCCGGTCAGGAACCATAGCGGCGCATAATCCAGCCGGATCCGTTTCCGGATATGGTAGCGGGAGTGTTCATAGTTCCATGGGCACAGATCTTTTTTTGCCAGCAGGGTTCCGGTGGTGAACTCTGCGATAAAAATGCAGGCCATATATACAAGGCCGCGGATGTATACAGGAAACTGTCTGGTCAGGACATAGACCGGTTTCAGGAATACAGCCATACCATAGATAAAGAACATAAAGACAGAGGTATTTCCCATACCTGTCTTTTCACGTCTGCGGAAGGATTGCAGGGCGGTAAAGGATATTTCCAGACACCATCCCAGAATACCGCAGCGCAGAAACATTTTGATAAAGTTTTTCATAGGAACAGTATTTCCCGATTATGGAAAGATATTCCGCTGTCATAAAAAACCGTCATTGAAAGAGGAGCCCTTATGTGGAAAGAGACAATCGAAAAATATGAACAGGCACTGGACTATATGGAACAGGTGAAAGGGCGGGGAATCGTACTGGGTCTGGATTCCATGCGGCGTCTGGCAGAGCGCATGGGGAATCCACAGGATGATGTGCAGTTTGTTCATATTGCGGGTACGAATGGCAAAGGGTCTGTGCTGGGCTTTCTGTCCACGGTTTTGAAATATGCCGGATACCGGACGGGCCGGTACAGTTCCCCGGCGGTTTTTTCCAGGCTGGAACAGATACAGGTGAATGGCAGGCCTATTTCCAGGGCAGATTATGCGGCGGGCATGGAAGCGGTACGTCAGGCGGCGGAAGAACTGGAAGCGCAGGGGTATCCCTACCCTACGCCTTTCGAGGTGGAGACTGCTCTTGCCTTCTGGTATTTCAGGGAGAAGCAGTGTGAGATTGCCGTGCTGGAGGCCGGGATGGGCGGGCTTACAGATGCCACCAATATCGTCGGCACCACCGTGGCCGCGGTCCTGACTTCCATCAGTATGGATCATATGGGGATGCTGGGAAATACATTGGAAGAAATCGCCGTGCAGAAAGCGGGAATTATAAAAAACAACTGTTATGTAATTTGTATGAAGCAGGCGCTGCCTGTGATGGATACCGTGGAGCGGATCTGTGAGGAGCAGGGGGCGACACTGCGGATTGTGGATGTATCCTCAGCCCGGAAAATCCGCTATGGCATCGAACGACAGCGTTTTTCCTATGGGGACCTGGATGGTTTGGTGATATCACTGCCCGGCAGATTCCAGACGGAAAACGCGGTGGTGGCGGTAAAAACCATAGAGACACTGCGGGACTGCGGATTCCCGGTATCGGAAAAGATGCTCAGGAAAGGGCTGCTGGAAACCAGGTGGCCGGGGCGGTTTACCGTCCTTGCAAAACGCCCCTATTTTATCATTGATGGGGCCCACAATGTGGATGCCGCACAAAAATTAAAAGAATCTGTCAGATTTTATTTTACAAATAAAAAGATAATTACTATAATGGGGATAATGAAAGATAAAGAATATGAGAAAATCGCTGCATTGACGGCGCCGTTGGCGGAGCAGGTGATTACCGTGGCTGCGCCGGGAAACGGGCGGGCGCTGCCCGCATATGAGCTGGCCGGCGTTGTCAAGGAATACAATCCCAATGTAACGGCAGCGGACAGTCTGCAGGAGGCGGTGGAGATGAGTTATCTTCTGGCAGACCGGGACAGTGTGATACTGGCCTTCGGCTCGCTGGCCTGTCTGGGGAAACTGGCGGGGATTGTGGCAAACAGAGACAAGATCAGGAGAGACGCACATGGTAGATCAGGGGAAAGTTGAAGAGGCAATACGGCTTTTGCTGGAAGGGATCGGAGAAGATACCTCCAGGGAAGGGCTGCGGGATACACCTGCGCGGATTGCGCGCATGTATGGAGAAATCATGCATGGCATGTCAGAGGAGGCAGGAACCCATCTTTCCAGGAAGTTTTCCGTGGAGAGCAATGAAATGGTACTGGAAAAGGAGATTGTATTTTATTCTATGTGTGAACATCATCTGATGCCTTTTTTCGGGAAGGTCCATATCGCATACATACCGGACGGCTATGTAGTGGGGCTGAGTAAACTGGCAAGGACAGTGGAAGTCTTTGCCGGGCGTCTGCAGATACAGGAGCGGCTGACGGCACAGGTGGCAGACGCCATTATGGAAGAATTGAAACCACAGGGGGTGATGGTAATGGTGGAGGCAGAGCATATGTGTATGACGATGCGTGGTGTGAAAAAACCGGGCAGTCAGACCATGACAGTTGCCGTGCGGGGCATTTTTGAAGAGAAACAGGAACTGCAAAGCCGGTTCTGGTCCTGTCTTGCCAGGTGAACGAAATGAAAAGGGTTGACAGGATTTTAAAACATGCCGTTTTTCGGGCATGCATCGAAAAAAACAGGGAATGTGAAAAAGACAGGATATTTTGCAGGCATGATGTGGAGCATTTTCTTTCCGTAGCCAGGATTGCGTATATTCTCAATCTGAAAAAGAAAGTCAGGCAGAAGAGGGAACTGATCTATGGGGCGGCGCTGCTTCATGATATTGGACGGTACAGACAATATGAAGAAGGGATACCCCATGAGAAGGCAAGCGCGGTACTGGCGCCGGGTATCTTAAAGGACTGTGGGGTTGATGAGAAGGAGACGGAACAGATTGTGGATGCCATCAAAAATCACAGGAATGCCGGTATCCGAAAAGAGAAAAGCCTGCGGGGCATTCTGTATCAGGCGGATAAGCTGAGCCGGGGATGCTATATCTGCCCGGCTGAGTCGGCATGCAACTGGAAAAACAATAAAAAAAATATGCGGCTTCGGTATTAGGGGATAAGCTGTAATTAAGAAAGAGAGGAAAATAGGATGAAAATTGGCAATCGTGAATTTCAGGTATCGGATTCTGTGTATGTTATGGGCATTTTAAATGTGACCCCGGATTCTTTCTCGGATGGCGGGCAGTTCAATGATCCGGATAAGGCACTGCGTCATGTGGAAGAAATGATTGCGGCAGGTGCGGATTTGATTGATGTGGGCGGCGAATCCACAAAACCCGGTTCGGATTATTCCCTGGAAACAGAGGAAGAAATGGAACGGGTGGTTCCGATAATCGAAAAAATTAAAGCCAGATTTGATATACCCGTATCTTTGGACACCTACCACAGCCAGACCGCCAGGGCAGGCATTGCGGCAGGTGCAGATATGATCAACGATATATGGGGACTGAAATTTGATCCGGAGATGGCAGGGGTGATTGCACAGGCTGGTGTTGCCTGCTGCCTGGTACACAACAGAAAAGAAGCGGTTTACAAAGATTTTATGGCTGAAATAACGGATGATATGGGAAAGAGCATTCATCTGGCAGAGAAGGCGGGAATTGCCAATGACAGGATTATCCTGGATCCCGGTATTGGATTCGGTAAAACCCGTGAGCAGAGTCTGGCGGCTATTAATGGCCTGGAAGAGCTGCATATGTTTGGTTATCCGGTGCTGCTGGGGGCTTCCAGAAAATCCGTGATCGGTAATACCCTGGATCTGCCGGTTACCGACCGGGTAGAAGGGACGATAGCGACTTCCGTGATCGGTGTGATGAAAGGCTGTGCCTTTATCCGTGTACATGATGTGAAGGAAAATGTGCGTGCCATCAGGATGACGGAGGCAATTCTGCATGCGGGAAGATAAAAACCGGTATGGGTTTTCCGGCGGAGACAGAGATGAAATCCGTATAGAGGGGTTGGAAGTGTATGCCCGTCACGGGGTATTTCCGGAAGAAACGAGCCTGGGACAGAAATTTTTTGTAAATGCCACACTGTATACAGACTGCCGCAGGGCAGGGAAAAGTGACGATTTGTCCCTGTCCACGGATTACGGGGCTGTCTGCCAGGTGATCCACCGTTTTCTCACGGATCATACATACAGACTTCTGGAGGCGGCCTGTGAAAATCTGGCCCGGAAGCTGCTGTTGGAGTTTCCGGGAGTCCAGGGGCTTACATTGGAAATCCGCAAGCCTTCCGCGCCGATTCCACTGCCGTTTGCATCGGTTTCCGTGACTGTGACCAGGGGCTGGCGCCGGGCAGTGGTTGCCTGCGGCTCGAATATGGGCGATAAGGAGCAGTATATAGAAACAGCCGTTCATAAAATAGCAGATGATATGAATTGCCGTATTGTGCGCTGTGCGGATCGGATTGTAACAAAGCCTTACGGCGGAGTGGAGCAGGATGATTTTGTAAATGGGGCACTTCTGATAGAAACCTTATATGAGCCGGAAGAACTTCTGGAATTTTTAAACCGTCTGGAAACGGAAGCCGGACGGGAACGCAGCGGGCACTGGGGACCGAGGACGCTGGATCTGGATCTGATATTTTACGGGGACGAGATCATCCGGACGGGGAAGCTGACAGTGCCTCATCCGGATATGTGCAACCGGGATTTTGTACTGACACCGTTGGCACAGATTGTACCGGACTGGATACATCCTCTCTATGGAAAATCTGTCACAGTACTTCTGGAAGAACTGCAAACCAGGGCAAAGCAGCCTGCAAAAGCAGATGAAAGATGAGAAACGGGCGACATGACGCTTACCTGAGTCATGTCGCCCGTTTGTATGTATTTGGCTATTGTTTGGAAGCGCTGTCCGATTGTGCCACGGCCGTGGCTGCCGCCGAAAATGTTTCTACCTGCACAGGGCCGTACAGGGGGGTATGGAATACAGGCGACGGTGTGTCATAGGCATTGAAATAGACATACTGGGAAGTGGCGTTGATATTTTCATAGACGCCGGGGGCAACGACTTCTTCTCCCGTACCGTCTGTGTAAATCCGTTTTAAAGCCGGTTCCTTTGCATCGCTTTTCTGGTAATAGATGTAATCTCCGGTTACATTGAAGAAATCCAGCCGGTCTTCGGTGAGGATCTCCACAGTCTGCGAATAGAGAGAATAGCGGCAGAGTCTGTAATCCGAGGAAATGTCCATATAATAGACGTATTCGCCCTGGACGATGGGGTTATATACGTCGCCCATAAAAATGGCGGCGATGGAATTGGTGTCTGTATCCAGGGTGTACAGATAATGGTCCTTACCTGTGCCTCCAAAATAGATTTTATGATCCTGTATGCTGGCGGGGTTGATGACATAATTTTGTATTTCTTCATAATTGTCCTTGTCTATATCAATGCGGCAGAGAGAAGTGCCGGTTTTCGTACTGTAGGACTGGTAGAAAATGGTATTGTCCCACAGAGACAGGGAAGGAGACGGCACGCGCTTGAGGCAGACAGAGGATTTCCCGTTCTTTTTGGAGCGATATACGCCGTTGGTCCGGAACATGGAAGAAAAATGATCGGAAGCGGAAGAGGAAGACTGATAATAATACAGGAAATTGCCTGCCGCATTCAGGGAACTGACCTGTGCGTTGGACAGTTTCTTCACATCCGTTTCATCCGGATTCATGACATACAGGGCATAGTTATCATAGGCGTTGGCGAAATAAACTTTTCCGTCGTCTTCACAGAAAAGTCCTCCATTGTTTAGATTTCCTGCGGTATTGCCCACCGTGCCGGCCGGGTTTTCCGGTACTTTTTTGGAAACGTAGGACCAGGTGAACAGAGCGGCAAACAGTACGACGGGGATTGTTATGAGCAGGATGTTTTTGAGTAGTTTCATAATAGACCTCCTAACATTGGTGACTGACTGTCAATGTCTATTAAGAGTATACCACGATTATCGGTTTCGTAAAGTGGCTGAGTGGGGATTTTCAGTGATTTTTCGCAGGGAACGGGTCGTCTGCCTTCTGGCTTTTGCAGAAGGCATCCTTCCACAGGATTGTCACCATTTTCCCACCCATACTGCTTGCACGAGTCATGGAATTGTTATAAGATATAGAAGATGAAAATCTACTTCTGATACAGAGATTTACATAGACAACAGGCACAGCAGCAGCCACTGCTGCCCGCGGCGCAGAAAGGATTATGAGCAGATGGATTTAGGCGAACTCAGGCAGGGAATTGATGAAATAGACAGACAGATTGTGGAACTGTATGAAAAGCGTATGGAAATTTCACGTCAGGTGGCAGGATATAAGATACATACAGGCAAAAAAGTATTTGACAGAGCCAGAGAGGAAGAAAAGCTGAGGGCCGTGAAGGCCCTGACCCACAATGCCTTTAACAGCCATGGCGTCGAAGAGCTGTTCGAGCAGATTATGTCCATGAGCCG
>ERZ778518.2191-NODE-2191-length-11185-cov-8.092812_pt1 | contig 11185 bp, 10 predicted proteins | sample MGYA00510340_ERZ778518 | MGnify/ENA primary metagenome ERZ778518 (study PRJEB29527, sample SAMN07138967) | mouse gut metagenome | material: feces | host: mouse | place: China:Nanjing | collected 2016-01-25 ... | reverse complement strand
GGATTGGGGACTTTCACCCGTTAGAACGTGTGCCCACCGGGCACACCAAAAAAGCCCGGGGAAACAAATTCCCCGGACACATTATACATGACAATAAAAGACCCGCAAAACGTGGATTCTATTGTTTTCCATGCCGGGACGCCTTTCCCGGTTTTTTTTCATCCATTCTCTTCAATACTTTAAATACGTCTTCATTGTTGCCCATCACGATGAGATGATCCTCTTCTTCAAAATAGTAGTCCGGAGGCACAACAAAATCCGTTTTTTCTCCCTTTTTGATGCCCAGTATATTAATATGGTATTTCGCCCGGATATCCACTTCCCGCAGCGTCCTTCCCACCCAGTTTGCCAGGGGCAGAATTTCATAGATGGAACATTCCCGGCTCAGTTCAATATAGTCAAACACATGGCTGGCGCTGCAGCGGTTGGCCAGCCGTTCCGCAATATCACGGTCCGGATATATAACCTCATCGGCCCCGTTCCGCAGAAGAAATTTTGCCTGTATATCCCGTACCGCCTTGCTGATTACATATTTGGCGCCCATCTCCTTCAACAGACTGGTAATCTCAAGACTGCCCTGAAAATTTTCTCCGATGCAGACAAAACAGTAATCAAAATTGTCCACGCCCAATGTTTTCAGCACATCCACCTTGGTGCAGTCTCCTATTTTCGCGCTGGTGACAATGGGAAGCACCTCTTCCAGCGCCTCCTCCTTCTCATCAACCGCCAGTATCTGATTGCCCAGCTCCGCCAGTTTTCTGCAGAGATGATAACCAAATTTCCCCATTCCAATGATCAATACCGATTTCATATTCCAATTCCCTTCTTTCCGTATGTCCCCGCCGGCCCGCTGCGTTTTGATCCGTATTCAATTTATCCCACCGTAATCCTGCCCAGGGGATACTGCACCGGATCTGTCTTTTTCTTCTGCATAAACGACAGAGCAAAGGTCATGCTGCCAATCCTGCCGCAGTACATCAGAAAAATAATCACACACTTGGAAACCGCCGACAGATCTCTTGTAATACCACATGTCATCCCTACCGTCCCCATGGCGGAACAGATTTCAAACATCACATTGTCCATGGACAACTCCGGCTGAATACCGCATATAATGATTCCCGCTGTCAGCGACATCAGAAGATTGAGCATCAGCACCATACTGGATTTCTTGATAATTTCGTCCGGAATCCTCCGTTCAAATACACTGCAGCCGTTTTTGCTGCAAAGGCTGTTCCAGGTATACATGATCAGCACTACCACCGTAGTCGTCTTGATTCCGCCGGCAGTGGAGCCCGGACTGCCCCCGATGAACATGAGAATCATGGTCAGCAGCTTGCTCCCATTGGACAACGCCCCTGTATCCACTGTATTAAACCCTGCCGTCCTGGCCGTCACGGAAGAAAAGAGAGCCTCCAGAATCTGGGTGCCCGGAGAATGCCCCGCAAACAGAGCCTGTCTCTCAAACAGCCAGAACAGCAGGCCGCCTCCAAACACCAGGCCGCCGGTCATCAACAGCACAATTTTCGTATGCAGCATATATTTCCGTATATGAAAGCCGTGGATATACACATCCTGCCAGACGATAAAGCCGATACCGCCCACTATGATCAGCGCCATAATGACCAGATTCACAACAGGATCCGCAGCATAGGCAGTGAGAGATGCATAGGCTTCCTTCTCTCCCATCAGGTCAAATCCGCCGTTACAGAAGGCTGACACAGAATGGAAAATGCCATAATAACAGCCTTTTGCCAGCCCAAACTCCGGCACAAAGCGCAATGCCAGCAAAAGGGCCCCCACCCCTTCCAGCAGCAGGGTTCCCTTGACAATCAGCTTTGTCAGCCGTACCACGCCGGCGAGCTGCAATGTATTGATACTCTCCTGTAAAAGTTCCCGTTCCCGCAGGCTGATTTTCCTGCGGATATAGATGGAAAAAAACACGCCGATGGTCATAAATCCCAGCCCACCGGTCTGAATCAGTATAAGAATGACAATCTGTCCAAACAGTGTCCAGTGCCTGTATGTGTCCGCTGTCACCAGCCCCGTCACACAGGTGGCGCTGGTCGCTGTAAACAATGCATCCAGCGCTCCCGTTCCTTCCTGCGACGCACAGGGCAGCATCAAAAGCACAGTCCCTGTTAGAATAATGATAAAAAATCCCATGGCTATCAGCTGAATCTGCGACAGCCCGCCCTGTTTCTTACGTTTCATTTCTTTTTCCTGTTTTTCTCAATGTATTTATATGACCCCCAGAGATTCCAGTATCCCATAGGCAATGGCCTCTGCTATGGCCTCAAATTCCAGGTCAAACAGCGCATTGTCCGCATCCGTGTTGATAAAGCCCACTTCCACCAGTACCGCCGGCATCTGGGTACTGTTTAAAACGATCAGATTGGGCCGCTCTGTAATCCCGATATTCCGAAAGCCCAGATAGGATAACTGTCTGTTGATATTTTTGGCTATAATCTCTGCCACGCCGCCCTTTGAATACACAAGCGACTCCACCCCCGCATAGGTATTGGGATAGGGGCTGGAATTTCTGTGAATGGAAATAAAATAATCCGCTCCCGACAGATTGCCTTCCTGCGCCTTCCGGTAGGGTGTCTCATATACGTCTTCCGTGCGGGTATATACTACATTTATCCCTGCATTCTGTAAAATATTGCCTACTGCCAGTGTAAGGGCCAGCGTATCGTTTTTTTCATAACGGCCGTTATAAACGGCGCCAAAATCCGATCCGCCATGTCCGGCATCCATTACCACCGTATAATTCGCCATAGATTTTGCTCCGCATTTCTGCTCTTACGATATGGTATGCAGATATATGGCGTCGGTGAAAAAGATCCTCTGACAGACTGCGGCTCCTTTCATTGTTCCCTTTGTCCTCCTTTATTATAATGCTTCCCACGAAAAATACAAGGGATCAAAAAATTATTGCCATAAACAAACGCAGCCCCCGTGCAATATGTACTGCACAGGGGCCTGCGTCTTTCCCGTTTACCGCATTTCCCATGCGTCGGCAAGCTGTGCCAGGCGCAGGTATTCTTTATATTGTTTTTGGCAAAACTCCGTTTTTGTCTCATCGGGTTCAAATTCGTCAATGCATTTGGCTGCCATATGGGCCAAAGCCTGCTGCACGTCTTTATGTACGCCGGCGGCAACAGCCGCATAGATCGCGGCGCCCAGGGCGCATGTCTGGTCTGCATCCAGTATTTCAATCTTTTTGCCCAGCACATCTGCCATCATCTGCATCACATAGGCGGATTTTTTGGAGATGCCGCCCACGGCCACCACTTTTTCAATGGCAAGCTGTGCCGTCTCAAAGCCGTCCACAATCCGTTTCAGTCCGCATACCGCGCCAAACACAAGTGCCCGAAAAATGCAGGGAGCCTGTGCGCCCAAAGTGAGTCCGCCGATGACGGCTCTGCGGGAATCATCGGTATCCGGATACCTGCGGCCGTTAAACCAGTCCAGGGCGATGGGGAACATATCCTCCCGCAGTTCTCCCGCCTGCCTCTGCAGCTCAGCCAGCATTACATCATCCATTTCCTGACAGAGACGATGGTATGTTTCCTCGTCCAGAAAGCGGCCTGTCTGTTCCACCGGCCAGAGCAGCACACGCTTAAACCATCCGAAAATATCTCCAAAAGCTGCCTGGCCTGTTTCAATCCCCACATAACCGGGAAGGATGGAGTGTTCCGCCAAGCCGCCGAACCGCCGGATGTCTTTCCCCCGCAGAGATTCCGCCTTTTCCACCAGCATGTCCACAGCGGAAGTTCCCAGGGTACATACAATCGTCTTTTCCCGGATGCCGGCGCCTACCGCCCCGGCATGGGCGTCAAAAGAGCTGCCGGCAACACAGATTCCCCGGGGCAGGCCAAGCGTTTCGGCCCACGCTTTCGTCAGATGGCCCGCCAGCGCTACGGCCGGCCGGGGCGCCTGTCCATATCGCTCCCGTACCAATACCAGATAGGGGTCGATGGTTTCCAGAATCTCCGCAGAGGGCAGGCCGTTCCATTCGCTGTGCCAGAGGGCTTTGTGGCCTGCCGCGCAGGCGCTGTGGTAGATTTCCTCCGGTCTGGTGTTGCCGCAGAGGCTGCCCACCATCCAGTCACAGTGTTCCACCCATGTGTAAGCCGCTTCTCTGACGCGTCCGTCTGTCCTGACTGTATGCAGAATCTTTGCCCAAAACCATTCCGCGCTGTACCTTCCCTGGTATTTTCCATAGTCTTGACTGCCCCCGGAAAAGGCTCTGTCGATCTCTTCGGCTTCCCTGGCCGCCGAGTGGTCTTTCCACAAATGGAACATGGCGTTTTCACAGGTTTCAAAACCTTCTGTCAGCGCCAGCGGCACGCCCTCCCGGTTCACAGGAACCGGGGTGGAGCCGGTGGTGTCCACGCCAATCCCCACCACGCACGCCCTCGCTTCCTGCGAAAGGCAGGACAGAGCTTCTTTTACACATTTTTCAAAGGATTCCAGATAGTCCAGTGGATGCTGGCGGAATATATTCCGTTCAGGATGCTGGTACAGCCCTTCCTTCCAGCGGGGATAAAAGGCCACACCGCTGCCCGCCACGCTCCCGTCAGAAGCGGCAACCACTGCAGCCCTGACGGAATCGCTTCCGAAATCCACACCCACTACATATTTTTCTTTTATATACAATGTCTTTTCCTCGTTCGGTTTCACTTATTTTTTTCGCCCTATGGCTTTTTTGGCACATGTGGCAATCTGCTCCGGCGTCAGCCCAAACTGCCTGAGCAGTTCCAGAGGCGCCCCGGAATGGCCGAAGGTATCTTTCACACCCACAAATTCCATGGGCACCGGATACGACGCAGCCAGCACTTCGGCTACGGCTCCGCCCAGCCCGCCGATGACATTATGTTCTTCTGCCGTGACAATCGCGCCGGTTTCTCCGGCCGCCTGTATAATCAGATCCCGGTCAATGGGTTTGATTGTATGCATGTCAATCACCCTGGCATGGATCCCCTCTGCGGCCAGGAGTTTTTCCGCTTTCAGCGCTTCCTGTACCATAAGGCCGCAGGCAATCACAGTCACATCGCCGCCCTCTGTCAGCGTGACACCTTTTCCGATCTCAAAGCGATAGTCCGGGAAACCATCTGTCACAGTTTCCACCGCGCCCCGGCCCGTCCGCAGGTAACAGGGACCGGCTGTCTCCAAAATGGCTCTGGCAGCTTCCCGTGTCTCATGCGCGTCACAGGGTACAATAACGGTCATCCCGGGAATGGTACGCATCAGGCTGATGTCTTCCACACACTGATGGGTAGCGCCGTCCTCTCCCACGGTGAGCCCGGCATGGCTTCCCACCACTTTCACATTCAGTCCGGGATAGGCCACATTGTTGCGAACCTGATCGTATACCCGGCCGGAAGCGAAAATAGCGAAGGTATGTACCAGCGCCGTTGCGCCGCAGGCGGCAAACCCTGCGCCGATGTCCACCATATTTGCTTCGGCAATGCCAACATTATAGAAACGCTCCGGGTATTTTTCGGCAAAGTATTTTGTCATGGTACAACTTTTTAAATCAGCGTCAAACACATACACGTTCTCATTGCTGCCAAACTCTTCCAGCGCCTGTCCGTAAGCTACTCTTGTCGATATCATTTCTCCCATGATTATAAGCCCTCCAGTTCCGCAATTTTACTGTCCAGCTCCGCATAAGCGGTTTCCCATTCCTCAGCAGAAGGCTGCCCTCCGTGAAAACGAACTTGGTTTTCAAAAACAGAAACGCCTTTTCCTTTTATGGTGTCTGCCACGATCATTGTAGGTTTACCATGATGGCCGGCCAACGCCTGTGTGATGGCATCTCCCACCTGTTCCACATCATTGCCGTCCACTTCCAGGACATTCCATCCAAATGCCCGGAATTTATCTCCGATGGGATAGGGTGACATCACCTCTTCCAGAGAACCGTCAAGCTGCAATTTGTTATTGTCCACAAAACCGATCAGATTGTCGGCTTTGAAAAATCCTGCTGCCATGGCCGCTTCCCATATCTGGCCTTCCTGAATCTCTCCGTCTCCCATAATGCAGAATACATGGTAATCCATGTTTTTGCTCTTTCCATACAGTGCCATGCCCAGCGCTGTTGACAATCCCTGCCCCAGAGAGCCGGCGGACATATCCACCCCGGGAACGTGCATTTCCACATGACCCGATAAGTCGCTGTCAATCTTTCTGAAGGTGGACAGGTGCTCTACCGGAAAGAATCCTTTCAATGCCAGCGTCGCATACATCGCCGGTGAGCAATGGCCTTTTGAAAGCACAAGCCGGTCCCTGTTATCTGCATCCGGATTTGCGGGGTCCACATGCATCTGGTCAAAATACAGCACTGATAAGATCTCAGTGATGGAAAAGGAACCGCCGATATGTCCCGAACCTGCATTTTGAATCGTCCTGAGTGCGGTTTTCCGTATTTTTGCCGCCCATAACTGTAGTTCTTTTTTTGTCTGCACATTCCTATCCGTCTGTTCCCCCCTTTATTTCGCTGCATTCTGACGTTTCTGTTTCAACATATCCACATAAACCGCCGCAATGATGATAATGCCTTTGAGTACATACTGCCAGTAGGAGTTGACATGCATCAGGTTCAGTCCATTGGAAATCAGGCCAATGATCAGCACACCGATAATCAGGCCGCCAACGGAACCGGTGCCGCCGAAGAAGGACGTACCGCCCAGTACGGCCGCGGCAATGGCATCTGTCTCATACCCTTCACCTGTGGAAGGCTGTCCCGAGGAAAGCCGGGCTGCCAGAACCACCCCGCAAAAGCCTGCCATAGCGCCGCTGATGGTCCAGACGAGGATTTTGATTTTGTTGATGTTAATACCGGAAAAGCGGGCCGAAGTTTCATTTCCGCCCACAGCGTAAATATGGCGGCCTGTCCTTGTCTTATTGAGCAGGAAAAAGTCCAGAATCAGGAAAATGGTCATATAAACCACCGGCAGCGGAATGGGCCCCAGAGAACCGGTACCAAATGCCCCAAAGGAGCGGTTCTGGGTTGTCACCGGAGATCCGTTGGCCAGCAGATAAGCCGTCCCCCGGCAGATAGACTGCATCGCCAGTGTAACTACAAAGGGATGAATCCCCGTATAGGTGATGATGGCGCCGTTGGCCATACCGATGATCACGCCAATCAATACGCCGACGATAATGCCTGCCCAGATGGGTAAGCCCGCATTTTCAAAGGTCATAACACAGACCACGCCTGTCAGTGCCGCCAGTGCGCCGCCTGTCAGGTCGATACCAGCCAGAATGATGGCCATCTGTACGCCAATGGCCAGATAGCAGTTGGTGGCACAGGTGCGCAGCAGGTTGACAATGTTGGTTTTGGTCAGAAAGTTGCTTCCGAATATGGAAAAAAACAGGCACATGGCCACAAGTGCCGCCAGAATACCCCAGTTCTGTTTAAAGTATTCCCGGACGGGACGCATTAATTTATTTGACTTTTCATTCATGATTTGCTACCCCCATTGCATATTTCAATATCAGTTCCTGTGAATACTCGGTATGATCCAGTTCGCCGGTGATCCGCCCTTCATTCATGATCATCATACGGTCGCTCATATTCATGACTTCGGGCATTTCAGAGGAAATCAGGATCACCGCCAGCCCCCGCTTTGCCAGATCATTGATGATGGTATAGATTTCCGCTTTTGCGCCTACATCAATGCCGCGGGTGGGTTCGTCCAGGATCAATACCCTGGGATTGGTGGCCAGCCATTTGGCAAGCAGTACCTTCTGCTGATTACCGCCGGACAGCGTGGAACAGTTGACGCGGTCGGACGGCGCTTTAATGCGCAGAGATTCCATCCCTTCGTCGATGATTTGTTGTTCTTTGTCGCTGTCCACCCGCAAACGGGAGATAAACCGGGACAGAATGCTCATGTACGGTAAAGAAGCAAGCAACCGAAAACAAGAGATAGACCGCCAGCACCACACTATTCCGAACCAAAGAAACCAAAGACCAAAAGACAAGCATTGTGGAAAAATCTAAACTTTTGGATTTTTCCACAATGCCGACTACTACGGAATCCCTCTCATTCTTTATTCCATAAAACCTATTGTAGATAATTTGTGGGTACAATGCTATATTAACAATAGGTTATAAAAAATTGTAGTTATTGTTAACCGCTTATACATGGAAATCAGAATTTAAAAATCGTACAATACGAGGAGGAGGAAAATATTATGGAGCGATTACCTGTTGGAAAAATTATACAAGGATTACGCAAAGCAAAGGGTATTACACAAGAAGAGTTAGCGGAAGTATTGGGCGTTTCAAGCGCAGCAATTTCTAAATGGGAAAATGGACAAATGTATCCAGATATTACACTGTTCCCCGTGATTGCCAGATATTTTAATATTTCCATTGATTGTCTGTTTGGATTTTCAAATGATTTGTCGGAAGAAGAATATCTAAAAAACAGGCAGGAATGTATAAAGTTATTTGCAAGTGGGAAGTGCCTTAATGGAATTGAACGGATTAAAAGGCTGGTTTATTTATATCCAACAAATGATAGGATAAAGATTGATTTGCTAAAAAATGTACTTCCATATCTAGCTTTAGAAAAAGATTCCGAAATTCGTGAAAATTTAATCCGTCAGATGATTTTGATATGTCAGAGATGTATAGATGATAGCGTTCAATCACAAAAACATTTCTTGCTTGCACATTTGTTTATTATGATTAAAAAATACGAAGATGCGTCTGCCTGCCTTGTTGATGAAAATGAATTTATGGCAATAGACATGAAGAATAGCCTAATGCTAAGAGAAAATAATGCAAATGCCATTGACATAATAGATTCAACAATAAATATGTTAGGAATACAGTTGATATATGAATTGCGTAATAAGGTATCATATTGGATAAAAAACGACTTGACATACACAAAAGATATTTTAGAAAAGCAATGCACTCTTATAACAGTATTAGGGCTAAGCCGCAATTTATATTTTATGGTTTATATGAACATGGCATATGTTTATTGTCTAAGCAGTCAAAAAAATGCAGCTTTAGAATTAATACAAAAATTTATCACAATGTATAAGGAAAATCCCATAAAAGATAGTATGCTTATCAATGTTTTTGTGTCAGGGTTTTCAAGCCAGCCGTTTGATATAATAAGAAATACGTCTGCATTTATTGAATTAAATCAAATATTGGAGGAATATTTATGAAAAACTATGGCTATTTATTATCCTATTTCAAAAGGAAAAAAGTTTGTGCGTTATTTGCACTAATGCTCTTTTCATCCTTTATAACTTTGTGTCCGCCGTTCATTACAAGAATCCTTCTGGATTACGGTATTGCAAGGCTATCAATAAAAACCGTTTTGTTGAGTGGAATATGTCTGCTATTTGTTTATATTATCAGTTTTTTTGCTAATTATTTAATCAGCCAATCATTGATCCGGACTAGTAACTACTTTGTTGCAGATATTAAAAATGACTTGATTTCAAAGGTTTTAAAATTACCTATGGAGTTTTTTGATAAACAACAGACAGGCTATATTTTAGAACGTGTAAAAGAAACTGATTCCCTAAATGTTTTTTTCTCACCTGTATTTTTAAAATTTTTGACCAGTATATTTTCGTGTGTTGGAGCGTGGATATTTATATTGTCGATACGTTGGGAATTATCCTTGATATTGATTATATTTTTGCCTGTTTTGTATTACTTTACTAATTATTCAAGTATACAAATTAAAAAAGTTTCAAAAGCATTACTTGAATCTAATGCACAAACATCCGGGAAGATTCAAGAAAATATAGGTGGTATTTCAACGATTAAAGAAATGAATTTAGAAAAACAGCGGTCAAATGAAATGGCTAAGCAAATAAGAAATGTTGCAGACCAATCCATAAAACGTAATAAGAAAATGAACCTTGCTTCTGAGGGTATACAAGGTTTTACTAATATATTTTCAGTTTTACTCATTATCTGTTCTGGATTATTTATAATTAATGGAAAAATGTCTATGGGCGATTACTGGGCAGTTTCACAGTATGCAACAGTAATATTTGCACCTATACAAATTTTGGCAAGTATTAGTGTTATGGTGCAGCCGGGGACTGCTGCTTTATCTAGAATCGGTACTATTTTAAGGCTTAAAACAGAGAATGAAATTGAGGGAAAGAGAAAAATAGAGAAAGTTACCAAAGTATCGTTTACAGATGTTTCATTTGGGTACACGAACCACAATGTTATTCAAGACTTTAATATGGTTATTCATAAAAATGAGAAAATTGCATTACTCGGAAAAAACGGAAGCGGTAAGACAACGATTGCTAAGTTGCTCATGGGATTTTATAAAAACTACAAAGGTTCTATAAAGATAAACAACATAGAATTGAAAGAAATCTCGTTATCTGATTTAAGAGAAAAAATAGGCATTGTGGCACAAAATATTGTTTTGTTCTCTGGAACTTTGATAGATAATCTGATGTATGCTGCACCACAGCTGACAGAAAACAAAATTACTTCAATTCTCCAAAAAGCGGGACTTGATATGTCTGAATTTGAAAATGGACTAAAAACTATAATAAGTGAAAACGGGAAGAATTTATCTGGTGGACAAAGACAGAAAATTGCGTTTGCAAGAATGATTATCAAAAATCCAGATGTTGTGATTTTTGATGAAGCAACATCCAACTTAGATGTCGATACCCAAGAATTGGTGCGAGAATCGGTAAATATATTATTTGCAGATAAAATTTGTATCATTATCACGCATGATTCACATATGGCAGAAATAGCTAATTCGATTGTGCGCCTTTCTGAATGACATCGGATTGATTTTTTAATGAATAAGTTAGTCAGATAAATGAAAACTGTTTTTTGCTCTCAATCAAATGCTCATGTACGGTAAAGAAGCAAGCAACCGAAAACAAGAGATAGACCGCCAGCACCACACTATTCCGAACCAAAGAAGCCAAAGACCAAAAGACAAACATTATGGAAATGTGCATAACAGGCTATGGAATCATGGATAACTCTATTCACAGCACATGGAAAAGCTAAAGTGCAGCTTTCCCACGTCCTGCAAACAGAGTTACCCACAATTCCATGAGACAGCCAGTTATACACATTCCCACAATGCCGATGACGACGGAATCCCTCTCATTCATTCATACTTGTTTCCAAACTGCAATAATGCTG
>ERZ778518.2190-NODE-2190-length-11187-cov-4.913223_pt1 | contig 11187 bp, 9 predicted proteins | sample MGYA00510340_ERZ778518 | MGnify/ENA primary metagenome ERZ778518 (study PRJEB29527, sample SAMN07138967) | mouse gut metagenome | material: feces | host: mouse | place: China:Nanjing | collected 2016-01-25 ... | reverse complement strand
TTGCCCTGCTCCGCTGTGCCAGCGCCTATCCGGCGGTTGCAGGAGATATGAATCTGGCGGCCATGGCCGCCATGGAGAAGCGGTTTGGATTGCCGGTGGGACTCTCGGATCATTCCATGGGCTCTGTGGGAGCCGTGGCTGCGGTGGCACTGGGAGGCAGAATTATTGAAAAACATTTCTGCCTGGATCGCTCGATTCAGAATCCGGATGCTTCTTTTTCCATGGAGCCTGCGGAATTTTCGGCGATGGTAAAGGATGTGAGAGCTGCACAGAGGGCGGTGGGCAGCGCCAGCTTTGAAGTGACCGGAGCGGAGCGGGGCAGTCTGGCGTTTCGCCGTTCTGTTTTTGTGGTACAGGATATCCGGGCCGGTGAGATTCTCACAGAGGATAATATTCGGATTATCCGTCCGTCCAATGGGCTGGCACCCAAGTATTATGATTTGGTATTGGGCAAAAAAGCGGTCTCGGATTTAAAAAGAGGAACACCGCTGAGCATGGAAATGGTGCAGTGATGTATACAGGCGCAGTCGTGTATACAGTTGCTACAATCAATAAATACATGGATTGGGACGGATGTAAACATAGATACGGATACGGTGACAGGAAATGAAAAATCAAACAGGACAAAAGCTGCATATCAGAAAGGTAACAGAGGCGGATGCGGAACTGCTGTTTTCCTGGGCAAATGACATTGATGTCAGGAGAAATGCTTTTACCCAGCGGGAAATTGTGTGGGATGAACATGTGCAGTGGTTAAAAAAGAAGCTGGCGGATGAAAATTGTCTGATGTATATTGCATATTTATACATGACAGATATGTCAGAAAAGCCGGTGGGACAGATCCGGCTGGACATAGAAAAGGGCAGGGCAGAAATTGATTATTCCATTATCCCACTTCTGCGGGGGCAGGGCTATGGCACAGTGCTGTTGGAGCAGGCTCTGAAACGGGCCGTGGAGGACGCCAGAAAAGCAGGCGTGGAAATCAGGACCTTCATTGGCCGGGTGAAGGCTGGCAATGTCCCTTCGGCCCGTGTTTTTGAAAAAAGCGGGTTTGAAAAGGGTGAGAAAGACGGGTGCTTATGGTTTGAGAAGGCGGGAGCGGCAATCGGCGGCGGTTTGCCGCGGATTGTGATTTGTACCCGCAAGTCCTGGAACCTGGAATATGCCCGTCGGTTAAAGAACCAATATGACGGAGAAGTAGACGTCTATATCATAGATAAAAAAGAAGAACTGACACAGGAGTTACTCAAGGAACTGACACCACAGTACGTATTTTTCCCCCACTGGTCCTGGATCATACCGGCGTCTGTCTATGGGGTCTGGCCCTGTGTGGTATTCCACATGACCGATCTGCCTTATGGCAGGGGAGGAAGTCCTCTGCAGAATCTGATTGTCCGGGGGCATACGCATACAAAGCTGTCTGCCATCCGGGTGGCGGCGGGAATGGACACCGGTGATGTGTATCTGAAAGAGGAATTGGAACTGTGGGGAACGGCGGACGAAATATTGCGCCGGGCATCCGGGATTATTTTTTCCAGGATGATCCCGTATATTCTGGAACATCATCCTGTGCCTGTGCCGCAGAGCGGCGAAGTGGTGGAATTTGCGCGCAGGAAACCCCAGGACGGGGAACTCTTGCCGGAGATGGATGAAAAGACGGTTTATGATTATATCCGTATGCTGGACGGGGAGGGATATCCCAATGCATTTATCCGGCTGGGCGATTATACCCTGCGGTTTCACGGGGCAGATTTTAAAGACGGCAGAGTGACGGCGCAGGTTGTGTTTGAGAAAGAGGCGGAAAAAGAATGAATATCCTGGTTGTGGCAGCTCATCCCGACGATGAAATCCTGGGTGTGGGCGGAACGATTGCAAAACATGTGGATAACGGCGATGAGGTGTATGCGCTGATCCTGGGGGAGGGCGGAACTTCCCGCTTTGAAAACAGAAAGGATGCACAAGAGGGCCTGGTGGAGGCGCTTCATGGAAATACCCGGAAGGCGGCGGCAGTCTTGGGCATCCGGGAAGTAAGTTTTGAAAATTTTCCGGACAACCGGTTTGACAGTGTGGATTTGCTGGATATTGTGAAAGCGGTGGAACGGAAAATCGGGATTCTCAGGCCATCCATTGTCTATACCCATCACGGCGGGGATTTGAATGTGGACCATACATTGACGTACAGAGCGGTGCTGACGGCCACCCGTCCCATGGAGGATCAGCCGGTACAGGAATTGTATGCCTTTGAAACGGTTTCTTCCACCGAGTGGAATTTTGCCTATGGGGATGCGCAGTTTGCGCCCAATGTATTTGTGAAACTGACAAAGGAGCAGTTTGAACGAAAACTGACTGCCATGCAGGCTTACGAGACAGAGCTGTGTGCGTATCCCCATCCCCGTTCCCTGGATATGCTGCGGGCCGTGGCGTGCAGATGGGGCGGTGTGGCAGGCGCCCGGTATGTGGAAGCCTTTGAGGCGGTGCGGATTTTGCGTCCATAGGGGGCAGGTACGCGATCCGAGGGAGGTGTGACATGCGTGTCATAATTCGTGCAGACGGAAACAGAGAGATTGCCATGGGGCATATCATGCGCTGCCTGTCCATTGCGGATGCACTGCGGGAGAGAGGCGCAGAGGTAACCTTTGTCACCGCCGGGCGGGAAAGCGAAGGATTGCTGAGAGAGCGGGGATATATGCCCTTTGTACTGGACGTCTCATACCGGGAAATGGAGTCGGAACTGGACAGATTTTCTGCATATTTCCGGAGACATCCGGGCGATCTGATCCTGGTGGACAGTTATTATATCACGCAGCCTTATATGGAGGCTCTGGGTAAGTTTGCCTTAACTGCCTGGATGGATGACCTGGGTGAGACGATGTTTCCGGCGGATATTGTGATCAACTACAATCTATATGGGGCAGAGGTGCCCTATCAGACCCTCTTTCAGCAGGCGGGGCTGTCTGTGCCCGGGCGATGTCTGCTGGGCTGCGGCTATGCGCCCCTGCGGGCAGGATTCGGGACGGGTATCCGTGGCAGAGTGCGGGAAAGCGTTGGAGATGTGTTGATCACCACAGGGGGCGGAGATCAGTACAATGGAGCCGGCGGGCTGTGCGGCCTCCTGGCGGAGGAGATGGAACGGGGATTGCATTCGGGTGTACGGTATCATGTGGTATGTGGTCCCTTTTCGGGGCATAAGGAGACACTGCTGCGGCTTGCCGGGCAGTATCCTGCGTTTGTCATTCATGAAAACGTGACGGATATGTGGAATCTGATGGCAGAATGTGACATCGCTGTCAGCGCTGCGGGTTCCACCATGTATGAATTGTGCAGTATGCAGCTTCCGGCAGTCTGTTTTTATTTTGCCGAAAACCAGCGCCGGATGGCAGAGTACTTTGGCAGCAGGACGGATATTGTCAATGGGGGCGATCTTTCAAAAGACAGGGAGACGGTCCTGAAACGGTTGTCGGCGGGGCTTTCCCGGCTGGAACAGGACGGGGGACTCAGGGCGCGTATCAGGCAGCAGATGGGTGCGCTGACGGACGGCGCAGGCGCAGGGCGGATTGCGGAGGCGCTGCTTGGGGCGGTTATGGAAAAGGCGTCATTATGAAACAAAGAGAGGCAAATTTTGAACTGTTGCGGATTGTAGCAATGCTGATGATTATTACGCTGCATTATCTGGACAAAGGGGGCATTCTGCCAAAGCCTGACGCGGCGTTTACCACAGCCGGGTATATGGCCTGGGGGCTGGAAGCGTTCTGCGTGCCTGCGGTGAATGTGTATGTACTGATCAGCGCTTATTTTCTGGCCGGAAGTGACTACAGGCCATGGAAAGCGGCTAAACTGTGGATACAGGTGTTTTTTTATTCCGTGGGAATTGCCGCTGTGCTGCTGGCAGTGGGGGTGATCCCGCCGGAGACCATGGATAAATATGTGCTGCTGAAGTATCTCTTTCCGGTGGTGGAAGAGCATTACTGGTTTGTGACTGCCTACCTGTTGATGTATCTTCTGGCTCCGCTCATGAATGAAACCCTGCGGACTTTACCGAAACGTAGGCTGAGGCAGGGACTGGGGCTGTTATTACTGCTACTGTCCATAAGCGCCAGCTTTTTGCCGGTGCGGCTTCCCATTGACAGGCTGGGGTATGATACACTTTGGTTTTTATGTCTGTATCTGACAGGGGCGTATCTGCGTTATCATGGGATGCCTGGCACCTGTCAGGGAACGGAGGGATCTGCCAGGGAAGCGGGCGGGCGGGGAAACGGTTTTCAGCCAATGAAAGGCTCTCTTTGGCGGGCTTTTTCCGGCTATTTTTTGTGCAGCATACTGATCTTTCTCAGCCTGGCAGTCATCCATGGCCTGTATATGAGAACGGGAAGTCTGGGAGACTTTATCAAACGGCAATATCAATATAACAGTATTTTCTGCCTGTTATCTTCGGTTCTTCTGTTTTGTGCTTTTGGCAGGATGCAGGTTCGGGAAGGAAAGGCAGCGGCGGTGATACGCCGGATCGCGTCGGCCTCCTTTGGCGTATATTTGATTCATGAACATATGGATTTGCGCTATCTGTGGCCTGTGTGGCTGGGGACGGACCGGTTTGTGGATACCCCTTTGTTTCTCCTGCACTGGCTGCCGTCTGTGCTGGCTGTATATGGGGGCTGTATGCTATTTGATTTTGCAAGACAGGCTTTGTTTCAGAGCGTTTCGCTTCAATTCCGAAAAAGGGACACTGTATGAAAAGCAAAGGTTTTACTTTCTTAAAAAACATCCTATGTCCGGTTATTCTGTTTCTCCTGCCTCTGCGGCATATTGCCCAGGGCATTGATATCAGTGATACCGGCTATAACCTGGCCTGTTTCCGCTGGTTTGGGGAACTGGACGGTATGTGGGTCTATGTCACTTACCTGGCCAACCTGGCAGGCCATTTGTTTACACAGCTTCCTTTGGGAGATACCATGCTGGGGATGAATCTGTACTGTTCTCTTGTGGTCAGCCTGACTGCGCTGTGTGCTTTCTATTTTCTGAAGGAGAAACTGCCCTGGGGATTTTTGTTTGCAGGGGAAGGGCTGGCAATTATGCTGTGCTGGTGTCCCCATGTGATTTTATATAATTATCTGACCTATTTGGTATTGCTCATGGGAACGATCCTGCTGTACCGGGGGATTCTAAAAGACAACAAATGCTGCTATGTTCTGGCGGGACTGGTTTTGGGGCTGGGCGTGGGCGTCCGGTTTTCCAATCTGACCCATATGGCGCTGATTGCAGCCTTATGGTACAGGGGATTTCTGCAAAAAAGGGGTTGGAAGGCAGTTGCCGCAGATACGCTCTGGTGCATTGGGGGGTATGCGGCAGGTGTGGCGGCTTTTCTTTTGATGATACAGGTCCAGTATGGTCTGCCAGGGTATTTTTCCATGCTGTCGGGGCTCAGGACCATGTCCAGCGGAGCCAGCGGTTATTCTGCAGGCGAAATGATTGCAGGCGCTTTTATTGATTATGGGGGCAGTATGAAATGGGGCGTTTTGTTTCTGCTGTATGCCCTTGGCGGCATCCTTCTGTTCCGGATACGGAAAGGACAGATGGAGACTGTGAAAAAAGGTGTGTTCCTTCTGGGATTCCTTGTATTGCTGCGTCTGGTCTATGGGCGTGGGATGTTCGGTTTTGATTATCATACGTATTTTTCTGTTTTCTGGTGGGTGAGCCTGTTTAATACGGCTGCACTGGTATGCAATGTGCTGGCACTTGTGCGGAAAGACACGGATGAGAACGAAAAACTGCTTGCCATGTTGATGGTGATTACCATACTGATTCTGCCCCTTGGCAGCAACAATCGGTCTTATCCGGTGATCAACAATCTGTTTTTGATTGCGCCGGTCACTTTGTATTTTCTGCATGGATTTCTGCCCCGCAGCTTTCCGGTGCGGGCGCTGGCGGCAGGCTGTTTGCTGGTACTCATGGTGCAGAGTGCGGGGTTTGGATGGCATTTTGTATTCCGGGACGGAAGCATTACGGAAAAAAGGGATACAAAAGTGGAAAATAATGGTATACTAAAAGGAATGTACACCACAAAGGCCAATGCCAAAGCGCTGGAAGGGATTACCGCTTTCTGGGAAGAGGCGGGATTTGCGGGCACACCGGTGATTCTGTATGGCGATATTCCGGGGCTTTCCTATCTGCTGGACGTTCCTTCGGCGATTACAAGCACATGGGCGAATCTGGAGTCCTATAATATGACATTTTGGGAACAGGATTTTGGGCGTGTGCAGCAAGAAATAGACGAAAGCAGGCCGGTTGTTGTGATCGGAAATGCCTATGTGCCCATTGATGACAAGGCGGAGCGGCTGCAGGCATTTATGGACAGGAATGGATACCAGGAACTGTTTCGAAACGAAAAAGTGACTGTATATCATTAAGATAAGTAAAGGAGAAGCGCAATGATCGTATTTAATGTACCTCCCTATACAGGGAATGAACTCCATTATATCAGCCAGGCGGTGGAGAAACAGAAAATCTGCGGTGACGGCGAATTTACAAAAAGGTGCAACAACTGGATTGAAGCGCATACAGGCACAAAGAAATGCCTGCTGACCACCTCCTGTACCCATGCGATTGAGCTGGCGGCGCTGCTGGCGGAAGTGGAACCGGGAGATGAGATTATCATGCCTTCCTATACATTTGTGTCCACGGCAGATGCATTTGTACTGCGGGGCGCTGTGCCTGTCTTTGTAGATATTCGTCCGGATACGATGAACCTGGATGAAACACTCATCGAGGCCGCCGTCACAGACCGGACAAAAGCCATTGTACCGGTACATTATGCAGGCGTGGCCTGCGAAATGGATACGATTATGGAGATTGCAGGCAGATACGGACTGATGGTCATCGAAGATGCGGCCCAGGGTATTCAGTCAACCTATAAGGGCAGGGCACTGGGAACCATTGGGGATTTTGGCGCATTCAGTTTTCATGAGACAAAGAACTTCAGTATGGGAGAGGGCGGGGCGCTGCTGATCCGGGATGAGAAATATGTGGAAGAAGCGGAGATTCTGCGTGAGAAGGGAACGAACCGCAGCAAGTTTTTCCGGGGACAGATTGATAAATATACCTGGGTGAATTATGGTTCTTCCTATCTGCCCAGCGATATGAATGCGGCCTATTTATGGGCGCAGCTTGAGCTGGCGGATGTAATCAATGACCACCGACTGGAATTGTGGAATCAGTATTATGAGGAATTGCAGCCTTTGCAGGAGCGGGGCATATTGGAGCTGCCTGTCATACCGAAAGACTGTGTGCACAATGCCCATATGTTCTATATAAAAGCAAAGGACCTGGAAGAGCGAAGCGCGCTGCTGGCATTTTTAAAGGACAATGGCATTCTATCGGTGTTCCATTATATTCCGCTGCACACGGCGCCTGCCGGATTGAAATTCGGCAGATTCCATGGAGAGGATCGTTATACCACAAAGGAAAGCGAACGGCTCTGTCGTCTTCCGATGTTTTATAAACTGACAAAAGAAGAAGTTTCCTATATTACGGGGAAAGTGAAGGAGTTTTATCATCTATGAGAGATGCCGGGACGCAGGATCGGGAAGGATGGAGACGTGCCGGGACGGCGGCGCTGTTTGTGGCGGGCGCCTGGCTGTTTCTTGCGGTGTTTTTTGATTTCTATTACGATTTAAACGACGATACTGCCATGCGGGATATTTTGTCAGGAATCTATACGGGTACGCCAAACGGGCACAATATCCAGATGCTCTATCCCTTGGGCTGGTGTATTGCCATGTGTTACCGGTTGCTGCCGTCAGTCCCCTGGTATGGGATATTTCTGTGCGGTTGTCAGTTTCTGGCATTGTGGTTGTCCGTTTCCACGGTTCTGACCTATGTAAAGGGCCGGGAGAAGCAGTCTGCGGCGGCACTGCTTTTGACACTTGGCGGATTGGCTGTGGCGGTGTATGAATTTGTCTTTATACAGTACACAGTAACGGCAGGGCTGCTTGTATGCGGGGCTCTGGTGCGGCTCTATTGCGGGCCGGATGCGGAGGAGACGGGGTTTTACCGGTTTCATTTGGTGACCGCCCTGCTGTTTGTGACAGCTTTCTTCCTGCGGACGGAAATGGCTTTGCTTCTGTGTCCGTTTTTGGGGTTGGCGGTGCTTTTTCGGGTATATGGGAAAAGCCGGCGGGCGCTTTATCTGTATGGCAGTGTGCTGCTGACCATGGCGGTTTTCATGGGAGCCGGCCTGGCGGCGGACCGGGCGGCTTATGGCAGCGGCGACTGGAAGTCGTTCCGGCAGTTTTTTGATGACAGGACCCGGGTGTATGATTTTTATGGTCTGCCGGAGTATGAAACCAACCGATTGTTCTATGAATCCATTGGTTTGTCCGAGGCACAGTATACATTGCTGGAAAACTATAATTTTGATCTGGACGAGGGCATCCATACGGACAGTATGCATCAGATTGCGGAATATGCGGCGGCCCGTCAGGAAGCGGGGCCGGCCCGGCGGCTGTATTTGAGCGTTTATACGTATCTGTACAGATTTACCCACGGACAGGAACTGGCTTTTGACCTTTTGGTTGTATTTTCTTATTTTTTCTTGTTAAAGGCCGGAACGGCGGGTAAAAACAGGCGTCTTCTGGGCGGACTGTTTCTGCTGTTGATTGTGCGGACAGGGCTGTGGCTGTTCCTGTTATACCGGGGGAGAGTGCCGGAACGGATTACTCATCCTCTGTATCTGGCGGAGCTGGCCATGCTGGGTATGTTTTTTTTGCGGGAGGCAGCGGTATTTCAGTGGAAAAAATATGAAAAATCGGCTATACTGTCTTTGTATGTGCTGTTGTTTGCCTGTACGGCCCTGGCCGGCGGGGAAGCGGCGTGGCGGGAATATCAGGCCAGGGAGCAGCGAAATGGGCAGTGGCAGACGTTTCAGGCATATTGCCGGGAGAGGCCGGAACAGTTTTACTATCTGGATGTCTATTCCACGGTGGCATATTCCGAAAAACTGTTTTCCGATACATCCACCGCATACAGGAATTTTGACCTGCTGGGCGGCTGGTGTGTGAAAAGCCCGGCGGCGGCAGAGAAACGGAAGCGGGCAGGACTTGAAGACGCCAGGACGGCTTTGCTTTCGGGAAAAGCGTATTTTGTCTCAGACCATACGAAAGAAGAGCGGAATCCGGATTTTCTGACGGCGTATTACAGAGAAATGGGAACGGATATTCTGGTGCGGCAGGAAGATACCTGCGGCAGCTTTTCCATATATAAGATTGTGGAAACAGATTGATACAGAAAGCAGACGGGGAAAATGAACGTGAACCAGGAAATGATCACAGGAGAGCATGTGATGCTGCGGCCGATTACGGAGTCGGATACAGAGAATATCGTCCGTTGGCGCAACAGCGACCATGTGCGGAGAAATTTCATATATCAGACCTTATTTACGCCAAAAAGCCATGGCGAATGGCTGAAAAACAAGGTGGGAACGGGGCTGGTGGAGCAGTTTATCATTTACAGCAAGGATGCCGGTATGGATGTGGGGAGCGTTTATCTGCGGGATATTGACCAGACACACAGACGGGCGGAGTTCGGTATTTTCATCGGGGAAGAGTCCCAGACAAGCAAAGGAATCGGTTCAGAGTGTATCCGTCTGATTGTGCGGTACGGTTTTGAAAAGCTGCGGCTGCACAAAATATTTCTGCGGGTTCTTGCAGACAATGAAATCGCGAGAAAGTCTTATGAAAAGGCCGGGTTTATGCAGGAAGCCTATCTCAAGGATGAGGTCTGTATCCGGGGCTGCTATAAGGATCTGATTCTGATGCGCATTATCAATCCCCAGGAGGGTTATCATGGATAAGGTGAGTTTTGTCATTCCCTGTTACCGGTCGGAACTGACGCTGACCCATGTGGTGGAGGAAATCCGCACGGCGATGGCAGGACTGACCAATTATGTTTATGAAGTAATATTGGTAAATGACTGTTCTCCGGACAATACCCTGCAGGTAATCCGGGGGCTTTGTGAAAAATATAACAATATGACGGGGATTTCCCTGGCCAGGAATTTCGGGCAGCATGCGGCGCTGATGGCAGGCTTCAGGCATGTGACGGGAGACATTGTGATCTGTCTGGATGATGACGGGCAGACGCCGGCGGCGGATGTGGGGAAATTTCTGGCAGGCATTGCGTCCGGACAGGATGTGGTGTATGCCAGATACCTGAACAAGCAGCATACTGCGTTTCGGAATTTTGGCAGTAAAGTCAATGAAATTATGACACGCTTTATGCTGGGCAAGCCGAAAGAACTGTATATTTCCAGTTACTTTGCGGCAAAGCGCTTTGTAATCGACGAAGTGGTGCGATATGAAAATTCCTACCCCTATGTGATTGGCCTGGTACTTAGGACAACGAAAAATATCAGCAATGTGGATGTAAAACACAGACAGAGGGAAACAGGGCATTCGGGCTATACGATGAAAACGCTGCTGGGACTGTGGTTTAACGGCTTTACGGCATTTTCCATCCAGCCTCTCAGGTTTGCCACCATGGTGGGGAGTCTTTGTGCCGTCAGTGGCTTTTTGTATGGGATCTATACGGTGATTAAGCGTCTGGTGAATCCGGGCGTCCCCATGGGATTCAGTTCTCTGATGTCGGCGGTGGTCTTTCTCGGCGGCATGATTATGCTGATGCTTGGTTTGATTGGCGAATATGTGGGAAGAATCTATATCAGCCTGAATAATTCTCCTCAATATGTCATTCGGGAAATCATCGGACAAAAGGAAAATGGGAATGAAATGTAAACTATCAAACAGGCAGCAGACCATCATACTGGCCGACGTGGCGCTGCTTTTTACACTGTGTTATCTTTCATTATGTTTTAACAATAATATATGGACGGATGAAGCGTTTACGATTGAACTGCTGCATTCGGATTTTGCGGGCATTTTGAAGGGAACTGCCTCTGATGTCCATCCGCCGCTGTATTATCTGATCGCCAAATGCTTCACCCTTGTCTTTGGGGACAGTCTGCTTTGCCTGAAGCTGGTGTCCATTCTACCTATGACATTGTGTATGACATGGGGGGCATATCATATCCGGCGGCGGTTTGACTTCGCAACGGCGCTTTTGTTTATTGTGTTACTGGGGGTAATCCCCTGCACGCTGGAATATGCGGTGCAGGTGCGGATGTATTCCTGGGCAATTTTT
>ERZ778518.2178-NODE-2178-length-11242-cov-5.002145_pt1 | contig 11242 bp, 13 predicted proteins | sample MGYA00510340_ERZ778518 | MGnify/ENA primary metagenome ERZ778518 (study PRJEB29527, sample SAMN07138967) | mouse gut metagenome | material: feces | host: mouse | place: China:Nanjing | collected 2016-01-25 ... | reverse complement strand
CACCCTCTTCCTCCACATGACCGACGGCGTGATCTCCTTTGCCAGCGATGGGGCGATCCTCACCAGCAACCCCGCCGCCAGTCAGATGCTGGGGCGGGAGGTGTCCTTCTATGACTACGACGCCCTCTTCGGCCAGGAGCTGCCCCTGGGACAGGTCATGCGTCTCCAGCGGCCCAACTTCGCCTCCCGGGAGCTGACGGTGGGCGAGCGGATCCTGGAGCTGTACCTGGCCCCCGTCTCCGACGGCGAGGGGGGCGGCGCTATGGCCGTCATGCACGATGTCACCGCCCAGCGGAAGAACGAGGAGATGCGCAAGGAGTTCGTGGCCAACGTCTCCCACGAGCTGCGTACCCCCCTCACCAACGTCCGCAGCTACGCCGAGACCCTCCGGGACATGGACGACATCCCCCAGGAGATGGAGAACAACTTCCTGGACATCATCATCAGCGAGACGGACCGCATGACCCGCATTGTCCAGGACCTGCTGACCCTCAGCCGCCTGGACTCCGGGCGGGCGGAGATCAAAATGGTCCGCTTCTCCCTCTACGATTCCATTGAATCCGTGTGCCGGGCGGTGGAGCTGGAGGCCCAGCGCCGGGGACACACCCTGCTGCGCCAGTACGGAGACACCCTGCCCATGGTGATGGGCGACCGGAACCGGCTGGAGCAGGTCATGATGAACGTGGTGGGCAACTCCATCAAGTACACCCCCGACGGCGGCACCATCACCGTGGACGCGGGCGTGCGGGGCAAGAACGTGTGGATCGAGGTCTCCGACACCGGCATCGGCATCCCCCAGAAGGACCGGGAGCGGATTTTCGACCGGTTCTACCGGGTGGACAAGGCCCGCTCCCGGGAGAGCGGCGGCACCGGCCTGGGCCTGTCCATCGCCCGGGAGATCGTGCTGCGCCACCACGGAACCATCGCCCTGACCAGTCACGACGGACCGGGCACCACGGTGCGGATTGTCCTGCCCATCCGCCAACCGGAGGAGGCGTGGCATGAATAGGAAGCGCCTGCGGGACCACCTGCAAAACCTGACACTGCTGCTGCTGACGCTCTCCGCCCTGTTTCTGCTCACCCGGCTGCCCATGCTGCAAAATATCCGCTGGACCAACCGCGTCCAGACCTTCTTTGGGCCGGACCAATCCTCCGGGGGAGGGGAAGAGGATGCGCTTCCCGCCGGGATGTTCTCCTCCGTCAACCTGATGGTCACAGGGGACAGCGAGTATGGGCGCAGCGGCCTGCTCTGCGTCGGCGCGGATGACGCAGAGCTCCAGTCCGTTCTCCCCCTGTTCCGGGAGGCCCTGGGATCCGCCGGTGCGGCGGAGGCGGTCCCGGAGAGCGTGCTGCGCGCCGCCCTGGCCGGTCCCGGGTTCTACCTGGAGCTGGACGGCGGGGTGCTGCCGCTGGAGGTGGTGGCGGCGTGGCTGGGGGAGGACCAGGACTTTTCCATAGACCTGTCCGCCATGGCCCTCACCGTCGGGGAGGAGGACGCGGTCTCCCTGTACCTCTGGAGCGGAACGGGGGAGATCCTCCGGTATGCCACCGCGCTGCCGGGTTCCGCAGTGCGGCCCGTCTGTGAGGACTTCCCGCCCAACGGGGCCGCCTTCGCCTATGAGAGCGCCTACGCTGCCCTCACCCCTTATACCATCCTGACGGCCCCGCCCGGGCCGCTGCCGGGCCTCCTCTCGGAGCTTCCGGCGGGCTACTCCGCCTACAACCTGCTCACCGCCCTGGACTTCAACGCCCACACCCTCTCCCGCTACACGGAGAGCGACGGCACGGAGGTGGTGGAGGAGTCCCCCCGGACCCTCCGGATCAGTCCCGACGGCGCGGTGAGCTTCACCAGCCGGGGCGGGAGCGGATCCCCCCTCTACCGGGCCTCCGGCGAAGGGCTGCGGGAGATGATGGCCGCCGCCTGGCGCCTGGCCTCCGCGCTGACCGCCGGTACGGGCGCCTCGCCGGTCTGCCTGCGGTCCGTGGAGGAGCGGGAGGAGGCGTGCGTCCTCCGCTTCCGCTATCAGTCGGAGGGCGTCCCCATCTATTTCCCCGACGAGGGGGACGCGCTGACCATTACCTGCCAGGCGGGGCAGATCGTGGCCTTCTCCTACCGCTGCCGGGTCTATAGGTTGGCGGAGGAGGAACCGGAGGCAATGCTGCCTGCCGCGCTGGCCCAGGCGATTGCAGCGTCCTATCCCCGGTCCGCGCTGTCCGTGGGCTATGAGGACGACGGGACCGGGCGGCTGTCCGCCCAGTGGCTGCGGTGAGAGCGGGTGGAAGTCGGAAATTTAGCGCAGTGCGGCGCGGAAGGAAGAGACTATGGAGACCTACCGTCTGAAAAATATTGCGATTCTGATCCTGCTGCTGCTCAACGGGTGTCTTCTTCTCACCGTTGGATACCAGAAGCTCCAGTCCATGCGGACGGAGAGGCGCGCCGCCGCACAGCTGCGGGAGCTCTACCAGGCCAGTCAGCTGACGCTGGACGGGGAGATCGACCTCTTTCAGCCGTCCCTGGCGCCCCTGGCCCTCACCCGGAACGCTGTGACAGAGCAGAGCATCGCCTCCGCGCTGCTGGGGGAGGAGGCCGCCTCCACCAGCCAGGGGGGCGGGATCTACAGCTATGAGACGGCGGAGGGGAGCATCCAATTCCGCGCCGGGGGCAGCTTTTACGGCGTCCGGCTGGACCTCCCGGTGGCGGACATCCAGGCGTTTGCGGTGGACTTCTGCCGCCGCTTCGGCTATGAGAAGCCCCGGCTCCAGCTGGAGAATGGCAGCGGCAGTGCCGCGGCCGGGCAGATGGCCAACGGGGTTCCCGTGACCAACTGCGGCGTGGAGCTCTACTTCGAGGACGGCAGGCTGACCAACGTCACCGGGGCCCACGTCAGCCTGGAGGACGCCGCCCCAGAGCCCGGGGAGCGGATGGACTGCATCACCGCCCTGGTGAAATTTCTGGACTACCGCAGCGCCTCCGGGGTGGTGTGCAGCGAGGTGAAGGGGGTGCGGTGCGTGTACCAGCTCCAGGGGTCGGCCGCCCCCCGGCTCCTCCCCGCCTGGGAGATCGAGACGGACACCTACGCCTACTACGTGGACTGCGGCACGGGGGAGGTCACGGGACAGTGAGACATAAGAACGTGGAGGAGAAATGTACAGACATCACCAGCAATCCATCGAGAACATGAAGGACTACTTTAGAGAGCGCGGCGCTGTCGCGTTGATTCTCGCAGGGTCTGTCGCCAAGGGAACGGAGAGATCAGATTCTGATTTGGATGGCATAGTTATTTTATCGGAAGAGGAATACGCAGAAAAGGTAAAAAATCATACCACAACAGAAACGATAGAAGGTTTATGCACCTATGAAGGCGGGTATTTTGACATCAAATATATGACGAAGCAGTACCTCAAGGATTTAGCCGCGAAAGGCAGCGAGCCCGCCAGAAATGGCTTTACAAGAGCACGGATCCTGTTTTGTGACGATGCGGAAATTGAGGTTATACTGCCGCAGATCCCGGTATTTCAGAGAGCGGAAAAAGAGGAAAAACTGCTGTCCTTTTATTCCAATTTCTGGCTCAATTATCACTATTTCCTGAAATCGTGTGAAACGGACGGGTACATGCGGCTGCATACAATATCAGAAATCATTTACAGCATATACTGTATGATCCTGCAAGAGAGCGAGATACTGTTTGACTGCAACCGGCGTCTGGAGGGGCAGGTTGCAGCCGTATCTGACCAAACGGCTGAACTGGTGCGATTGGGGAAAGCACTGGAAAACTCCCAAAGCATACCAGATGCGGACAAATTTGTGGAGAAGTACACTAAGATTACAACTTATGTGCCTCCTGACGATATAGCAGTGGTTTTAACGACATATTCCAGAGACTTTCAAGAGTGGTGGCGGGAGCCAAGGCCGAATATAAAGGAATGGTAATCAAGCAAGGCCCCGGAGCATTCGCTCCGGGGCCTTGACAGATTTATAGGAAACTGCGCTTACTTCAGGCTCTCGGCAACCGCCACGGCCACGGCGACGGTAGCGCCCACCATGGGGTTGTTGCCCATGCCCAGGAAGCCCATCATCTCCACGTGGGCGGGGACGGAGGAGCTGCCGGCGAACTGGGCGTCGGAGTGCATCCGGCCCATGGTGTCGGTCATGCCGTAGGAAGCGGGGCCTGCGGCCATGTTGTCGGGGTGCAGCGTGCGGCCCGTGCCGCCGCCGGAGGCCACGGAGAAATACTTCTTGCCCTGCTCGTAGCACTCCTTCTTATAGGTGCCCGCCACGGGGTGCTGGAACCGGGTGGGGTTGGTGGAGTTGCCGGTGATGGACACGTCCACGCCCTCCAGGTGCATGATGGCCACGCCCTCGCGGACGTCGTCCGCGCCGTAGCAGCGCACGTTGGCCCGCTCACCCTCGCTGTAGCGGATCTCCTTGACCACGTTCACCTTGCCGGTGCCGTAGTCAAACTGGGTCTGCACGTAGGTGAAGCCGTTGATGCGGGAGATGATCTGGGCGGCGTCCTTGCCCAGGCCGTTGAGGATGACGCGCAGGGGCTCCTTGCGGGCCTTGTTGGCGTTCTTGACGATGCCGATGGCGCCCTCGGCGGCGGCGAAGGACTCGTGGCCCGCCAGGAAGGCGAAGCACTTGCTCTCGTCGCTGAGGAGCATGGCGCCCAGGTTGCCGTGGCCCAGGCCCACCTTGCGGTCGTCGGCCACGCTGCCGTCGATGCAGAAGGCCTGGAGGCCCTCGCCGATGGCGGTAGCGGCCTCGGCGGCGGTCTTCACGTTCTTCTTCAGAGCGATGGCCGCGCCTACGCAGTAGGCCCAGCAGGCGTTCTCAAAGCAGATGGGCTGGATGCCCTTGACGATCTCGTAGGGGTCAAAGCCCTTGGCCTGGCAGATCTCCCGGCACTCCTCGACACTCTTGATGCCGTACTGAGCGAGGACGCCGTTGATCTTGTCGATTCTTCTCTCGTAGCTTTCAAACAGAGCCATACTATTTGTCCTCCTCTCTTACTCGTGCCGGGGGTCAATATACTTGACCGCAGCGTCAAACTGGCCGTAGTGGCCCTTGGCCTTCTCCAGGGCGGTGTTGGCGTCGTCGCCCTTCTTGATGAAGTCCATCATCTTGCCCAGGTTCACAAACTCATAGCCGATGACCTCGTCGTCCTTGTTGAGGGCCATACGGGTGCAGTAGCCCTCGGCCATCTCCAGGTAGCGGGGGCCCTTGGCGTGGGTGGCGAACATGGTGCCCACCTGGCTTCTCAGGCCCTTGCCCAGGTCCTCCAGGGAAGCGCCCACGGCCAGGCCGCCCTCGGAGAAGGCGGACTGCGTGCGGCCATAGACGATCTGGAGGAACAGCTCCCGCATGGCGGTGTTGATGGCGTCGCACACCAGGTCGGTGTTCATGGCCTCCAGGATGGTCTTGCCGATGAGGATCTCGCTGGCCATGGCGGCGGAGTGGGTCATGCCGGAGCAGCCCAGGGTCTCCACCAGGGCCTCCTGGATGACGCCCTCCTTGACGTTGAGGGTCAGCTTGCACGCGCCCTGCTGGGGAGCGCACCAGCCCACGCCGTGGGTAAAGCCGCTGATGTCCTTGATCTCCTTGGCCTGGACCCATTTGCCCTCCTCGGGGATGGGAGCGGGACCATGGTACGCGCCCTTTGCGACCGGGCACATGTGCTGGACTTCGGTAGAATAGATCATGGCAAATCTTCCTTTCCTTTTTATTTGAACATGAGTGTTCTTCTGGGATTCTTTTCCGAAAAATCCTTTTTCAAACATACTAGATAAATTATAGAAAAAATCGGGGGAATTGTCAATCACTAATATGGGCAATGCGAAAACTTGAGCGGAATGGCCGACAACCGCCCGCGCCGTGGGGGGATCCTTTCCGGCATTTTGACAAAAACGCGCCCGAGGGACGGCACATTTTCTCTTTACAAATCCACAGAGCCGTGCTATAATAAAAATGAACTGAATAAGCATACCAGCTGCTGCCGCGCCAGCGGAACATGGAATGGGGTGCAATTCCCCGCGAGTCGGTCACTGTGAAGCCTCCCCCGGTGCAATCGGGGGACGGATAAGTCAGATACATGGGCAGTATGGTGATTATTCCGCCGAAACCGGAACAATGTTTTTGCCCCGCCGCGTCAGCTGGTGCGTGCATGTACATCCCATGGTTTCGGCCATGGGGTATTTTTTTGTGTTTCCACCGGCGCCGATGGGGCGGCGCCGGGAAACAATATATCTCTTCTTTTCTATCGGCTCGATAAACCATAAGGGACGCCCGGGTCTCAAGACCGCCCGGACGTCCCTTTGGTTATGCAATTCTTTGGGCGAGAAAACGGCTCACAGCAGATGGATCTGCCCCAGGACGGGCACTTCCTTTTCCACGCCCTGGATCGCGTTGATAATGCCGATAAACCAGCACAGGGCACAGAACAGGCCCACCGCGATCCGCACCATCCATCCGAACAGGGGGATCCATCCGGCCACAACGCCCACCACGGTGGCCACCAGCCAGATCACCAGGGACTGGTTCAGGTGGAACCGGCTGGCGTACCGGTCGCCCAGGAAGAAGGCGATCAGCAGCCCCGGCCAGGAGAGATAGGCGACAATATCCGTCATTTGTTTATTCATAATCCTTGGTATCCTCCGATTCTGTCAATTCTGACGCAGGCTGATGTCACCGCTGACACTGGAGATGTGGAAGGTCCGCCCGCCGCCGTCCAGGTAGATGGCCTCGCCGGAGCGGGACCCAATGGGGCCTACCAGCTCGAAATCACTGTCCAGGTCGCCGGAAACCGTGCTGAACTGGAGGGTGAAGCCCACGCCGCCAGGCATGGCCACCTCGCAGTCCCCGGACTTGGAGGACGCGATCAGGTCCTCCGGCGCCTGGTCCGCGTTTACATCGATGTCGCCGCTGGCAGTGCAGCACCGCAGCTCCCGCGCCCCGCCCTCCAGGCTGATGTCGCCGCTGGCCGTATTGACCCGCAGGGTGTCGAAATGTCCGGTGAGCTGTACGTCGCCGCTGGCGCTCTCCGCGTGGACGATGCGTCCGCTCAGATCCTCCGTATCCAGGTCGCCGCTGGCGCTCTTGAAGATGAGCTCCTGAAATTCCACGCCGTTGACCTGGGCATCGCCGCTGGCGGTCTTGATGGACAGCTGGCCCACCTCCAGGCCCATGTCCACGTCCACGTCGCCGCTGCCGGTGGAGATCTGGATGAAGTCCCAGAACCGCCGGGGCAGGGTCAGCTTCACGTCCGCAGACGCCAGGCCCCGCAGGAAGAAGAAAGAGGAGGTGGCGGTGCTCCCCTGGCGGATGGACAGCACGCCGTCATCGCTGACCCGGGTCTCCAGATTCTCCACATCGCCGTCCAGCACGACGTCGGCCTCGGGGTCGTCGTTTAGCAGGATGTCCACGTCGCCGTTGACCTGCACATCAATGCCCTTGAGCTCCTGGGGGGGAAAGGACGGCCCCTCCACCCGGCGGACCCGGCTGTTCTCGCAGAAGAAGCCGCCCCGGTTCTTGTTGTAGCCCACGGAGAAGGACCAGCCCTTCTCCTGCCCGGCCTCGGGCGCCTCCGGCTCTTCCGGTGCTTCGGGGTCCTCCGGTTTCGCTTCCCCGTCGTCGTCGAAGCGGACGTACACCTTGCCCTTGAAGCCCTCTGGGTACTTCTCCCGGAGCTTCTGCTCCACATCCTTGAGGATGTTCTTGGCCTGGTCCATGGCGTCCCGGGTCTGGTTCACGGTCTCCCGGACCACGTCCTCCACGCCCTTGAGCAGGTCGCCCGCAAAGTCCCTGCCGCTGTTCCGGGGCAGCTCCCCGTCGGGCCCCAGGCTGTCCAGGTAGGCCAGGAGCTCGTCCACGTTGCCCAGGTCCTCCATGGCCTTATCAAAAGCCTCGCTCTCGCTGAGGCCCCCGGCCACCAGATCCTGCCAGCGGCTGTAGAGGTTCTCGCTCAGCTCCTCGATGAGCTCCACCTTGGCGTCGCTTTCGGCGGCGGCGGAAAGACGGTTCGTCACCGCAATCACAAATCTCGTTCTCATGTCGTCTCAGTCCTCCTCCAAAGAAATCAGGGCGTCCAGCAGCGCCCTCGTGGTCTGCCACTCCCGGCTGTTCTCCTCCCAGCGGCGCCTTCCCTCGTCGGTGATGGTGTAGTAGCGCCGCCGGGCGCCGGGGCCGTCCTCCCCCCAGTAGGAGGAGATCAGACCTGCGCTCTCCAGCCGCTTGAAGGCCGTATACAGCGTGGCCTCCTTGAAGCCGTACTCCCCGCCGGTTCGCTGCTGAATGGTCTTGTTGATTTCATAACCGTAGTTGTCCCCGCGCATCAGTTGAGTCAGGATGATGGTATCCGTATGGCCCCGCAGGGTGTCCGCAGAAATGGACAATTCAAACACTCCTTTCACAGGGCGGCCCGCCGTTTGCAGGCGTCCGTCCCTCAAGTTGTCCTTATCATACCAGGATATATTTCATCTGTCAAGGTATTTCTTTTGAAAATATATTAAGAAATGGTTAAGAGTTTCGGCGCTCACCTTGTGCGGATTCTCCGCAGCAGGATGCCGCAGGCGAGCAGCGCTATGAGGAAGATCCCACAGAGGGGGCAGAGCGTTCCCAGAGAAAAAGCGGGAGCCGTCATCCATCTATACCCCCATGTTGCCGGGAAAAGCTGTCCGATTCTGACAAACGCTTCCGGAAGCATCTCGCTGGGGAACATGATTCCCGACAGCATCGTGGACGGGAGGAAGAGCAGGATCGAAACCATGGAGGTATTGGCGGTATCCTTTACCGCCAATCCGATGATGCTGGCGACACTGAGCGAAACAGAAATCAGGACCACCGCTCCGCTAAAATATATCTCCGGGTGCTCCGGGATCTTCGCATCAAAGACGACCGGGGCGCTCACATAGAGGATGGCGCTCATCATGAGCAGATGTACGAACGCGGAAATATTCGTCAGAATCAACCCGGAGGACAGGGGCACGCCGTTGGCCTGATAGGCGTTTTTCACATCGCTCCGATATATTTCCGCAAGGGAGGGCGGCAGTCCGATCAGCGCGCCCATGGTGACGGCAAAGACGGTCATGGACTGGATCAACGTCTCTCTGCTCTCCGGCATGACGGATGTAAAAATCCCGCCCATGACCCCAAAGAACAGGAGCGGAACCCCATAGCAGGTGATCAGCATCGTCCGGTTGCGCAGGTCTAGTTTCCACTGTAATAGAACCCCATATAAAAATCCGTTCACGGTCTACTCCCCCTTCGCAATTTTCAAAAAGTGCTGCTCCAATGATCCCCGGTCAACCCGAATATCCTGGATGGCGGCGTTCCTCTCCTGACAGTCTCTGAGGATTGCAATCAGGCTGTCTCCAATGTCATCCGCCTCATACGTCTCTATGCCCTGTGCCGTCCGAATTTGGATGTTATAGTGCTTTCCGATTTTTTCCGTCAGCGCTAGCACCGTTCCCGCAAAGGCAATCTCTCCGTCCCGCAGAATCGCAATGCTGTCACACAGGCTCTCTGCCTCGGCCATGTCATGGCTGGCCAACAGAATCGTCTTCCCCTGCGCTTTCAAATGGCGGATATATTCGTGCAGGGAGATGCGTCCCTCGATGTCCAGTCCGGCCGTTGGTTCATCGAGGAACACAATATCCGGGTCACAGATCAGCGCCAGCGCCAGATGAAGCCGCCGCTTCTGTCCGGTGGACATTTCCAGGTACTGCTTGTTGGCGATCCCGTCCACCCCCAGCGCTGCCAGCATGGAGACATCTGCAGTCTTACGGTTCCACTTTGCGAAAAGCCGCACCGCCTCCGCCCCCTTGATGTGTGCGGGCAATGCCGCCGACTGCAACTGTATCCCCATTCTGCCGTTTACAGATACGGTTCCGCCATCATACCGCCTCAGCCCCTCAATGCAGGCCAGGGCTGTCGTCTTCCCCGCCCCGTTTACGCCCAACAGGGCAAAAATTTCCCCCCGGCGGACACACAGGTCAATTCCCTTCAGGACCTCTCTTTCCCCGTAGCTTTTCCGCAATCCCTTCACTTCCAACGCATATGTCATGTCGTCTCCTCCTGAAAGGGGTCGATCCCCTCATTTGAAAAATAAGCGCCTAAGGCCGGTTCAATAAAGGCGTTTGCTTTGGCCTGCTTCTGCGTCCACTTCTGACCGAACGCGTCGCCCTGTCCCATCTGTATGAGTTTAGGGAGCATGGCGGTATCCCCGCCGGTAAATTCCATAATCAAGGCCCAGTATAGCAAGCTTCACAATTCGTGACAAAAAAGAAGGGGGAGGACAAATCGTGCAGGGCAAGGCGGAGGACACAGCCATGCGCGATTTGTACCCCCGAACTTTTGCCAGGAATTTTGATGGTTGCTGTCGGGAGGAGGGCTAAGCGTGGAAATGACCATCGGAACGGATACGTTTGTGATGCTGGCAGAGCTCCTGTCTGCGCTGGGCGTGATAGGCGGCGTAGTCCTTTGGTTCTTCAAGTTCGTTCAGAGGAGCAGAAGATAGACGGAAGAATTGAAGTCCATCCGAAAAGAACAGACCCTGATCTGCTACGGACTCCTGGCCTGTCTGAAGGGATTAAAGGAGCATGGCTGCAACGGCCCGGTCACGGAAGCCGTGAACAGAATCGAAGAACACCTCAATCAGGCTGCGCATGACGAGGAGAAATGAGCGGCGATGGCACCATAGGGCTCTCTGCGCCTGCCGCCCGGGCAAAACAAAAAAGCAGATGCTCTTTCAACATCTGCTGATTTTTTGATTGCGATAAGGAGACTGATCCATGATACATCAGATCGATTGGAAACGAAAGCTGAGTTCCCGCAAGCTATGGGCGGCGATGGTGGGCGTCGTCACCGGTCTGGCGATGGTGTTCGGGCTGGACGAGAATATCATCAGCTCCATAGCGGGTGCTGTGGTATCGGTGGCCTCTGTGGTATCCTACATCATTACCGAGGGCAAGGTGGATGCGGCGAGCGTCAAAAAGGCCGCGTATGGGACGGCAAGCGGTCTCGAAGGGGCGGAAAAGAGCCAACCGGGCCGCACCCAGGACGGGGCGGAGGGAATCGGCCCCGGCTTGCATTTGTAAAATGAGGGGCGATTTTTCTGCTTGATGCCGCTGACATTTAGGGGCTGGACGCAGACACGTCCAGCCCCTCTGGTTTCAAAAAAGGTGCTTTGCACCTTTTTGAAAAGGTTTCGCTTCGCTCTGCGCCTCGGTTGTCCGCTTACAGCGGACA
>ERZ778518.2176-NODE-2176-length-11247-cov-14.374285_pt1 | contig 11247 bp, 7 predicted proteins | sample MGYA00510340_ERZ778518 | MGnify/ENA primary metagenome ERZ778518 (study PRJEB29527, sample SAMN07138967) | mouse gut metagenome | material: feces | host: mouse | place: China:Nanjing | collected 2016-01-25 ... | reverse complement strand
TACTGTTGAAAACAAAATGCTTTTTCCGTCTACTATAAAGTGCCGCGTTACAGTATGATCGTCACTTTCGCATACGGGATATCCGCCTTGATCGCCTCTTCCCATTTCTTCACCAAATGGGACGGGCACATGACAATATTCCGGTATTTCACAGCCGAAGCATCCAGATAAATGTCCTTCGTGCTCCTGTTCGTCCGTTCCATCATCATACGCACGAAAAAGCCTTCCGGCACACCCATTCCCTGTAGGGTTTTCCCGCATCCCATATCCTCATTCAGAAAAACATATGACTCTTTCCTCATGCACTCCATCAGCCCGTTTACAATCGCTGACTGCTGCGGGTAAAACCGTTTTTCCAAAAAAGCAATTTCGTCCACGCTTTCTTTCAAGTCAACCAAAGGATTCAGCTTCTTCTCCAGGTTATCAATCAGGGAATTTCCGTATTTCAGGAAATAATCGTCCATATTGTCAAACGCAAGCGACTTCTGCGGCTGCGAAGCAATATGGATCTTACCTTCCCTTAACCCGCCGGATACCAGCTCCTGCAGCACCTGTTCTGTCATGGACATCTCATAAACGATGATATTTTCCATCCAGTCCGGCCTGCGTCCATACACCTCTGTTTCAACCGGCTTGATCTCCCCTGCACCTGCCTCCATAAAATACGGAATCCAATCCGGCAGCAGCGGATAATTAAAATTTGACATCAGCCAGTTATAAATATCCGCCTGCCTGCTTTCCTCTGTTGTCAGAATATATTTTTTGCTGACCTCCTTAGAGATGCTCAGGGAATGGTTCACTGGTTCCCTCCCACGCATCATTTTTGTATGGTAGCTTGTTACCTCCGTTTCCGGAAATATGACCATCTCCCTTTTTTCATTTTCCAGATACAGCATGGCGCCGCTCAGGCTTATGTTTGCCGTAAAGCCCCGCAGCGCGATCTCACTGCGCTCAAAGCAGGAATATATCAGCGCCTCTTTCCTGTATCCCCATGAAAGCGCCAGGATATAATCCACATATGCAAAAGCTCCGTTTGCTGAAACCCGCATATCTTGTCATCCTCCTTTTATAGAATTTTTCATCCGGATTTAGGGCATAAAAAAACGTCCCCTTTCCGGAAACGCCTATTGCAATGCCTGTATTTTCCCGTCCGATTCAATCAGATTAAAGCTGATTTGAGGATAGCTTGTGACCACCTCCTTTGTAACGCCGTCTTCATCCTCCACATATTCGCTTCGCGTGGCAATCTTTGATACACCCCGCTGCAGATGCAGGTCGCCGTTTTCCTCGCTTCCCACCAGTCCCTGTCCCGCGCCGGATACTGCCAGCAGATACATCTGCCCTTCCGATGGTAAGATCGGCGGCCTCCCGAGGTTATTGATTATGTAAGGGGAAATCTTAACCTTTTCCCTTGCCACTTCCTGAAGCGGGCTTCCTGCTATAAAACCCGCCGCATCTTCGGCATGAAAAACCCGCGTCATAAATTCATCCATGTTCGCTTCCTGGGATTTTGGAACCATGACACGCTCCCCGGAATAATTTTCCGGCAGCAACGGTATCTTTTCCTTTTCTGAAACCATGCCATACAGCCGCTTTTCTTCCTCCTTGGAGCTTTCATACTTATCCTTCTTCCGTCCGATCAGTACAACCTGCTGGTATTTCTCATACTCCTTATCCCAAAACCGGTATACATGTTCTGTCACAAACCCGCTGCACCATTCCGCGAGAAATGCTTTCTGTCCTGCCATATACCGCGCAACCACCACGACCGCAACTGCCCCTTTTGAAAGATAAGGCGCCGTTTTTTTCAAAAAGACGAGCTCATACCTTTCACCGTCTTCCTGTGTCCCATAAGGCGGGTTCATAAACAGGAAGGAAAACGAGGAATGGCTTATCACGACATCGTTTAGAAAATCAGCCTTCAGGCAGACATGGATGTCTTTATTCCTGCTGACATCCGCATACGTTTCCCCGTTGATTTCCACGCCGAATATCTTGATATTTGACCTTTCCTCCATGTCCTTGCCCGTTACCGCAAGGACGGCCTTTCCGTCCCCGATGGACGGCTCAAGACAGCATACCTCATCATCCTCCGGGAACTGTAAGAGCCTGCCAATGGAGGCGCAGTGTCCTACATCGGTATAAAAGGCGCCCATCTTTGCGTCATTCGCTTTCGTTCTTGAAAACTCTGACTGCTTTTTAATATTGTCCATATTCTCCTCCTTTTATTTTTTGCCAAAAAAGGCATTAAAAAAAGCCCTCTTACGAAGGCTGCCTACCCTTATTTTCCCATCAATACCTGTTTCCAGGAATTATGACACACGCCCTGCCCATATAGGCGGAGCTGAAAAATAAAAATAGTTTTATTTATCTTATCATTAATCTGCGTGCCTTGCAATCCTTTTCTTTCCCGCCCCAACAGCACTTAGCCGGATTTCCTGCTAATTCTTTGCCATTTGTCCCAAAAAGTAGTATACTGTAATGGAATTTAGAAGGTCGGAGGTTTTAGTATGCCAACTTATCCACAGCAGTTAATTACATCCCTGTGCGAACATTTAGAAGAGCGTCTGGTCAACTTTTTTTCTATTGAGCACTTGAAATATTTTGAGGAATATGCAGACTTAAATGGACTTGTTGCAGACACTTTATGGGAATATATCAAAAATGAAACCCAGAAAACAGAAATTAATTCCGTCTATAACACGCAGGTCAAAATGCGCCGCCAGAAAAGGAAACGCTGGATCGGCAACTACGAAAGCGCCTATGAAAAGTATCCTCTTTCCGACAAAAAAAATCCGTTTTATACAATCTGGCACGACCACGACCATCTCATGGGAAGTTTTTTCCTGAAGCTCTATGATGCCCCGGACGTGGATTCCGTCATAGAAATTTACAAGAAAAAACTGGATGAATGGCAGAAAAACGACAAGAGCCTCTTAATTGATTATCCCCTTCTTTCCAACAGGACGAAACTTCAGGTAAAAACCGGATTTAAAAACGACCTCATCATCAACCTGATTGAGATTATCTTAGAATCCTATGACGGAAACATAGAAAACTATTTTTCTAAAAAACCCGATATCCTTTTGAACAGGCCGTTTTTTGCACCGGAAAAGTTCTCCGTTCCTTTTAAGGAATCCCTTGATTCCTACGTGGCAGAGCTGGTTAATTTCGACCAGGACGACACAACCTTCCAGATGATGGTCAGCTATGACCCGAACGAAGCACCGAATGGGAATAAGCTGCGGGTATTCGATCCTAAAGACAATCAGATCCTGATGACGCTTATCAACCACATTAACCTTGATTTCTACGAAAGCAAGCAGATCATCTTGGAAGTCGGCACCATTGCCAAAGCAATCAACAGCCGCCCGAACAAACGCCTTTATGACGACATAAAGATGCGGCTGCATAACATGGCACGCACCGGTTTCCAGATGTATAAAAAAGACAACCCGAACGAGCCGATCTACACTTTCTCGTTCTTTGACAACGTGCGCACCATTTCCAGGGACGGAAAAGAATTTGTGGCCGTGACATTCGGTAATACTTTATTTGAATCCATTACGAAAAAGAAAATGATCTCCGTAACCTCCAGCAATTATAATTCTCTGGAGCTGGAACTGAGCAAGCTGCTCTACCATAACCTGCAGAAGGAACGAATTGCGCTTTCCACCTCATCCATCCCGGACGAGCGCGGATACCTTTACAAAGCCTACGATTACTCTTATTTCCAGCGCATCATCCTGTTTAAGAAGAGAAAGAAAGCAGACAATATCCAGCTCATAACAGAAACACTGCTGGAATTCGTTGACAAAAAAATTGCCCTTGCAGATTTCCGTTATAACAAGGAACGCGGGCAGTTCCAGCTGTATTACTTCCCCTTAAGTGATGACGAACGGGCGGACCTGATCAGCACAGCGGAAACGGGAAGCATACAGCAGATTACAGATATGCCCGGAACAGAAACCCTGGATCATTCAGATTCTGAAGCTGTTCAGGCTACTTTAGAGCTCTGATGGCAGGAGAGCCATGCGGCCAAAAAACGCCGTATGGCTCTTTTATATGCTATCTTTGTTCATGCCGCTTTTGATTTTACAAAAAATACTCCCATTTTCTTCGCCGTTTTGTCGGTTTCAATATTGGATTCTTTTTTTCAGTTCATAATATAAAAAATGATACCATATTTCTCGCCACTTTTCTCATTTTGTTTCAAATCATACCGTTTTAGAAAAAATGATACCATTTTCTTCGCCGTTTTTACTCTTTTGAGTGAAATGACCGCATAAGTCAACATTTGCAGACATCATATTTTAAGGATTTTTATTTCAAATTATAAAAATGCTACCATTTTCTTCGCCATTTTCAAATTTTACAACCCTTTTTTTCGCCCAAAAATGGTTTTCTAGAAAATGATGCCATTTTCTTCGCCGTTTTTTCATCATCATTTTAAGTCACAAAAATTTTTTGATCTCTTCAGCCGGTAATTTTTTCATAAAAAACTATATTTTGATACCATTTTCTTCGCCGTTTCAGCTGATTTTTCATGCAAGAAGAAAAAGATTTCCTTTTTGATACCGTTTTTTTCGCCGTTTTTTTCAAAAAAATTTTTTTCAAGCCGATACTACGTTAAAAAGTATTGATATTACACGGTTTAAAGCAAAATACTCCCATTTTCTTCGCCATTTCAAATAGCATCAGAAAACTGGTAAAATATACATTCTACGCAAAAAGATACCATTTTCCTCGCCGTTTTGGACGCATTTACAAGTTCAAAAATTGTGCTTATAATAACTCTCAGAATACTATATGGTGTACTTTCTGAAAGTATTACTACAAGATATATCCTAGAAAACGGAAAGGAGGTTCCAAGCTATGGAATTAAGCAGCTTCGCCCGTATTGGGAAAGGCGTTCTGACAAAAGCCATCGGCCTGCAGAAAAATTATGTTGAAGTCTATTCCAAAGGTCCTGATGTCCTAAATGAATGCCAGTCAAACTGCCACAACTGTATCATCCATCAGAAAAAAGAAGAACTCCGTGCGCTGGGATTTGATGAAGAAGCTGACAAGATCCACTGCTTCTGCCATACCTGTCCGTCCGCGGTATGGGAACACACCTATACCGAAGAAAAACGATATATCAATGAAAAGAACCGTTACGGCTACCAGCCTACATTAAAAGGCAATGCCATCAAGCTGCTCTTATTATACCACTTCCTACAGCCCGACGGCCACGGATTTATCAAGGATGTCAGCATAAAGGAACTTGCAGACGCGGTAGACTGTACGGCTGCCACCATAGCCGCCTGCAACGATGTGCTTCAGGATTACGGTTATTGTTATTTCTGCAATTCCGGCATCCATGACCGTTACATAAACATTTTTCTTCCGGAATATAAAGATTACCATAAGACTGCGGCCGAAGGCGGACGTGGTTATATTACCATGTCAAAGGACATGCTGTCGGATCTGTGTATGATTGAAAGTTTAAATACATTAAGGCTGAACTTAAAGGGCATTTTGGAAGTTGACAATGCCTCTTATTCTGATGTCCAGAATGATACTTATTCCTCTGTCACATCACAATACCAAAGGCTCCGCGGATTCCTGCCGTCTTACTGCAAGCGCAATGTCATACAAAAAGCCTTGGAACAGAATGACGCGATCTTCGATCTTACCTTTGATGAGCATAACGTTACCTTCAAAATTAGGGAGAAGTATGCCCAAAAGAACCTGCGTGAGAAAATGCTGGAAGATACGAAAGAGAGCCTGATCGACCATGTTGACCATATCAACACGGTTTTATGTGATGCCGCCAGCGCAAAACACCCGGAAGAAAAAGAACGCCTTGATACCATCCTTTCCATGCTGGACATCAACCCGTCCGAAAAATACCCTTCCCTGTGCTTTACCCTTGCCGACTATGAAGACCTTGCATCCCTCGCGCTCCAGTACAGCCTGCGCATGGTACACATGGCAGTCAGCCAGATCTACAATAAGTACATCTTACAGAACCGTCCGGTTGAAAAAATCGGTGCGCTCGCAAGAACCATCATCCGCAGAAAATCTGTCTTTTTTGCCGTATCCTAAGCATGGGCTTTTTTGTCGTGCCCATTTTTCCTATTTACCCCAGTTATTTTCTGATTTTTCCCATATTTTTCCGCAAAAGTCTATAAAATCTGCTTTTCGTACGCTATTTTCAGAACCATTCTTTTTCCACATAAAAAAATTTTTCATCCTTTTTTCAGAATTTCCTCCCACTTCCTGGACTGTTTCGCCCCATCTATAGGACAATTCACCCTTTTTTTTAGAACTTCATCCACCAATCCGGCTCCCCCTCCCGGTCAAAATTCTCGGAATGCCTTATTTTAGCGGGTTTTCAGGATTTCCGTTTACCAATTATTGATTTAATTATTGATATAATCTCTGATATAATTATGATAGAATTGCTGAATATATGACGCAGCCCCATCTTTATCTCTTACTTACTAAATGAGTCCTGCTTAAGATAGTATACTGATTATACATCCTATCTAATAAAATAACAATAAAAAAAATTCCCAAAAGATACAAAAATCTTTTGGGAATTTAACAACAGTTATTTCACTTTTATATTTTCTATACCGCAGATTGCAGTCAGATCATGTAGGCACGCTTCGCCAATACAAATCGTTTTTTGTCCCTGCTTGATCTGTTTTGTTTTTTTCAGGTAAAAGTATATCTTTTCTTTTCCGGGATATTTACGCATAACGGAAATAAGACGAGACTCCTTTTCCTGATAATCTGCAAAATCCAAAAACTGAAGCCAGATACTTTGGCTTTTTTGATCCGTTGAAAAAAAGGAAACCGAATCCAGTTGTAAACAGGCGTCCTTTTCTTCTTCTTTTTTTACTTTCCCACGGCAGAAAACCATCTTTCCCTCTTCCAGGAAAGACTGGTATTTTTCAAACTGCTCCGGAAACACGATTACATCCATGCTTCCAACCAGATCCTCTAGTACAAGGCAGGCCATCTGTTTCTTCTTTCGGGTAGTACGCACGGTAACAGTCCGTATCATGCCGCCTACGACGGTTGTTTCCCCTTCTGATAGCGAAATCCCCTCTTCACGGCATAAAAAATCGCCGGATTTAGCCGTAATGCCAGTCATCCACTGTTCATAGTGCTCATCTAGCGGATGCCCGCTCAGGTAAATCCCAAGGACTTCCTTTTCATCTGCGAGCAGTTTAGATGCGGCATATTCCTCCTCCTTTGCGTCCGATTTCTTTTTCGTGTCAGAAAATAGTGCAAGCAGTGACGGCTGCCCTAGCATCCCGTTCTTCTTTTCATACTGAAGCCGGTCTGATATTTCCTGATAATGCTCCATGAGATACTTTCTCGTGTGCCCCATTCCATCCATCGCACCGGCCTTGATAAGCGCTTCAACTGCAGATTTATTAAGCGTCCCGCTCTTTTGTAAGCGCGCCAGAAAATCTTTCATGTCCCCAAACGGCTTCTTTTGGCGTTCCCGGATGATTTCTGTCACACATCCTTCCCCCACATCCCGTATGGAAGCAAGGGCGTAGAGAATGGAGCCGTCTTTTACGGTGAAATCAATCCCTCCCTCCCCGATGTCCGGCTTTTTTATGGGAATATTCATCTGTCTGCTCAAAAGCAGGTATTCCGCCGTTTTTGCGCTGTTACTGCGGAAAGATGTCATAAGCGATGCAAGATACTCCGCCGGATAATAGTATTTTAAATAGGCGGTCTGGAAGGCAACGACCGCATAGGTGGCGGCATGGCTTTTGTTAAAGGCGTATTTGGCAAAATCGATCATCTGGTCAAAAACGCGGTTTGCCGCATCAACGGGAATACCGTTTTTTTCACATCCCGGCACGCCCTCGCCCCCGTACAGGAAGAATTGCCGCTCTTTTTCCATGACGGATGTTTTCTTCTTGGACATGGCCCTGCGCACAAGGTCCGCCCGTCCGTAATTATAGCCTGCCAGTGTGCGGACGATCTGCATGACCTGCTCCTGATAAATGATACAGCCGTATGTCGGCTTTAAGATTTCCTCAAGCTGGGGGATTTCATAGGTAATCTGTCCGGGATTTTCCCTGTTGGCAAGATATTTCGGGATAAAATCCATAGGGCCCGGACGATAGAGGGAAATGCCGGCAATTAAATCCTCTAAGCATTTCGGCTTTAACTGTTTCATAAAATTTTTCATTCCTCCGCTTTCCAGCTGGAAGATCCCTTCCGTCTGGCCGGTTCCTATATACCGGAAAACTTCTTCATCCTCATAGTCAACGGATATTGGTTTCCCATAATTTAACTCCGCTTCTGCTCTGGCCTTTTGGATGACCGTCAGGGTGCGCAGGCCCAGAAAATCCATCTTTAGCAGCCCAAGCTCCTCCAGAGTGGTCATAATATACTGCGTGGAAATACTTCCGTCGTTTGAAATGCAGACCGGAACATATTCCGTTACCGGACTGGGACAGATGACGACTCCTGCGGCATGGGTTGAGGTATGCCGCGGCAATCCTTCCAGTTTTTTTGCCATATCAAGAAGTTTCTGAATGCCTGCATCCTCTTCATATAGTTTTTTCAGTTCACTTACAGAAGATAGCGCGCCGTCAATGGTAATCTTTGCGTCATCAGGAAGCAGCTTTGTGATGCGTGCCACTGTGGAAGGACTAATGCCCAGCGCACGTCCCACGTCCCGTATCACGCCTCTTGCCGCAAGTGTACCGAAGGTGACAATCTGCGCCACGTTATCCTTGCCGTACTTTCCGATGACATAATCAATTACTTCATGCCGCCTTTCATAACAGAAATCAATGTCGATATCCGGCATGGTGACTCTCTGCGGGTTTAAGAAACGCTCAAACAGCAGGTCATACTTTAAGGGGTCGATTTCGGTGATGCCAAGACAGTATGATACGAGGCTGCCTGCGGCTGATCCCCGGCCTGGTCCTACCGGTATGCCTTTTTCTTTGGCATAATGGATAAAATCCCATACGATCAGAAAATAATCTATAAATCCCATGTCTTTTATCGTGCCAAGCTCATAGGCAAGCTGCTTTTTCTGCCTTTCATAAGGGGAAGGATATCTTTCTTTCAGCCCATCCTCGCAGATCTTGTTCAGGTATTCCCAGGAACTGAGTCCTTCTGGGGGCGTGAAACGCGGCAGGTGGTAATCATTAAACGTAAATTCCACCTGGCAACGTGCTGCAATCTTTCCCGTGTTTTCCAGCGCTTCCGGTATTTCCGGGAAAAGTGCCTGCATCTCATCCGGCGATTTCACATAATACTGCCCTCCTTCGTACCGCATACGGTCCTTGTCATTTACCAGCTTTTTCGTCTGAATGCATAGCAGGACGTCATGGGCTTCTGCATCCTCTTTTCTGGTGTAATGAATATCATTGGTAGCAACCAGGGAAATGCCAAGCTCCCTGCCTATCCGGATGAGCTGCCGGTTTACGTCCTTCTGCTCCGGTATGCCGTGGTCCTGCAGTTCGAGGTAATAATGGTCCGCGCCGAATGCCTGAAGATATTTTGCTGCTATGCCGCATGCGCCTTTATAGTTCCCCTGCGCAAGCATTCTGGGGATTTCCCCTGCAAGGCAGCCGCTTAGGACAATCAGCCCTTCACGGTATCTGCAAAGCAGTTCAAAATCAATTCTTGGGCGGTAATAAAACCCTGTTTTAAAACCCTCTGATACTAACTTGCACAGGTTCCTATAACCGGTGTTGTTTTCTGCAAGGAGCACCAGATGGTGGTAGCGCTGTGCAGAGGATCTGTCTGCCATGCCCTGCGGCGCGACGTACACTTCACATCCGATCACGGGATGGATGCCGATTTCCTTTGCATATTTATAAAAATCCACGACACCGTACATAACGCCGTGGTCGGTAATTGCTGCACTCTCCATGCCCAGTTCCTTCACACGGTCAAGGTAATCCCGGATGCGGTTTGAGCCGTCTAACAGGCTGTATTCCGTATGGGAATGGAGATGCGCAAATAATGGTTGTTTCATGTTGATTCCTCCGTTTATATAAAAATAAGGGACAGTCTGCATGGCAGCCTGCCCTCTTCTATAGTGACCGGCATATGGCGTTTCCCTGATAAGTCAGCTCCAAAAAGGAAAGCTCCGGGTATACGCTGATATATGCCTTTAATATTAAAAATACCGGGTACAGTGTGGTTTCGTACTGGTATGCCCCTGTTTCATCGCAGCAGCCGATCGCAGTCGCAAAAAGTTTGCTCTGCATATGCGCCAGGAAGGTTTTCTTAAAATACAATTCCAGTGCAAGCGGCGGACGCCACAGCACCGGAAGACATTTACCGGAGTATTTTAAACAGATCGGAAGCGGTAATGTCTTCTTCCGGTATGCCGGGTTTTAAATCCGTGGAAATGACCTCCGCTTCTTCTCTGTCTGTCTGCATCCCTCCTTCCGTATCGCGGGCAGTCTGCGGCTTTTCATCTTCTTTTGACGTCTCCGCGCCATATCCGGACTCTGCCCTTTCCTCATTTTCAAAAGGAATGTCAAGGTCCGGATTTTCATGGAAACCCGCATCTTCTGCCGTATTCCCCAGATTGTCTTTCCTTTGTTGGTTTAGAGCCTCCGCCTGCGTGGATATAATGTCGCCTTGGCGTATCATGCCTTTTAACTGTGCCAGCTCCTTTTTCAGCATGGAGATTTCCTCCGCGAGCCTGACGGCATCGCTGCTTACGATTTCCTGATGGCTAAGGCGGATGAGCGTAAGTTTAAGGTCAAGTGCCGGGTCGGCGCTCCCGCGTATAGCCGTTCTTAAATCGCAGAACTGCTCGCACAGCCAGTAGAGCCTGTTAAATGATATCTCCTGTCCCATCTGCCAGATGCTTTCAATATAGTCCCTGCTGTGCATGACGGACTGCCTGCTTCCGGTGCTTTTCATGGTGATCATATCCGTCAGCGCGCGTAGCGATGTTTCCGTTATCAGGGATGGTGACTTTCCGCCGGAAAGCAGGTCCTCCATGGAGGCAAGGGATGCCGCGGTATCCAGTCTGATAATGCTTGACAGGGTATTTAAAATGGCGTCCGTATCCAGTACACCTAGCTGTTTTTTTGCCGCTTCTGCCGTGATGGCGCTGCCGGAGCCTGCCATAAGCTGTTCCAGTATCCCCAGGGCGTCGCGCATGCCCCCGTTTGCATTCCGCACGATGAGGTTCATTGTTGAGCGACAAATTCTCATCTCCACCAACAGCACATTATTATCGCCACTAAA
>ERZ778518.2174-NODE-2174-length-11257-cov-3.617300_pt1 | contig 11257 bp, 5 predicted proteins | sample MGYA00510340_ERZ778518 | MGnify/ENA primary metagenome ERZ778518 (study PRJEB29527, sample SAMN07138967) | mouse gut metagenome | material: feces | host: mouse | place: China:Nanjing | collected 2016-01-25 ... | reverse complement strand
ATCCGTTTCTATTTTAATTTTCGGAAATATCTTCCGTATCTTTGTCAGTACATATGACTCCTGCCTGCCTTTACTGTCCCCACTGCTCTCACTATAGGTAAAAAAGAGCCTCTCCGATGGTTTCGTAAAGATCAGGTAGAGATAAAACAAATCATTGGCCGCCTTTTTCGTTCCGCTCGGCGCGAGCGCGATCCCCATCTGCTCGATCTTTTTGCGCTCCCTCGAATTGACAATGCCGGGCGCCTGCATGCCGCCCGGAATCATATCGTCACTAAATCCCACAAAAAATAAGACTTTCACATCTTTTAAACGCGTCCGGTGTATATCACCGACCACGACCTGGTCCGGCTGGGGCGGGATAAATCCGACAAGCCCTTCGGAAATACCCGCCGCCAAGATCTTTCGATACTCCTCGATGCTCACGACCTCGTCTCCCATCAGCTCCACCATTTCATCGAGCAGCGCGACGACCACCGCATATACGCTCTCGTACTCTTTCGCCAGCATATCTTCTCCGCTGCGGGCAAACACCTCACTCTGTGCCAGCATGTTATGATACACATCCTGCCGCACCAGAAAACCATACAGCGCTTTCGTAAATTGTGCGACGGTCTTCTTTCCCCCGCCAAGTTCGGTAAACAGCTCCCGCAGGCAGTCGCACACCTTCGCCCGCATCGCATTGACCTCCTCGAGGGAAATCTTTGCGATCTCATGCTCCCACTCCTTTTCATAAGCGGAGAACCCCCGTTTCCCCGCTGCCAGTACATAGTTCTCAAATAAATCCGCCTCGTCCCGCGTCAGTGGCGAAAGACCACATCTCAAAAAGCGGAACGTGCTCTCATAATCCATATTGGTCAGATACATTTCCAACACAGCCTGTATCATCTCCGCGATCCAGTTCGCGCCGATATTTTTTTTCGCATCGAGGAAATAGCGGATGCCCATTTTAGAAAACTCCCGTGAGAGCACCTGTTCATAGGCCGTCATATCGCCTGCGATGACGGCGATATCCTCAAATCCATACCCCTTTTTGGCCGTCAGCCACCAAATGCTGCGCGCGACATACGCCGCCTCATCCTGTGGTTTTTTCCCGATATACAGACCGAGTTCCTCCGTCGGCTCCGGCCAGACTCCGGCGGGATAACAAAACAGGTTTTTTTCCAGAAAAGCCAGCTCTCCCCCCTCGGAAAACCGGTAGGGCCTCTTTTCCTCTCCCCGTCCTGTCATAACAGGCGGCCGTACTTCAACCGGGATGCGGTTCGCCATACGCGTGAGCGTCCGCACCGTCTCCTCACTGATCTGAAAAATATGCCGCCGCTTTCCTGTCGAATCTGTCGCCACCGTCACATACAGATCCTCGCACAGCGCTAACAGCCTCTCGATCAATCCGTACTGTGTCGGTGTAAACCCCGTAAACCCATCGAGGCAGATGACGGATCCACGGATCCCTTCCATCTCGTGCACAATGTCCGTCAGCTGGACGATCAGCTCCTCCGCCATCATATAGACATCGCCCATCTTCTCCTTAAAGCACTCATAGATCAGCCGTATATCATCAAATTTGCAGCCCAGTTCCGACAGCTTCCCAAACTGTTCCTCACTACAGATCCCATACTGCTCCAACTCACAGAGGAACGATTTGCACTCATCCAGAAAACCGGGTTTATCAATCCCCTTTTTAAAATAGGTCAGCCGGTCTTTCTGCTCCGAAAACACTTTCCGCAAAAGCATTGTCTTTCCCATATCTTCCAGGATCGTCCGTTCCTTCGCCGGAAGCTGTTCGAACACCCGGAACGCGAGCCGGTGAAAACTGAGGACATCGATATTCAGTATTCCGCTGCCCCCGCTTTTGTCCACCAGGGTCTTCTGCGTCTCCAGCGTAAACTGATCCGGCACGAGGATAAAATACTGCTTATCCCTGTGTTCTGCCGCTTCCTTTCCCATCATATCATATAGAAACGTACTCTTTCCGCTCCCGGCACTTCCAAACACAAATTGTAACGCCATCATCTTCTCCTATCAAAAAATCGGTTCTATTTCCCATCCCGCCCTCATATAATATAGTAAGATGGAATCTACACTCCATAAAAGGGGGAATTATCCAAATGTCCAAAACAAAAATTGTCGTACTTCAAATGAAAGAACTCGTATATACCGGTATTTTCGTGGGACTTGGCATACTACTGGTCATACTTCTCATTGTCATGTTTTACCCGTCCGGCGATGAGGATTCCGCCCAGGAGGTGGGTTCACAGGCGGCGGAAACAAACAGCTACACACCCGGTATCTATAACTCCCAAATGCAGCTCGGCGACACCACGCTGAACCTCGAAGTCGTCGTGGACGAAAACCAGATCAAATCGGTCGCTTTTGTCAATCTGGATGAATCCGTCACCACGATGTATCCTCTGGTAAAACCATCTTTGGAATATCTGGAAGAGGAACTCGTAGCCGGCAAACCGATCGGGGAGATCGCCGTCAATGAAAAAAGTAAATATACACAGGCCATGCTCATCGACGGCATCAAAAATGCCTTAAAAAAAGCAGAAGTTAAAAAATAGCGGCCGGACTGGACAGACGGAGTTTTTCCAGATCCGCTTTCCACAAAGCATCGGATGCGTCACTCGGCATACGCAGGTCGCCGCGGGGCGACAAAGCGACCGATCCGACTTTCGGGCCGTCCGGGATACAGGAACGCTTGAACTGCTGGCGGAAAAAGCGGTGGTAAAATGTTTCCAGCCACTTATAGATCGTCTCGGCGTCGTAAACACCCTGAAACGCATAGACCGCCATCCGAAACACTTTGGACGGCATAAACCCAAACCGGAGAACATAGTAAAGGTAAAAATCGTGCAATTCGTACGGGCCCACTATGTCTTCGGTTTTCTGCGCGATCTCTCCGTCTTTCGGCGGGAGCAGTTCAGGACTGACCGGCGTATCCAGCACATCCTGGAGAACCCTGCGCAGCGCGTCGCTGTCCGCATCGTGGCAGGACTCATCGAACGTATCAGCATAATACTGTACGAGATAGCGGACCAGCGTCTTCGGCACCGAGCAGTTCACCCCGTACATCGACATCTGATCGCCATTATAAGTCGCCCACCCGAGCGCCAATTCGGACATATCCCCGGTTCCGATGACGAGGCCGCCCTCCTGGTTCGCGATATCCATCAAGATCTGCGTCCGCTCCCTCGCCTGTCCGTTCTCATATGTGATATCATGTACATCGATATCGTGGCCGATATCATGAAAATGCTGCCGCACCGCCTGCTCGATCGAAATCTCACGTAGACCCGTACCGAGAATCCCAGCCAGGTTCACCGCATTCTCATACGTCCTGTCCGTCGTCCCAAAGCAGGGCATCGTCACGCAGATGATCCCGTTCCGGTCAAGCCCCAGTTTGTCGAACGCGCGTATCGTCACGAGAAGGGCAAGTGTCGAATCCAGTCCTCCCGAAAGACCGATGACCGCGCGCGTACATCCTGTGTGGCCAAGCCGCTTGATCAGCCCCGCTGCCTGTATGTTCAAGATCTCATTGCACCGCTCCTCCCGATGGCTTTTCGCTGCCGGCACAAACGGCGTCTTTTCAAACGAGCGGGTCAACTCCGTGTGTACCATATCGGTAAACGAGAATACATGCTGCTCGTATCCAAACTGCTCTGGCGCTTCATAGACAAGAAACGAAGTCATCCGCCTTCTCTCCGCAGCCAGTTTCCCCAAATCCAGTTCCGTCGTCTTATCCTCCTGCTCAAACGGGCGGCTCTCAGCTAGCACGGTCCCGTTTTCCGCAATGATATTATGCGCGGAGTATACGAGGTCAGTCGTGGACTCGCCCCTTCCGGCATCGGCATACAGGTAGCCGGCGACGGCCCTCGCGCTCTGTCCCTTCACGAGTTCCCTCCGATAAGCCGCCTTTCCCGTCGCCTCATCGCTGGCAGACGCATTGACAATAACAGTCGCCCCCGCCATCGCGTGGTACGAACTCGGCGGCAGCGGCACCCAGAGGTCTTCGCAGATCTCGACCGCCACGGACAGCGCCGGAATCTGCGCGCACACAAACAGCTGCCTCGTCCCAAAACAGACTTCTTCGTCCTGGAAAGACAACTTATGGCGTGTATTTTTGTCCGGAGCTGCGGCGAAATGCCGTCCCTCATAAAACTCGGAATACATCGGGATATGGCTCTTTGGTACAAGTCCGAGTACTCTGCCGTGGAAAACGGCGGCCACTACGTTAAACAACCTCCCCTGATGGAGTATCGGCAGTCCGGCAAAAAACAGGGTATCCAGTTTTTCCGTCTCTTTCGTAAACAATGCCAGCGCCTCGAGCGCCCCGGTCAGAAGCGGCTCCTGTAAAAAAAGATCGCCGCACGTATAACCTGTTATGGAAAGTTCAGGGAAAACGACGATCTTCGCGCCCTGTCCACTCATTTCTACCGCTTTTTCCACCATTTTTTTCACATTAAAAACCGTGTCCGCCACTTGTAACTCCGGTGAACACACACCAACTTTTAAAAATCCATCCTGCATCTGCGTCTCTCCATTTCAAAAAAATATATATTACGAAAAGGGCAGCGAACCTTTCGCTGCCCCCATATAATCTTTTGTAAACCCCCAAAATGCCGGTTCCTGATTTTTGACTCCTAGCACATGCTAGGTGGGCAACCGCACGTGGTCTTCTGCCCTCCGTTGTAATGTAGAACATTGTACTGGGGAAAACCCAGCAGGGACGGCCTGACATCCGATCACAAATATAGGAATCCCGTTTAAAGTATTGTAGGTTCAAAAATTCAAGAGTGTCGAACATTCCAGGAAGCTTACCATTAGTATACCGAATCTCTCTGAATTTATCAAGTATATATTGCTTATTATTTTGGTATTTTTTGTCGTATTTTTTTGTCGGTCTACCCTTTCATCAGCTCCTCGATCAAATGAACCACCTTTGCCGAAGCCTTCCCGTCATCCCACGCATTGTACTTTTCGCAAAACTTATCATACCTCTCCGTATAAGAGTCGCCAACATACGACACAATATCCTGGATCAGCGCCTCGGTATCCATCGAGATCGGCCCCGGCACTTCCGCCTCATAATCGAAATAAAACCCGCGCAGGTCATTTTTATATTTCTCCAGATCATACGCGTAAAACAGCATCGGCCGCCGCAATATGCTGTAGTCAAACATAACCGATGAATAGTCCGTGATCAGCATGTCTGACACGAGAAAGAGCTCGGCGATGTCGTTACTCTGGTCAAAATGAAAAATGAAATCCTTATACGGAAACCAGTCCACATAATCCATGATGAGATAGTGGTATTTCACGATCAGGATATAATCCTCCTGCAGCGCCTCCTTCAGCCGGTCGAACGACAGCTTGGGACTGAACTTATAACTCGCGTCTTCGGCAAACTCATCATCGCGGAACGTCGGCGCATAGAGCAGGATCTTTTTATCCTGCGGCAGTCCGAGGCGCCGCTTGAGCAGACGGATGTCCTCCTCATTATTCTTCGAAAACAAAATGTCATTGCGCGGATATCCGATCTCCAGCATGTCCTTGTGATAGGCAAACGCGCGGCGGAACGTAACGGAAGAAAACGGATTCTGCGAGATGAGGTAGTCCCAGATCTGCACATTTTTCACAAATCCGCTCTGGTAGGTTTCAATGTCCGTCTCATTCATCATGAACACATCATCCATATCCAGCACGAGCTTTTTCAGCGGCGTCCCGTGCCAGGTCTGGATATAATGGCAGTTCTTTCTCTTGATGAGCCACGACGGCTGGCGGCAGTCAAACACCCACACTTTCGCCGTCGCCATATAGTACAGATAGCGCAGCCTCCCATAGCGGAACTGGTAGCCATCGCCGGGGATCGGATACGGTGTTTTCGAGTAAAACCAGGTACACTCCCACTTTTCCTGATACCCATTTTCTACGATATATTCAAAAATATGCCTCGGATTCCCCGAATAACTCTTGCCGAGACTGGAATCAAACACGATCCGTTTCTTATTCACGGGCAGCACGACACACATAGCGCGATATAAACCGATCACAAAACTTTTCACAAAAAACCGCATACATGCTCTCATGCTTACTCCTTTCCGAATACAGCGCGTATCGTCCGTTCCGACGCCCCGCCGTCATCCACATGGCAAAACTTCTCATAAAATGTATCATAGCGCTCCTCATACTGTTTGGAGATCTGGTCGATATTTCGCAGCGCTTCCACCAGTTCGTCATTGGTACGGACGATCGGCCCCGGCAGTTCCCGTTCCATATCAATGTACATACCGCGGAGTTCATTGCGGTAATTTTCATAATCATACACAAAAAACAAGACCGGCCGTTTCAGATTCCCAAAATCAAAAAATACCGAGGAATAGTCCGTGATACAAATATCTGAAGCCAGGTATAATTTTGACACGTCACTGTAACTGCTTGCCTGATATACAAAATCCTCCAGTCCGGTCAAATCGACCGCATTGGCGATATGGTAATGCGTCCGCAGCAATATGGCATATTCCTCTCTAAATTCCTCGCGCATCCGATGTAAGTCCATCTGGAGGCTGAATTTGTATTCCCCTTTTTTGTAAAACTCATCATCGCGGTATGTCGGCGCATAGAGGATCACCCTGCGGCCGTCTGGAATGCCAAACTCCGCACGCACATCTTCCCTGATCTCTTCCGCGTGATCCGAATACAGGATATCATTTCTCGGATACCCCGTCTCGATGATCTTTTCCCTCGGATAGCAGAACGCGCGCTCAAACACCTCCGTAGAAAACCGGTTCGCGGAGACCAGATAATCCCAGTCCCGGCTCTGGGCAAAAAATTTTGTCTTATGATCCTGGCTCGCGGCATGGATATCATCCAAATCAAATGCGAGTTTTTTCAGCGGCGTGCCATGCCAGGTCTGAAGAAATACCGCCCCTTCCCGCTTCCGGTACCAGATCGGCTGCCTTGTATTGCAGATTATATATTTGGCCCGCGTCATATAATAGACATACCGCAGCGACTGGCGCCGGCAGATCTTCGGATTCCCTTTCATATCGCGCGGACGTTTGTTCAGGCTCCATATATAACGGAATTTGTCGCCATACATTTCATACAATTTCTCATACAGATATTTGGGACTGTCGGAATAACTTTTCCCCAAAAAGCTCTCCAAAAACACCCAGTCTTTCCGGATCGGAAGTTTTCGAAATATCAGTTTTTCCAAGACCACCCACCTCTTGATCGGTTTTCCCGTGATCCCTTTTATCTTTTTCCTGAGCTTCCCGATCCTGCCGATCCTTTTGGCAAACGCGTAATTTCCCCAGAACAGCCATGATAGTTCCATTTTTTGTATACGGGAACGGTCGCTTGCAATCTGCTTTTGCTGCGGCGCTCCGATCCGCTGCATATGCCTCATAAAACGGATGCCCATTTTTTCATTCAGGCCGTCTGGAAACCGCGCGAGCATAAAACGGCACATCCACTCATCCAGGGCAAATAAGATCGGCGCCGCCTCGGAACATGAACCCTGTTCTGCATCCGACGATCGTCTGCTTTTTGAGACCTCATCACAGGCGGCCTCATAACTCTCGATATATTCCCGGATACGGCATGCTCTCTTTTGCTGGCACAGCGCCGGCAGATGGATTGGATCATTATGCCGGCGCCATACATATACGCTCTTTCCATCCGCCCAGATCTCCCCTGCGGCCCCGGCCAATACGGCCGCCACGACTGGAACATCCGTGTACAATGTGTGGAATTCATCAAATGCCACACCAAGACTTTCATAATAGTCTCTGCGTATCAACAGATGCTGCATCGTAAAGCGGCTCTTTAGAAACTCCGTGAGTACCTCTCCCTGAAGCGGGACCATCCCCTGAATGTCATAATCAGGCACCGACTTCTCAAACGAAAAAGAACACGGGCGGAACCACGAACTGTACCGTGTTCCGGTCACCACTTTGGCCTTGTTCTCATCGGCAAGTTTCACAAGTTTAGCAAGCGCATCCTCCCACAGGTAATCATCGGCATCGAGAAAGTATAGGTATTCCCCGGCTGCATGGCGCACCCCTGCATTTCTCGCCGCGGCGACGCCAAATGGATGATGCAGAAGTTCCCGTTCTCCCGAAAGCGGCAGAGCCATGTCCACATTCCCCGGCTCGAGTTCTCCTTCTAAACCACGATCTGCCAGAAAACGGCGCTTCTCTTTGAAAAATTCATCGGCATCCCGTTCTTCTTCCAACACGATATGCTTCACCTGCTCGATCGCAAGCACGGATTCCGGCACATCATGCCCATCCCTGTCATCCACGATCAGAATCTCAATATCCCGAAGATTTTGATCCACAATACTCCCGATACACTCTTCCAAATAAGATGCTCCTTTAAAATAAGGAACGATAACACTTACCTTCATCTAATCCTTCTCCATTTCCGTATTACCGAACCGGAACACGGCATCCACGACCCGTTCGGCTGCATATCCGTCTTCCCATGCACAATATTTCTCATAGAATTGATTGTATCTTTCTTCATAGTTTCTCTGAATCATACGTAAATTATGAATCGCGTCAATAATCTCTTCCGTATCGAACAGCATCGGTCCCGGCAGTTCCTTTTCCACATCGATGTAAAATCCTCTCAGGATACTGCGGTATTTCTCCAGATCATACGTAAAAAACAACATCGGCCTCCGCAGATTGGCAAAATCAAAAAAGACAGAGGAATAGTCGGTGATCAGCACGTCAGAGATGAGATAAAGCCTTGCCACATCATCATATTTACTCTGATTGTAGGCGAACCCCTCATACCCGGACAGATCCAGCGCGTCCGCGATAAAATAATGCGTCCGCAGTATTACGACGTACTCGCTTCCCAGTTCCTCTCTCATACGGCCAAGATCCATCTTCAGGGAAAACTTATACATGCCCGGGCCGTAAAACTCATCATCCCGCCATGTCGGCGCATACAAAATGACTTTTTTATCCACCGGCAGACCCAGCTCTTTTTTGATTTCCAGCGCCAGTTCCTCTTTGTGCGGATGATACAGAATATCATTTCTCGGATACCCCGTCTTCAGTATATTTCCTTCATAGGAAAAGGCACGGCGGAAAATCTTCTCCGAAAACTCATTCGGCGCCACGAGATAATCCCACGCGCGCGTCTGGTAATAGACGTCCTCCTTATATAACGGGGAGGCCGAGGTTACATCATCCATATCAAACACGAGTTTTTTTAAAGGTGTTCCATGCCATGTCTCCAAAAAGATACTGTCTTTTCTTTTTTTGTAAAACGTCGGCTGCCGTCCGTTGTACACGACGTACTGGCACCTCGCCATATAATAGAAATAGCGGAGTCCCAGACGCTTTACCTGTTTGGCCGGAAACGGGATCTTACGTTTCTTTTCCGCATAGGCCCAGATACATTTATATCTGCCCGGATACGTCTCATTCAGGTATTCAAAGATGTACTTCGGACTGTCTGAGTAACTTTTTCCCAAAAAACTTTCGAACAAAACCGTATTCGGAAGCACTTTCATCTTCTGAAAAACAAGCGCGTCTATGATCCGCCGGTGCTGGATCGGCGTCCCGAGTATCCCCTGTTTCTTTCTCCAGGCAAATGCCAGTTTTGCGAACAGTTTCGCAGCCTTTCCATTCCCTCTGCATAAACAGTTCATTTCCATCGCCTGTAAAAATCCAAACTCTTTTTTGATCCGTCTCCAATCCGGCTTTGGTATATGCCGCAGCGCTTTCGTAAAACGTCGCGTCTCCTCCCCATTCAGACTGTCCGGGAAATGCTCCGCGATAAACCGGATCAGCTGCCCGTTCAGCGCAGACGCCGCCTCGTTCCCATCCGCACCATTTCCTCCTGCTTCCTCCGCCAGCAGACGGCTGGCGGCCTCATAACTTCTGATAAAGTCGAACGGTCGCCGTTTCGCCTTTTCCTGGCTGAGTGACGGCAGATGGATCGGATCATTATGAAAACGGCACACATACCGGCTGCTGCCGTCCGCCCATATGTCCGCTGCCTTTCCTGAAAAAATCCCAGCCGCCACAAAAATATCCGGGTAATATCGGTTATGCACATCAAATGCAAGCCCCAGGCCATCGTAAAATGTCCTGCGCACGAGCAGATGCTGTACGGTAAAACGGGTTGACAGAAACGATGCCAGCTCCCCGCCGTGAAGCCGGACGATCCCCGTCAACTCCGTATCATCCCTCGCGCTTTCTATCGTAAAACTGACCGGACGGAACCAGGAAAAACAACGGTTTCCTGTCACGACATCCGCATTCTTTTCCTCTGCCAGTCCGACAAGCCTGGCAAGCGCATCCTCCCACAAATAGTCATCGGCGTCTATAAAATAGAGGTATTCCCCTCCAGCATACCGTACGCCTGTATTCCTTGCTGCCGCTGCGCCAAACGGGGACGGTTCCCCTTCTCCACCCGGCGGTACCGCATCCGGGCCCTCTCCGGCAGCAAAACCTTCCTCACCTATTTCTTCCTCCAGCACAATATGGCGGATAAACGCCTTTTCCAGAACGGATTCCGGCACATCATCGCCGCCCCTGTCGTCGACCAGAAGGACTTCCAAACCGGGAAGGTTTTGGTTCTCGATACTCTGGACACATTCCTCCAGATAGGAAGGCCCTTTGTAATAAGGGATGATCACACTTACTTTCGTCATTCTTTCCTCCATGCGCGCATGCCCGCGCCCTTTATGGATCTTTATTCGCCGCGAAACACCGCGTTTACGACCTTTTCTGACGCGTGCCCATCCTCCCACGCACAGTATTTATCACAAAACTTATTATATTTATGTGCATATTCTTTCTGAATATCCTCGATATGATGAATCGCATCAATGACTTGTTCCGTATCAAACAGCATTGGCCCCGGAAGCTCTTCTTCCACATCCATGTAAAATCCCCTCAAAACACCGCGGTATTTTTCCAAATCGTACGTAAAGAACAACATCGGCCTTCTGAGATTCGCGAAATCGAAAAAGACAGACGAATAATCGGTAATGAGTACATCAGATATGAGATACAGCCTCGCAATATCATCATATTTGCTCACATTATACGCAAATCCCCCGTACTCTGACAGATCCAGCGCGTCGGCAATGAAATAATGCGTCCGGAGGATCACGACATACTCTTCTCCCAGTTCCTCCCGCATCCGGTCAAGATCCAGCATAAGGGTGAACTTATACTTCGCATGGCCATAGTACTCGTCGTCGCGCCATGTCGGCGCGTAGAGGATG
>ERZ778518.2169-NODE-2169-length-11273-cov-4.757443_pt1 | contig 11273 bp, 7 predicted proteins | sample MGYA00510340_ERZ778518 | MGnify/ENA primary metagenome ERZ778518 (study PRJEB29527, sample SAMN07138967) | mouse gut metagenome | material: feces | host: mouse | place: China:Nanjing | collected 2016-01-25 ... | reverse complement strand
AGCCAATCCGATGGATCTCAAGCGTGGCATAGACAAGGCTGTCAGCAAAGTGGTTGAAGGCATCAAGGCTCAGAGCCAGGAAGTGGACGACGACATCAAGAAAATCGAGAATGTCGCCCGCGTTTCCGCCAACAATGACGAGCAGATCGGCCGTCTGATAGCCGAGGCTATGGAAAAGGTCAAGAAGGAAGGCGTCATCACCGTCGAGGAGGCAAAGGGTACGGAAACAACCGTTGAGGTTGTGGAAGGCATGGAGTTTGACCGTGGCTACATCTCCCCTTATTTCGTTACCAACAGCGAGAAGATGGAGTGTGAGATGGATTCTCCCTACATTCTTTTATATGACAAGAAGATTTCCAACCTCAAGGATATGCTTCCTGTGCTTGAGGCAGTTGCTCAGGGCGGACGTCCTTTGCTGATCATTGCCGAGGATGTGGACAATGAAGCTCTTGCCACACTCGTTGTGAACCGTCTGCGCGGCTCCCTCAAGATTTGTGCGGTGAAGGCTCCCGGCTTCGGCGATCGTCGCAAGGAGATGCTCGAGGATATAGCCATCCTCACCGGCGGCACTGTAATAAGTGAGGTAAAGGGCATGCAGCTTTCACAGGCCACTGTCAATGACCTCGGCACGGCTGAGAAGGTTACCGTAAGCAAGGATTCCACCATCATCGTGAACGGTGCAGGATCTAAGGAGCTTATCGCCAGCCGTGTGGCTCAGATCAAGGCTCAAATCGAGACCACTACTTCCAATTATGACAAGGAAAAGCTTCAGGAACGTCTCGCCAAGCTTGCAGGCGGAGTGGCAGTCCTCTACATAGGCGCACCGTCTGAGGTGGAGATGAAAGAGAAGAAAGACCGTGTTGACGATGCCCTCAGCGCGACACGCGCGGCCATTGCCGAAGGTATCGTTCCTGGCGGCGGCGTGGCTTACATACGCTGCCTCAATGCTCTTGAGACGCTCAAGGGAGACAACGATGACGAGAATACGGGTATCGCGATTATCCGTCGTGCCATCGAGGAACCCCTTCGCCAGATTGTTGCAAATGCCGGCCTCGAAGGCGCGGTGATTGTGCAGAAGGTGAAGGACGGCGAGGGAGACTACGGCTTCAATGCACGTACGGACACTTATGAGAACTTCTTCGCGACTGGCGTGATTGATCCGGCCAAGGTTACGCGTGTGGCTCTTGAAAACGCCGCAAGCATCGCAGGAATGTTCCTGACCACCGAATGCGTCATCGCAGACAAGAAGGAGGATGCTCCCGCAATGCCTGCAATGCCCAACCCCGGTATGGGCGGCATGATGTAAGAAAAGACAATGACATCATAATAGGATTGCTTCCTTACCGCGTTCGCGGTAAGGAAGCAATTGTTTTTTTGCATTTTGGAAGCACTGCGGTCTTTCGGCTGGCAGTGGCCTGTTGACTATTGCATACGGACATATGCATCATTTTGAGATACATAGTCGGAAACAAAACAACAGGCAGATGAACATTCATCTGCCTGTTGTTTTGCTATATGTGTTCGGAGATTGTCAGAGTTGCATTTGTGCCTTCTTTACTTGAGGGCTGCCTGCACGGCATCGTTGGGAACCATCTCCTCTTTGAAGATATAAGCGCCCGTTTTCGGAGATCTCTCCATTTTGATGACTTTGCTGTAGGTGCGTCCTTCACCTTTCTGAAGTGACGCGACGGTTTTCTTTGCCATAGTTCAGAGTGCTTATTTAATTTCTTTGTGAACGGTTACTTTCTTAAGGATGGGGTTGTATTTTTTCAACTCCATACGACCTGTTGTGTTCTTGCGGTTTTTTGTTGTGATGTAACGAGACATACCGGGCATACCGCTTGCCTTATGTTCTGTGCATTCGAGAATAACTTGAACTCGATTACCTTTAGCTTTCTTTGCCATAATATTAACTGAATTTTAGAGAGAAAGGATTTTGATATCTTTGAAATCGATATTTCCGGCAGCCTCAGCTTTCTTGAGAGCCGCGTTCAGACCGATCTTGTTGATAGTGCGCATAGCGTGTGCAGACACTCGCAATACGATCCACATATCCTGCTCAACCCAGTAGTATTTTTTTGTGTGCAAGTTAACCTCGAACTTACGTTTGGTGCGACGTTTTGAGTGGGAAACGTTGTTGCCCACCTGCGCCTTTTTGCCGGTAATTTGACAAACTTTAGCCATGGCTGTTGCTATATTCTTGTTGTTAATTTTTTAATTAATTGCTTTGGTCATCATCGCAGTTCTCATATCATCGCTAATTGCATCATATTCAGCGACTTTTAAGGATGGGTCACAAAACGATTGCAAAATTACAATTTTTTTATGAATAACACAAGTTTTTTATGTGATTTTTTGAATTTTAATCGTCATTTATATCTTCCTGCGCAGTATAGGTGTTGCGAAGGAGGTTTATAAGCATAACGAGCGCATGGTTTGTCGCTGATTCTATGACTTTGTCGCGATCTCCTTCAAAGCGGATGCATTCGCTGACGATTCTTTCTCCATATTTAACTGCGAACCAGACGGTTCCAACAGGTTTGAATTTTGAACCGCCTTCCGGTCCGGCAATACCTGTGGTTGCTATGGCGCAATCGGTACGCATCAGATTTGCCGCTCCGAGTGCCATCTGCTCTGCCACTTCTCGCGAGACGGCTCCGTGGCGTCCTATATCGCTTCTTGAAACTCCCAGCACTTCCGCCTTGACATCATTGCTATAGCTGACCACGCTTCCCATAAAATATGCGGAAGATCCGGCGCGTTGCACAATCTTATGGGCTATATTGCCACCGGTGCAGCTTTCAGCCGATGAGACAGTAAGCTCTTTTTCCGAAAGAAGTTCGCCGAGGACTTGCGACAGTCCTTTGTCTTCAATAGTTACAAGTTCTTCAGAGAATAGATCCTGGAGATTCTGGTGTAGCCTGTTCATCTGAAAACGCAATAATTCAACACCGGAGTTTATTCCGGTAAGTGTTATCTTGGTGAGAAGATTTCCGGAATCGATTGTGATCTTTACGAAATCCGGCAATCTCGACTCGAAATGCTGGATTATTTTGGAGAGTTCCTGTCGCGTATAGCCGTAAATGACTATATGTCGGCTCTCTTTGTGATCGGATGCGCTTTTCTTTGTCATTGCATTATATTGATACGCGGGCAAACGGCGGGAGCCCGAGTTGGCTGAATTCATTATTAAGATATTTGTGGTATCCTGCAATCGCTACCATCGCGGCATTGTCTGTGGTGAATGCCCTGGGAGGAATCCATGCCCGGACTTTCATTCTGCGGCAAAGCTTTTCAACAGCGTCACGAACTCCGGAATTGGCGGATACACCTCCTCCGATAGCAACGTCTTTGACGCCTGTCTGGTTTATTGCTTTTTGCAGTTTGTCAAGCAGGATGTCAATAATGGTTGTCTGGAGTGATGCGCACAAATCTGCGATATTGTCTTCAATGAACCGTGGGTTTTCTTTGATTCTGTCTCTTACAGTATATAGGAATGATGTCTTGAGTCCGCTAAAGGAATAGTCAAGTCCCGGGATATGCGGCTTGCTGAAAGAGAAAGCTTTGGGATCTCCCTGTGCGGCAAGTCGGTCTACATGCGGACCGCCAGGATAGGGTAGTCCTACAACTTTGGCACATTTGTCAAAAGCTTCACCGGCGGCATCATCGATAGTCTTTCCAAGGATTTCCATTTCAGACATGCTTCTGACAAGAATTATCTGAGAGTTTCCACCTGAAATCAGGAGACAAAGGAATGGAAATTCCGGTGTTTTGTCTTCAGGATTTACCTTAATGAAGTGGGAAAGAACATGGGCATGCAGGTGATTGACATCTATTAAAGGGATGTCGAGTCCTATAGCCATTCCTTTTGCAAAAGACGTACCTACAAGCAACGATCCGAGTAATCCCGGACCACGGGTGTATGCTATTGCCGACAGGTCTTCTTTCTTTATATCCGCTTGTCTGAGAGCTTCCGAAACTACCGGCACAATATTTTGCTGATGCGCTCGAGATGCAAGCTCAGGCACTACTCCGCCATATGCCTCGTGCACTTTCTGCCCTGCAATGACATTGCTGCGAAGAATGCCGTCAACAATTACCGCTGCTGACGTATCATCACATGATGATTCTATTCCCAGAATGGCTGTACTCATTTCTCATTACCTTATATTCTTCCACAAAGTTAAGAAATGCTTTTTAAATTTTAGCAAAATATAACCGGAAAATACGGTCTTAATCGTGGATTTTTAGTAATTTTGTAATCTATGTCGGCATTAAGAACTACTTATAAGGTTCTTCGAAGTTTTCTTTTCACCGTTATAACCATAGCGGTGGCTATTTATGTTGTCCTATATGTAGTGCTTTCTGTTCCTGCCGTGCAGAAAGGTGTAAGAGATGTTGCAGAAAGGGAGGTATCCGCTTTTCTGGGTTCGAAAGTTGAGATCGGAAATCTAAAACTATTCCCTTTCAATGAGGTCAGACTGTCGGATGTCAGCGTTTACTCTCCTGATGGAAAAAAATGCGTGTATGTGAGTACGCTTGGTGCCGGTATTCATCTATGGAGGCTTGTATATGACAGGAAGATCGAGATAACTTACGCCGAAATAATAGGGCTGGATGCAGAAATCCGGCAAAAAAATGCGCACTCTCCGTTAAATATAGATTTTATAATCAAAGCTTTCTCTCCAAAGGAAAAAAACAAACCGCCAAAAAAATTCGATGTCAAGCTGCACAATATAGTCATAAGAAAGTCAAAGGTCTCATATGATGTAATTGACAGTCCGCAGATTGAAAACGGCAGAAAATTTGACCGCAACCATATTGCGTTAAATGATTTGAGAGCAGATGTGACGTTGCCTCGGATCAAGAACGATGATTTTATAATTGATTTAAGAAGAGTGTCTTTTATAGAGCGCAGCGGGTTGAATATTGAGAAACTCGGAATGTATGCGCATATCACATCTCATTCAATAGATTTGAAGGATATAAATCTAAGAATGCCGGGAAGTGATATAAAAATATCAGATATAGCACTCTCATTCACTTCTTTTAAAGATATTCCCGCAGCTTTGGATTCCGGAGAGCATAAGTTAAGTATAAAAGCGTCGAGACTGTCTCCGAAAGATTTTGAAGCGTTTTATTCTCCGTTGGGAAGTTATTATGAAGAATACACTCTTCAAGTGGATGTTTCCGGCAATACGGGTGATATGAATCTTGAACGGCTTGTGTTAAGAAGCGATAATGGAGATCTGCTGCTGAATACTTATGCCAATATCTCAGGTATGCCTGTAATCGGTGATATGACGTGTGACTTGAAACATTTTGAGTTTTTTTCTTCAGCAGAAAAACTAAGTAGGCTGATTACACTTGTTCCTGGAGCCAAAGAGTCCGTAACAGACATTCTCAGACGATCAAAAGAACTTGATGTCAATCTTTCCGGGTATATTTCCATACCGGATAAGACCGGAAGAATGCAAGGTGAGATCACATCCGGATTTGGAGACATATCCGCTGATTGCGGAGTCATCTGGAATCAAGGAGAATCGTTGGGGATATATGGAGACATAAGTTCCGAAATGTTTGATATCGGGACTTTGTTGAATGATGAAAAGTTTGGTTCGGTTTCATTTACGTCGACATTCGATATCGACAGGAATCGCGGAGGAATAGATGCATTCGGAAATGTCGAGATCGGCGGTTTTGAGTTTAACGGAGAAACAATTAACAATATAATTTTCAGCGGTGAAAAGAAAGGTGATTCATTATCATGTAACGTATCTATAGACGATGAATCATTGAATCTGACTTCAGATGCTGATATTATCCTGAACGGAGACAAATCGCAATGGAATGTGAACGCGGATATACGTCGGTTCATACCATCACGTTTTGGATTATTGCCGAAATACCAAGGTTATGCGTTCTCAGGTGCTGCGAAAACCAATCTTACAGGCAATAATGCAGACAATATAACAGGTGAGGTTTCTTTGAAATCATTATCGTTTGAAAAGCATGGTGACAGGGGAGTGCATATCGATGGTCTGTCTTTGACATCGCATAATAATGATTCATTAAAATGCTACACGCTCGAATCCGATTTTGTCAAAAGTAAAATTGAAGGAAATTTCACATTCAGCGATATAATAAAGACTTCGAAAAATATAGCTTCTGTCGCATTGCCGTCTATGGTAAAAGGAGGGACCGTTTCAGAGTCTTCTGAATGGGCTGAATTTTCACTTACGGTGAGTCCTAATGATGAATTTGTCGATTTCTTCGCTCTTCCCGTAAGACCATATTCCGATATTATCGCCTCGGCAAGTTTCAAGGGTGCGGAAGATGTGATATCCATTAATATTGAAGCTCCTTATCTGGTCAAGGGCAGTTCTAAAATGATAAGGGGCACCAAAATCTCCTTGTCAGGAAAGCAGTCACAGGGGTTTGTGGTCGATATAAAAAGCACTGTTCCAGCCAAGAATGACGATGCCAATCTGCATATCTCAGTAAGTGCTTTGGATGATGACATCCAAGCTGGCATTGACTGGACTTTTGAGAAAAACAAGACGGCTGAAGGCAATGTGGATTTAAGCGCGAACATCTCGAAAAACGTACTTACCGGTAAACCGGACGTTTCTGTGAAGGTATCGCCTTCTTCTTTCAGGCTTAATGGTTCTGAATGGCGTATAGATCGTGCTAACGTGGATTATGCCAATGATGTTGTGGATGTGGACAATGTCAGAATATGGCATGCAGGGCAGTTTGTGACAGTGAACGGGCGAGCTTCCGCATCTCCTGTGGATGCGTTGCGTGTCAAACTTGCGGGGATTGATCTAAGTTATATTTTCGAGGCTTTGAACATAAACTACGTGACATTCGGAGGCATGGCGACCGGAGAAATTCTTGCATCCGATCTTTTTACCAAAATGCCGGTGTTGCGTACACAGCGTTTGTTTGTCAAGGATCTGAGCTATAACGGTGCTGTCCTCGGAGATGGCAATCTTGAGAGTCATTGGGTAAACGACAGCAAAAAGGTAGCTATCAATGCAGATATAAGAAAAAACAACCGTAGGGTAGCTCTTATCGGAGGTGGTGTGTATGTCACGCGTGATTCATTATCTTTCGATATGCTCGCGGATCACGTCAACATTGAGTTTCTGAAACCGTTTATGTCCGCATTCACTTCAGATGTGGGCGGTGAGGCATCCGGACGGGTGAAGCTTTTCGGAACATTCAAAGATATAGACCTTAAGGGATCGGTGCTTGCAGATTCAATCTGCATGAAGGTGGATTATACCAATGTATATTACCATGGAAGCGATTCCGTATATATCCGTCCCGGATATATTGATATTCCGGCATTCAAACTTTATGATAAATATGGAAACTCGGCGATGTTGAAAGGGTTTGTCAAGCATCGTTATTTCCATGAGCCGGAATTTGAATTCCGGCTTAGTGGAGCGCGTGATCTCTTGTGTTTCGACACCAATAATAAAATCAATCCTGATTGGTATGGTAAGATTTATGCATCAGGAGGCGGAACACTGCGAGGAAGGCCCGGGGTCGTGTCTATGATGCTTGATGTGTCGACTACAGCCAACAGCGACTTTACATTTGTATTAAGCGAGACACAGACTGCGTCGGATTATGAGTTTCTTACATTTTCAGACAGACGCAAAACGGAGTTGGAAGAAATCAGCGGGACTGTTGATCCAGAGGAACAATTCAAGAAGTCATTGCCAAAACCCGAGTCAGACCGCCCTTCATTGTTTTCAATGGATATAAGATGTAGCGTGACTCCTGCTGCAAGAATGACACTTGTGATGGATCCCAAAGCTGGAGACAGAATTGTTGCCCGCGGTGGCGGTCCGATGCAGATATCGTATAATACAGATTCCGACGAGATGCAGATTTATGGGAAATACACTCTTGAGGAGGGTAACTATAATTTCAGTCTACAGGATCTTATATTGCGTGATTTCAAGATTTATTCGGGAAGTAACATCTCATTCAACGGAGATCCGATGCAGGGTGTGCTCGATATAACAGCCGCCTACCGGGTAAACACGAATCTTTCGGATCTTGACAAGAGTTTCTCTACAGACCGCGACCTTAACAGGACAAATGTCCCGGTTGACGCCTTGCTTAAGGTTAACGGTGACATGCGTAGTCCTGAGATTACATTTGATATCGCGTTGCCGACATTGACACAGGATGTGGAGCGAAAGGTCAAGAGCATCATTTCTACTGACGACATGATGAACAGGCAGATTATATACCTGCTTGCTTTAAACAGATTCTACACTCCAGAGTATATGGGTTCCACAAGTAACGGAGGCGGGGAACTGGCATCTGTGGCATCTTCGACTCTGTCATCGCAATTGTCGAGTTTTATGGGGCAACTCACGGATAAAATAACGCTTGCTCCTTCGTTCCGTTCCGACAAGGGAGATTTTTCAGATATGGAGGTTGATGTGGCATTGTCTTCACGGCTTTTGGATAACCGTTTGCTTATCAACGGCAATTTTGGCTATAGAGACAGAGCCACATCTCAGTCAACATTCGTTGGCGACTTTGATATCGAGTATCTTCTAAACAAGAATGGCAACCTGCGGCTTAAGGCATATAATCATTTTAATGACCAGAACTATTATCTCCGTTCCGCATTGACAACCCAGGGGATAGGAGTGATATACCGTCGGGATTTTGACAATCCGTTCACATTCCTCAAGCGCAAGAAAAAACGGGTTGTAAAGAAAGAGGATGAGAAATAGTCGATAAACAAATAGATGCAAAAATGGCACTGTTAGGTAATGTTTCAATAGAAGGGATTCTTGAATATGCAGGACTCCGGAAGATACCTAAATACGGAGTCGCTTTCGGTGGGGGCGGCGCCAAAGGATTCGCACACATCGGAGTTATCACGGCATTCGACAGGTTCGGAATCAAGCCGGAAATACTGTCCGGAGTCTCGGCAGGTTCTATAGCTGCAGTTCTTTATGGAGCCGGTTTGTCTCCACACGACATGATCGATTGTTTCGCTGAATCACAGAAGTTCGCGGATTTTACAGAATTTTCTGTACCTACATCAGGATTCTTTCGTCTTGATAAATTCGGGAAGATGCTTGAAAGCTGGCTGCCTGTCAGGAATCTTGAAGAGCTTAAGATTCCGACGGTTGTATGTGCGACCAATTTTGACAAAGGCACTTCTGTAGGATGGTGTAAAGGGGAGATTGTGCCCCGTGTACTGGCATCATGCAGTATACCTATAATTTTCCGTCCGGTTCTGATCAACGGTACTCATTATGTTGATGGCGGTGTGTTGAGAAATCTACCGGCATGGGCGATACGCGATTACTGCAAGGTTCTGATCGGCAGCAATTGCAGTCCGTTGAACAGAAATTACAAATACAAGCAGTCATTGCTTGATATAGCGGAGAGATCGTTTCACCTTATGACCAAAGCGAATGTATTGCAGGATATAAAGCTCTGTGACTATCTCATTATGCCCCAGGCAATATCTCACTCAAAAACATTTGACCTGACAAGTCTGCGACGCAATGTGGAAATAGGTTATGACGCTGCGTGCCAGGTATTGGAAAAAGTATTGTAAAAAACAAATATCATTGATGCAATGAAAGAAAAATTAATCATATATCAGGTTTTTCCCCGTATATTCACTAATATGACCGCCTCGTGTGTGCCCGGCGGCACATTGGAGGAGAATGGTTCCGGGAAATTCAATGACATCACAGCGAAAGTCATAGGGTCGATTGCAGATCTTGGTGTAAACTGCATATGGCTTACGGGGGTGATAGAGATGGCAACGAAAACATCATATCCCGGCATACCTGCAGACAATCCGAATGTTGTGAAAGGTGAGGCTGGCTCGCCATATGCGATCAAGGATTATTATGATGTGGCTCCGTCTCTTGCAGAGAATGTCGGGGAGAGAATGTCGGAATTCGAGAACCTTGTCGGCAGGATTCACAATCAGGGACTCAAGGTGATAATAGATTTCGTTCCCAATCACACGGCACGTGAATACCATTCGGATGTGGCTCCGGCAGGAGTGCGCGATTTCGGATGCGATGACGACTTCGGAAAGTTTTTCAGTCCCTCCAATAATTATTACTATATCGTAAACCAGCAGTTCTGCCCGGATTTTCCGCTTGATTTGGAAGGAAACAAGCCTTATGTGGAGTTTCCCGCCAAGGCGACAGGTAATGACTGTTTCACGGCTTTCTGTCACCGTAATGACTGGTATGAGACCGTGAAGCTCAATTATGGATATGATCCCGGTGACAATTCAAGACATTTTGAGCCTGTTCCCGACACATGGCTCCGAATGCTTCACATTCTTCGCTACTGGGCATCGAAAGGTGTTGACGGATTCCGGTGTGATATGGTTTTCATGGTGCCGGAGGAGTTCTGGCATTGGGTTATCCCTCAGGTAAAGCAGGATTATCCGGATGTAATATTTATAGGAGAGATTTATGATGTGAATCTATATCGCACATTTCTGGATTATTGCCATTTCGATTACCTGTATGACAAGGTCAATCTGTATGACACTCTTGTCGGAATTGAAAAACACAATGTTTCCGCCGCGCAACTCACCGGGTGCTGGCAATGCGTGGACGGCATCGGAGACAAAATGCTCAACTTTCTTGAAAATCATGATGAAGTAAGGTTTGCCTCACGGGAATATGCGGAAGATCCGTCGAAAGTTATACCATCGCTTGTGGTCAGCGCCATGATATCGAAAGGACCTTTTATGATTTATTATGGACAAGAATTGGGAGAGATGGCACATGACAACGAAGGTTTCGCAGGAGACAACAACAGGTCTACGATTTTTGACTATTGGAGTTATGACACTCTTCGCCGTTGGTATGACAACGGACGTTGCAGCGCTCTGAAGCTTACTCGTCATGAAAGATGGTTGAGAAAGTTGTATAAGAATGTTTTGACCATGTGTAATGCAAGGCGTGCGTTCAGAGAAGGATGCTTTTTCGATTTGATGTATGTGAATCTTCGTAATTCCGGTTTCAATCCGCATAGACAGTACGCTTTTTTGCGTTATACGGAGTCCGAGGCACTACTTGTTGTAGCCAATTTTGATGACAATAACATTGATCTGTCTCTAAGTATTCCGCAACTTGCCATCGACATGGCAGGTCTTGCTTCCGGAAAACAGTGCGCTAAAGATCTTTTGTGGGGCAGGGAACTTTCTTTTGAGGTCGGAGCGGATGTGCAGACAGCATTAAGCGTAAAAG
>ERZ778518.2168-NODE-2168-length-11273-cov-6.045819_pt1 | contig 11273 bp, 9 predicted proteins | sample MGYA00510340_ERZ778518 | MGnify/ENA primary metagenome ERZ778518 (study PRJEB29527, sample SAMN07138967) | mouse gut metagenome | material: feces | host: mouse | place: China:Nanjing | collected 2016-01-25 ... | reverse complement strand
CGCCCGATAATCTTCTATTATCGCTACCAACCCAATTATACATTTTTTTCCAGAATAAAACAATCTCATAATTTAAAATTTTAAAAATTTTTTCCAAAATCCATTTTATTCCTTGGATGCCTTGTTCGCAATATCTCTTTTTCTTTTTCAGTGGTCACATATGTATATATCTGTGTTGTTGTAATAGAAGAATGGCCCAGCATTTTTTGTATGTATCGGATATTCACGTCCTCTTCCATCAGGTAAGTGGCAAATGAATGCCGGAACATATGGGGTGTAATATTTATATCCGCTTGTATCTCGTCTGCGTATTTATGTATCATGCGTCTGGCTGATTGCTCAGACAATGGATTGCCATATCGATTGACAAAAAAATGACCATACCTCTTTATCTCCTCTTCAAAGCACTTTTTATAGGTATTTAATATAGACAACACATCCTTATTTCCTATTTGAAGATATCTCTCTTTTCCGCCCTTTCCCTGGATGCATAATACACCATTTTTTAAGTCAACATATTTATTTTGCAAATGGCACAATTCCGAGATTCGGAGCCCTGTTGAGAAAAGGGTTTCTACTACCGCAATATCTCTTAAAATAATTTTCCTATGCCATTCTGAATACGCACCGACTTCTCTTTCCTTATAAAGATGCTCCAGAAGCTGCTCTATAATGTCCCGTGGAATAATTTTAGGAAGAACAACTTCTTCCTTAAACTTTGTTTTTACTTTATGAAACGGATTAATCTCTACTATCTCTTCTTCCTCCAAATAGCGAAACAGTGCTTTTACACTGGCAATTTTTCTCTTAACGGTTTTTTGTTTATATCTGCTATGAATATATCGAAGATACGCATTCAACTTCTCTTTGTCTAAATCATTTTCTCCGATCAGCACAATAAACTGCTCCAAATCCGCCCTATACGCCCGCACCGTTTTACTGTCAAGCTCCTTTTGAAATTCGCAATAGCGCAAATATTTATTTATTTCCTCTTTTAAAAGCATTGCGGCAGCCTCCTCGTATTTTGTATATAAGATATATAGTAATATCCAGCACGTATATCCGCAATCATACATTTTAGCTGCGCCATATTTTTTCACAAATTATTGTCCTTCCATTTACTTATCCAATAAATAAAGGGACAATACTCGCTCCTGGACCGATCCGCAAATGCTCTTCCCAGACTGATATTCAATTGTTTTCGTTCACATATGCCTGACACCTTAATACATCTTTTGCATAATAGTACACTTCCCTACCTATATTTCACCCCTTCCCCTTAATGCTGATATGACTTTACAAGCATAGAAGCAAGCCCGTTATTTTGTGTAAGCGCTTCACGAATAATAATCCTGTAATAAGCGTGTTCCAGACCTCTGGCTATATAAGCAGGCGAATTTTGCAGTTTTTTTATGAAATCCTGTGGAAATATAACAGGAAACATGGTACAATTATTAACCGTCAGGTCAAGTTGAATGTTTCACATCCAACTGCCGATTAACGCAATAACATAGGCAAGTTTGAAAGCTGCTTACCTATGCGTACACATGAAAGAAGGAGTGAGAGGATTATGAAAAAAACAAAACTATTATCGCTGGCAGTGACCATCGGGTTAATGCTTACGGCTTGCGGAGAGCCTGCAAATGTGACGGGCTCCACACCCGGCAGTACCGAGGAGGACACCACACCCAGCAGCGCCGCGGAAAGCACCACCCAGGAGGAGTCTCAGGAGCCGGAAAATCTTCCGGCTTCGCAGGAATATGTTTCCTCCGATAACACTTACAAGGTAACTCTGCTTGAGGGACTTACGCAGACAGACATGCCGCTGCAGGCGGGTTCCACCATGATGGCGTTGGAGGGCGGCTCTGATCGGACAGGATTCTCCGGCATTTCTCTGGGAAGCTCCAAGACAAGTGTTCCGGGCAATCCCGGAGATCTGGAAAGCCTGTCGGATTACGCGGATTATATAACAGATATGATCCTGGATGGCACCGGCATGACGGTGAGTTGGGAGGATACGGACGCTCCCGCCGCCGAAGGCGCAGAGCAGTGTCTGGCCAGGGAAGGCGTGGCCAGGAGCGGAGTAAGCAGGGGACTGGCTTATGGATACTATGTAGAGTCTGCGGACAGCTATTATTCAGTGGTTATGATAGGAAATGACGACGACGTGGAGGAAGCCAAGCAAATCCTTGCCCTGGAAGTCCTGGAGGGAATGGCAGGCCAGGGAGGAACCAAAGACTTTATCAATGGTATGACTGCGGTTCTGGATTCCGTGAACGGAGCCAGTGTTCGGGAAACTGTTAAGATGCTGGCGGATATGGGCGCGGATGAGAGCCAGCTTGAGGTTCTGGCATCCCAGGCCCAGCAGAGTCTGTCAAGCAGCTGGGGCGTGGAGAGTGCCGCTGACCTGACAGAAATGGCGGATTGGCTGATGAATGAAGGCCATAACCAAGACGCTTTGGAGTTTCTGGGGGAATACGGCGGCACCGACGAGACGGACCGCGATGCCTTTGACACTAAACTGAAGGAACAGAACCTGGATGACGGAACATACATCAGCCTGATGGCGGCTTACGATGCATATGCCGCTTATGGAGAGGGAGCTATCGCTGCCTGGGATTTAAGCCGGGTAGGAACCATTATGGGCTTTGGCTATGCCGCCGGATATTGCTCCTACGAGGAAGCCATGGATAAAATACTGGAGGCAGCAGAAAAATCACAGGAACTTTATAACTCCTGGGAAGATTTTAACAAGAGTTATCTCTATGGCTATTCCTATTGGGCGGAGGAGTCCCTGGACGATGCAGCAAGCAGCGCCGCAGAACGTGCGGAGATGGTAAACAGCATGGAATCTCAGGCCAACGGACCTTTTACCATAGACTGGAATATGGAACTTAAGAAAGAGTGGTAACAGAGTCTGAATTGTTGTCTATCCCTATGAAAATTTGGGGCTGTCGATATGACAGCCCCATTATATTTATCCTTCGTTATCAGTTAATACTTAATCCGGCGCTTGCGTATCCTGCAACTGTGTTGAGCAAAGACAGCCCACTTGCTGTTGCTGAAAATACCAGCATCAGCCGTGTCTGAGTCGTTACCGGAATATTGAGTCCTGTCAGTGCGCCGTTTAACAATGTGCCAATGGAAATAATTCCGGAAAGTGACGGTGTCAGGCTGATAAGCGTTCCGGCAATCGGAGTAAATACATTGTTTGGCGTTGCGGACTGATAGATCTGCGCATTTACCGTAACAGTGGAGCCTATTAAGGAAAGTGCCGCTGTTGTACTGAAGAATGCGCTGAACGAGGTGATAATACCAGCGCGCGGAACCTGGAATGCAAAGTTAGAAAGCGTTCCGCTGGCATTTGTAATATCAATTGAGGCTCCCAGGAGTGTAAGCCCCTGCGCACTGCTGCCAAAGCCGACAAAGGCAGGAATTCCTGCAAGCCCACCGGCTATTGTCGTCAAAGTAACCGGCAGCCCCGATGCAAAGGGAATAATTGCTCCCGTGCCTGCAACTCCGGTGGGTCCGGTCGCTCCCGTGGGCCCCGTTGCTCCGGTCGGGCCGGTTGCTCCGGTCGGGCCTGTTGCCCCTGTAGGGCCCGTCGCCCCGTCTGCTCCGGTCGGACCTGTTGCCCCTGTCGGGCCCGTCGCTCCGTCTGCTCCGGTTGCTCCGGTCGGGCCTGTTGCCCCTGTAGGACCTGTCACCCCATCTGCTCCGGTTGCTCCTGTCGGACCTGTTGTCCCGTCTGCTCCGGTTGCCCCTGTCGGGCCCGTCGCCCCGTCTGCTCCGGTCGCTCCTGTAGGGCCCGTCGCTCCGTCTGCTCCGGTTGCCCCTGTCGGCCCTGTTGCCCCTGTCGGGCCCGTCGCTCCGTCTGCTCCGGTCGCTCCTGTGGGGCCGGTGGCTCCCGCAGGACCTTCATCTCCCGGACAGCCTTTGGGGCCCTGGACACCGATCGGGCCCGTTACACCCTGTATGCCCTGGGGACCAGTAACACCCTGAGGCCCCATGGAACCGGTTGGGCCGGTAGGACCGGCCGGCCCCGGAATGCCTCTGGGCCCCTGCGGGCCGATGTCGCCCTGGGGACCTACCGGGCCGGTGGGGCCTGTAGGGCCCGCCGGTCCCTGGGGGCCAACGTCTCCCTGAGGACCTTCACAGCCTGGATCACCTTTCGGCCCGATATCACCACGAACACCTTGAATCCCCTGAATACCCTGCGGGCCCGCATAGCCTCTTGGACCTGCGTAACCCCTTGGACCGGTGTTTCCGGTAGGTCCTACCGGACCGGTATTTCCTCTGGGACCTCTGGGGCCGGGAGCGCCGGGTATTCCCTGCGGTCCTGCAGGCCCCTGATCTCCTCTGTCCCCCTTAGGGCCAGGGCAACCGGTATCCCCTTTGATCCCCTGTGGTCCCGCAGGGCCCTGATCTCCTCTGTCCCCCTTAGGCCCCGCAGGACCACGTTCACAGCAGGAGGGATGACATTGATTCTGGCTGCAATTACACATATTGTTTTGATTCATTTATAACACATCCCCCACATAATATTTGTCAAAGATACTTGCTAAGCACCTTTTCTACAAATATTTTATGAAGTGTTGAAAGAATTTGTTACTTTTTGTCGAAAGAAACTGCGAAACACCCGGTATTTACATATTCTTTATGTTCCGTTAGAGTGTATCTGAAACATGCTCCGCAGAGTCTACAGGCTGTCAAAATACCGCTTATTGTAAAGATATGCCTGAGAATACGGCTTGCAGGCTCCGGCTCTTTCATTGTATTCTTTTGCCTTCTGCCGGTTTCCCAATTTGTCATAACATACACAAAGCTGTAAAAAAGGAACATAATCATAGCAATCCGGCAGGACAAAACCGTTGGAATATTCATTTTTAGGTGTGCGCAGCGCTGCTTCATACCAATAGATGGCATTTTGATAGTTTCCGCGTTCCAGAAAAAATTTTCCAATCTCACAACACAATTCCGCTCTTGGCAAATCATAGCTCATGCTGCGTAAAAGCGTAGTCAGCGCAGATTGTTCCTGTCCCAAGTGTAAATAACAGTTGGCACAGATGGAACATGCCTCTATTTTATTTTCAATCCATCCGTCCTCCGAAAGCAGAAACTGTTCCAGCACAGAGACAGCCTCTTTGTACTGCTTGTGGTAATACAGTTCCCGTCCATAATAATATTGATGCCGCGGTTCCAAAGGCTTGCCGCCCGCAATCATCTTCTTGTAAATTTTCAGATTTCGATCCGGATCCCCTGCACCCATTTTTTTGTGAGAGATTGCTATATCGGAATATATTACCTTGCCGTTTGGCGGTATAACCTCATGAACCGCCCCCACCCAACGGTATTGTGTGCAATTTCTGATCCACCTTTCCCTGAAATAGGAAAAAGAGGGCTTACCCGCTTCATCAAAAGATGTGTTGTATTTCATCATCACAATATCCGTATCAAGTGTCAGGGACTGCTTTAACTGCAGAAATTTCTCCTTTTCTGTTTCTTCCAAAATATCATCGGCATCCATCCACATACAGTAATCCATGGACGCTCTGGAAAAAGAATAATTTCTGGCGTCAGAGAAATCATCCTTCCACGGATACAAATAGACATTCGATGTGTAATCCGACGCTATCTCCACTGTCCGGTCTGTCGATCCGGTATCTACGATTACAATTTCCTCTACAAGTTCCGCCACGCTGTCAAGGCAGCGCGCAATATGCATCTCCTCGTTTTTGACGATCATACAAAGACTTATTGTTGGCATATCGTGCCCCCTTCTTCGGCCTATTGCCGATAGAGTTTTACTATACTCAAATTCATATTGATTTTAGAAACGCCCGCTGAAGAATGCCATGTAAAAAACAGCCTGGATCCGGTCGGAATCTCAATGATAAAATACCTTGCTATTACCAACATTTCCTTTCGCTTTACCGCCTCTGCGTATGCGGTATACATCGTCTGCTTACAGTCATTAAATATCGGGGTAAGTTTTATGAATCCCGGTCTCCTCATCATAGTGGATATATAATAACTGATGATATAGTAACCCGGTGTCAACGCAATAGAACTGCTATCACACAGAGAAATATTTTGTGTAATGTCCGGTATCTCCATTTTGAGAGGAATACTGGCGCGTTCCGGAATAATCAACTCTTTATCAGCAAACGACGCAAATATGCTGTTTTGCGGATAACCAGGGGGACCTGCCGGCCCACGCGGACCTGGCTCTCCTCTTGGCCCCATGGGACCGGTGGCCCCTTGTGGTCCCTGAGGCCCTGTGACTCCCTGTGGGCCGGTTTCCCCTCTCTCACCGGGGCAGCCCGGCGGGCCGGACTCCCCTCTTGGCCCCATTGGCCCCGGCTCTCCGCGCTCACAATAAACGCAGGGCGGCTCCTGCGCCTCTTCTGTGTCCGCCGTCTCTGATTCACAATAGCAGGAAGAAGCATATTCCTCCGATTGCGCAGGCTCTGCTTGCGGAGAGTAATCTGTTGGGGCTGTATTATTCTCATATATGCAATCACAGGAAGGCTGGGCCATATTTTGACAACAATTCCTGTTGGGAGTTCTCATGCCGAACAGATTTGGTGGATTAAACATCCAGTTCATATTAAAGTTATTCACTTGAAACCACCTCATTCATATTTGATATTAAGTGATAATGTATTTATAATAAATTATATGCATGGAACATAAATTTGTTTTCTGGGCCGGTAAGCGCTCCCACCTGTGTCCGCGAAAAAGCGCCGGCAAATGGTTTTCCGCCATTCTGCCAGCGCCCTGCACAGTTTTCTCTATTTTTGTTGGATAGTTGGAATAGTACTCATCTGCAACAGCCAATGTTTTCAACTCGCCAAATAAGCCATAGCTTGGTATATAAATATATGAATTTATTGGTACTGTTACAAAAAGTGCAAAAAGAAGAAACAACCTCATTAGGCAATAGCTGTTTTTCTTTGTCACTTACATTCTCCAATCTGATTCTATACCGCTAATTCTGTGGCGGTCTTGGCCTGTTCCTCAACGCAAAAGATTTCTCTGCCATTTCATAAAACCGTTCGTATTCAAGGCGCATTGCCATTCTGCCCTATAAATCCGCAAATACTCCCATCTGTTTTTTCAGTTCCTTTACAATCTCCCGGTTTGTATCCATGCGGCCCGTAATATCCGCCATATCCTCCACCAGACTCTTAGTGCTGCCTGCAACTCCGGTAATACCGGCGGCGCCATCATCAATTGCCCTTGTAATGCCGTCAATGGAAGCGGCTATCTCGGACATGGAATTTCTGAGACGATCGGTTCTGCTGTTAAACGCATCAATCATTTCCTTTACATATTCGGCATCCTCTTTGTACTGTCTTCCGGAACAGACGAATTCCTGGAATTCTGTCAAAATCGTCTCACTCAGATAGTCTGCCATGTCCTGGGAATGCTTTGACAGATTATGTACTGCGTTAGTCACAATCTGGTTGATCTCCTGGATACGTCCGGCGGTCTCACTGCAAGAACCCGCTAAGGATTTGATCTCTGACGCGACGACAGCAAAGCCTTTTCCGGCTTCGCCGGCCCGCATAGCTTCAATGGAAGCGTTAAGGGCGATCAGGTTGGTCGTTGATGAGATTTCCACAATATCTTTTGTCAGTTTGGTGACCTGATCCACACTCTTACTGTTTTCAATAGCCTCTTCCAGTACCTTCAGGATATCGACTGCCTTCTTTTGAATGACTTCCGTGTTTGTCTGTGCCACTGCCTCCATCTCATTTGCCCGTATCTTCATCGCAGCAGAATAGTCCGTAATGGCACTGCATTCTTCTGCCATATCCTGGACATCCTCTTTGACGCCTGCAACGCTGCCGTTAATATCCGCTGCGTTCTTCGCCACTTTCTGGATTGCCCTAGACAAAGAGCCCGCAAGTGAGGAAAGTTCTTCGGCACTTTTTTCCGATGTGCGGGTATGTTTCAGCACTTCACCTGTCACCTCATCAAGCTTATTCGAGCTTTCCTGAAGCGTATCTACGGTCCCTTTGATAGGTGTTATCACATATTTTTTGATAATCCGAATGGCTGCAAATACTAATATCAGACACGTTACAGCAGATGTCACCGCAATGATCAGGGAGATGACATAGACGCCCAAAAGCTTCTGCCTCGCGTTGGCTGTCCTTGCGCTTACAGCCGCATACAACTCATCGGTATTGCCTGCTATGGCAGATCCGAAGCCGGCAACGTCACCATTGGCACAGGCATAGGCATCCTGCGTCTTGCTGTCTGCGCTGGCACATACCAGATAAACCAAAGCATGCTTAAAAGAATCATAATTTTCCAAAAGCCGCGCATATATCTCTTCTTCATCCGCTGTGATGTAGTTTTTATATTCTTCCAGATATGCTTCCAGTGTTTTTTCTTCTTCTTTGATCTGCGCCACCACAGCGATCATGGTATTATAGTCCGTCGCAACAATATGTGACAAGGCCATCTTGTGGATATTGGTGGTCGTGAGACGGATATTCTGCAATGTTTCCATACCCACCATGTAGTTATCCACAATATTGGAAGCATTAGAATTTACGTTGTTAATACCAAAAACCGACAAAGCATTTGAAATCAAAGCCACAATTCCCAGAAGAATGATGGGAAGTATCAGACGTTGTTGTATGGAAAGTTTTTTCTTCATCTTACATTAACAAATCCTTTCAACATATGATTCTATCTTGCGGAAACGGCTTCTGCCATCTCATCTAACTGCTCTTGTATGTTCTGGTGGGAAGGATTTCCCGCCGCCATATTTTCCGCGAATTTTGTGACGGGATCCCAAAACTTACCCCCTACACGCTGCAGCTGAGAAAATGCAGATTGCTCTAATAGAGCGGCGATGGCCGGCGACTGCCTGATCTCTGGGGAATCTGCAACCGCAATGTTTGACGGCCCCTGCCCTCGCATTTCAAAACGGAGACGCTGGTTCTCTTCATTAGTGATCCATTCGGCAAGCCTGGATGCCCACTCCGGGTGCTGGGAATAGGCATTTACACCGATCAGTTTACATCCGGAAAAAGAGGCCATCTGTACCTGAATACCGTTGCAGCTGTAAGTCGGCAGCTTGGCGGCTCCGGCATACTCTCCCCACGCTTCCGTTACCGCTACGGAATTCCATACACCGCTGACCCCCGCAATCACCGAGCCATCTTTTACTCCTGCCAGAAATTCTTCGTCTGTACAACTGGCAAAGCCCGGACTTCTCGCAATCCGAAGCATTGCCTGGGCTACGTCAGTCCCTCGGATGTCCCCATCCGTCTGATTCCACGTACAGTAGTTCGTGATCCCGTCATCGTTAAGGCCGACCTGCAGTCCTGTATTTCCAAAAAAGGAATATACATACCATGCCGAGGACCAATCCATGGTAAAAAATTTACCGTTTGCCGCCGCTGCTCCCAATATACCGTCCAGGGTCTGAGCCTGTTCTTCGGTGATATATCGCTTGTTGTAATATAGGAAATAGCCGTTATCCGCCGTAAGCGGATACGCATATAGCTGATCGTTTACCGTAGCCGCTTCCACTGTACTTGCGAGGTTTCTGCCCCTGATCTCATCCGCGTTTTGGATTGGATCCAACGCCCCGGCAGCGGCCAATGCATTCAGCTGATCGTCCGCAAAGGTAAATACGTCCGCGCCGTCCTCCAATCCGCCCAGCAGCACATCTTTACACTGGGATTCTCCCTGTGGCTCAAACGTAATCTCAAAATCTGCCTGTCCCTGATAGTATGCCTGAAAGCTTTGGATGATCTGGTTCATCAGTTCCGTATCTTCCTCGGCTCCCCAGACAACCAACTCCACTTTTGGGGGTTCTGTATTCTCCGGAGCCGTTTCCTCTGCCTGGCCGCACCCCGCAAGGGCTGCAATACATAGAAGGCCCAGAAGCAACCCGCATGTTCTTTTTGCCATATGTACACCATCCTTATTGTTTCTGTTTTTCTGTGGGTATTATATCATTAGAGACGGGGTATTTGCAATATGGAACTGCAATGCCTGTTTTGATTCGCAGCAGAAAAACTCTGCCGCCCCTGCTTAAGCAGCCTGCAAGAGAAAAGAACACCCTTTATGTAGACAACCGTCCGAAAAAGAACGATTGTCTACCGTCTGAGAATCTTCATAGAAAGTATCATTTTAACATGCTGCCGGTTTTACTATCTCCCATAAAAGTTCCAGCAGCTTGGGCACATCAATGGGTTTGGCGATATGACCGTTCATCCCGGCTTCCATGGCCGCTTTTTTATCTTCAGCAAAAGCGTTGGCTGTCATGGCAATAACCGGGATACCGGCAATATCCGGATTCTCCAGCGCCCGAATCTGTCTTGTGGCTTCATAACCGTCCATAATCGGCATCTGGATATCCATCAAAATAAGATCATACTGGCCCTGCTTTGCTTCTCGCATCCGTTGTACCGCAACGGAGCCGTCATCCGCAACCTCCACGGCAAAGCCTGCTTCCTGCAGAATCGCTTCAGCAATCTCCTGGTTCAATTCATTATCCTCCACCAGAAGAATCTTCTTTCCCTGGAAGGAAAACGTCTCCCGCAAGTTTTCTTCCGGATTTTTAACCGCAAACGGCGACTCCAGCACCTCTCTGAGTTCCGACAAAAAGATAGGTTTGGAGCAGAAAGCCGTGACCCCTGCTTTTCTTGCCTCTTCTTCTATATCCGACCAATCGTAGGCGGTCAGGATGATAATGGGTGTCTCTTCCCCGATCAGTCCCCGAATCCGCCTCACCACTTCGATTCCGTTCATATCCGGCATGAGCCAGTCTATGATATATGCGCCGTACTCGTCCTCCTGTTCCCCGGCAAGCTTTACCCTAAGTACCGCCTCCTTGCCGGATGTGGTCCAGTCCGGGCGCATACCGATGGCTGCCAGCATTTTGGTCACACTGGAGCAGGTATTAAAATCATCGTCTACCACCAGCGCCCGGAGCCCTGCAGTTCAGGAATCGTCTCCTGCCTTATCGGACCGGTACAGGCACCCCAACACTATGCTGGCGTCATCGCAGGATCCCAGCATTCTTGCCTTAGAAATCATTTCTTCACAAGCCGTTTCCGTAAGTCCGTACTCCTCAATAATATCTTCCATTTGATCCGCGGACAAAAAGTCATGAATACCATCCGAAGTAAGCAGTATGGGAGAAACAACCGACTCAATATCATTGAACTTAATCTTGAGCCAATCCGAGGCTTCTGGCATGATGGTGGGTACTTGACCATGCCCAATTAACAACTGCATAT
>ERZ778518.2158-NODE-2158-length-11311-cov-4.096748_pt1 | contig 11311 bp, 9 predicted proteins | sample MGYA00510340_ERZ778518 | MGnify/ENA primary metagenome ERZ778518 (study PRJEB29527, sample SAMN07138967) | mouse gut metagenome | material: feces | host: mouse | place: China:Nanjing | collected 2016-01-25 ... | reverse complement strand
TTTCTTGTTTTTAGAGAAAAAAGGTGCATACGCATTGATATGCACCTTTTTTTGTGAAAGTTTATGGTTGTAAGGCGGAATAGCAATAGGTATTAAAAAAATGTTATTATGTGGATGAAAATAAAGGTGTTACAATTGATTTTGATAAATTTTTTAACTTTTTTGTTATAATACATATATTGATAATTTATATGGGGTGAGAAGATATGGCAGAAAAGGTGTCAAAAGATGCAAAGGAGGCGTATACTATGCCAACTATTGAATTATTAGAATGTGAGAAGGCTGCTTATGTAAAAAGGATGAAAAATTATTTACAAAAATTGAAAGCTTTGCCGAATAGTGAAGCTATAAAAAGGTCTATGATTAATCTGCAAAATAGTAATATAATAGAGGTAAATAGAGAATATACAGATAGAAATATTTATAGTGAAAAATACTATAAAAAAGGAGTAGATCATGTACAGTAATTTACCCAATTTAATTATCTGATTTCATGGTTGTGATATGACTACATATAATAACGTTTTATATGATCGGTTAAGTTGGACCGGTTTATAGTAAGAATGAGCATCCTGTGCGTTGGAGAAGGGATGCTCATTTCTTTTTATGATTGTTTATGTAAGACAAGTTAGTTAATGAGATGGCTATGCGATCATCCTGTCATTCACGGTAATAATCCGGCTGCTCTTTTCGGCTTCCGGCGAATAGGTAACCGTGATGATTATCTGTCTGCTCTCCCGGTTGAAATGTCTGTGTAAGAAGTTTTTGATGAAACGAAAGCATAGCCGTTTCGTCCGTTATATTATCACTGCACTGAAATATGATCGTGCGTTCACCATATTCGGGGCGGTTGAGAATGTCAATGGATAATTCCCGTAATGAACAAGATCTTACTGTCCATAGTCCGCACCGCCCTTCTGTACAAATATACAATTTGATTATACGATGCAGAAAATAAGTGTTCAAGGAAAAGTGTGTTGAAGTTCGCGGATTTTCTGTAAATTAGAATCTAAAAAATGTTGTAAAATTTATCGTACCGTGGTATAATGTCAAGACTTCTATAATATTACTAAAAAACGCATATAAGCAGAAATGAGGTATGGTTATGAAACGATGGATGGCGATGATGCTTTCGGGCTGTCTTTTGCTTCAGTCATGGATGGGTTCGTCCATACAAGCGGATGGGGCAGAGCGGATCACGGCAGAACAACAGGTGGCAGAGAAGACTGTAACAGAGAGAAATGTAACAGAAAAAGCCGCCGCTGAAAAATCAGAAGGGGCGTTAGTCGTCGAGGTGAAGCCTTCACTTCTCGTCCCGTTTCTGGGAAATGTCACGGTAGAACTCCGTGACGACAGCAAAGATTTTCGTGAGACAAAGAAGCTGGATTTCGGTGACACAAAGTCGGCTTCGTCGTCTGCCCGGTTTGATGTTCCCCAGGGAACATACCAGGTTTGTGTATCGGCCGAACGCTTTGCGGACTGCAGACAAACGGTGCAGATTGAAAAGGGATGGATTTCAAAAATCCAGGTATGTCCGACCCGGATCGTTACACCGGGAGGTATGAACCCCGGCTGGATCCGTCCCGGTGATATAAACGGGGATAAGGAAATTGATCAGAAAGACGCGGACGTCATGCTTTCTCATATCCGTGAAAAGGAAGAAAACACGGAGATGGATCTAAATGGCGATGGCAGGACCGATCTGGTGGATTTGCAAAACCTCGTACAAAGTATGGATGAAAAAGGGGAATCCCATGTGGAAAAGCAGGGGATGCCGAAAAAGGTGCAGGTATACGAAGGAACATCCACGGAAGGCAGTATGGAAGATTTTCTGAATCAGAAAGACGGCATTGGTCTCAGGCCTTCCAAAACGGATCAAGCGATTTCGAGTGGGAATCCCGTAGGGATCGAATTTACTCTCTCAGAGAGCAGTACATATGAAGAAGCGCCTGGTTTACAGGGAATGACGATCCATGCGCCGGAAGAGATGGATGAGGCCGGAATGGTTTCTAACGCCATCACAGACGGGGAGGCACAGGTCGTATACATAGATGAAAACGGAAATGAAAAAGAACAGGTTTTTTCACTGGCAGCCACGGGATCAGGTGATACCGCGCAGAGACTGCGGAGTACGGAAAGCCGCCGGGTAACGACAAGTGTCGATGCAAGCGGTGCGCTCGTCCTTGATTTTGGCGGACAGCTTGCTGTAAAACGGGTCATGATAAAAATTACCGGGACCAAAAAGACGGAGCCGCTGGTGAATATCGCTAAGGTAGAGTTTGTGAATAATATGGAGGAGAGGATCGGAGCTCCCGAACTCGATATTCCATCCCTTCAGGAACCGGTATCACAAAATGAAGCGCTTACCGTATCCTTCAGCGCGCAGAGAAATGTGACAGGATATGAAATTTATATCTCCGGTCCGGTTAAGAAGCAGTCGGATCCGGAAACGCAGATCGTGAGTGTATCGAATACCGAGTATACCATTTCCTCGATCCACGATAAGCCGATGGTAAATTTCGCTGAGTATACGATCAAGGTGCGGTCGGTAAACGGGGAATGGAGAAGTCCGTGGTCTGAGGAGAAGATCGGTATACCGAAACCGCAGAAGCTTCCGGCACCGCCAGATAATGTGAAGGCAGAGGGCGGCTATCGCTCCATTTCCGTAACGTGGAAGGATATGGATGATGCAAGCGGATATATGGTGTATTATAAAAAATCATCCGAAGAACAATACCGTCCGGTTGTCGATGGGTTTGAGCCGGTTACATCCGGTGAGGGCAGGCTGGAGGAGAACCGATATACGATCACCGGTCTAGAAGATGAAGTAGAATACTCTGTTTATGTAATTGGATGGAACGAGCTGGGCTGGGGAAAACCATCGCTAGTATCCCTTGCCACTACAAAGAGCATCGCTCCGCCGAAGCTGCCGAAGTATAAACTTTTGAACACTTCGAACGGTGAGGGTGTATTGAGCGCGCATATCGTGAACGCTGTACTCGGTGGAAGCGGAGGGGCTAAAATGGTAGCAAGCCCGCTGGATACCACGCCGCAAAGCGCGCTGGGGCTCGTGGATGACAATTACGCTTCTTACTGGGTAAAGTCAGACTGGGATGACGGCGTAGCGTATCCGAGCCTTTCCAAAGGTATGATCGTGACGCTTGACCAGGATTATAAGATGAATTATATGACATTTGCGGCAGCGGATCAGAAAACGGCTTCCAATACAGTCAGAGTGGGGTATTGGAACAAGGAAAATCCTGAAAAGGAGCAATTAGTAAATGCCCATCTGATCGAGAAGAGGGATGAGCATGATAATCCATTTTATATCGTAAAATTTGATGAGACGATCAAGGCAGGAAAGATCCATCTGTGTCTCGGAAGAAGCTGGGGCGGCGCAGGTGATATCGTTGTGGGCGAAATTCATTTCCACACCTATGATTCGTTGGAAGATGATATCATGGGCCTGTATGAGGATGAGATGCACACGACGCTGCGGGCGGATGTGACGTCGGATACGATTACCGCATTGGAAGCGCGTCTCGAAACGGCAGACGAGACGAGTGGAGAGAAACATCCTCTCTATCAGGAGTTGAAGTTAGAACTGAAAACAGCGAGGGAGATCCTCGAATCTAAACTGGATCCCTCTTATGTAGTAGATAACCGCATTACGGCGCAGAAAGATAAGCATCTCGGGTTCGGCGGCCTGAATGCCTGGCAGCCGCTTGGCCGGGTCGCCTATTCCGGGGAAAGCCTGCTCGTATATGTCGGGCATAATACGAAGAGAACCGGAGAGGCAGCGGGCATTCAGCTCGTTGTAACCCAGCATCACGCGGAGTCGAACAGCCTTGCGAAGACGATTGCTCTCAAGATCGGCAGAAATGAAATTACGATTCCGCAGATGACATCCAACGATTTTGAACGGGGCGGGCAGCTTTATGTGGCGTATACGGGAAATCAGGCTTCGGATCAATATGCGATCCGAATCAGCGGAGGAAGCAAGATCCCAGTCCTCAGCGTGTACGGGAAGTCTGAGAGCGAGAGGAAGCAGGCGATCCAGACATATGTGAACGATCTGGAACGCTACGTATCAACGATTTCTGACAATCATGAAGCGGAACATGCCGGAACAAAAAATGTGGATTATGCGTATGACCAGACAAACTGCATCTTAAACGCGACGGATATTATGATGAAGGAAATGATGTATTCCCTGCCTGCTACACAGGTTTGGGCTGGCCTGAAAAACGCGGAGGATAAGGTGACCAAGCTGGATCAGGCATTGAAGGCGATGGAAAACACCATGACATTATTTTATCAGCATAAAGGACTGAGCGATCAGGCGGGATCCGTCCGTGGAAACAATGCGATGCCGTCACAGCATTTAAATATCCGGTATATGAGGATGTTTGCCGGAGCGTTTATGTACGCGTCTGGCAATCATATCGGAATCGAGTGGGGATCTTCGACTGTGGCAAGCGCGCCAAACAGCTGGTCGGATTTCGGATGGGGCATCGCCCATGAGATTGGCCATGACATTAACCAGGGAACGTATGCAGTCGCCGAGATCACGAACAACTATTTCGCGCAGTTATTGACGAAACGACCCGGGTACACGCGGTTCACTTATCCAAATGTATATAAAAAGGTCACATCTGGCACCGTCGGGCGTTCGCCGAATGTGGCGACACAGCTGGCGCTCTACTGGCAGCTCCATCTGGCCTTTGACAATAACCCGGACGATAAACATATTTTTGATGATTACGAAGAACAGTTTAACAATCTGTTTTTTGCCAGGGTTGATACGTATTCCAGAAATCCGTCCAAAGCGCCGCAGGCAGGTCTTGCGCTGGATGGCGGTGTTGACCAGAATCTGATGCGTCTCGCATGCGCGGCGGCGAATGAGAACATTCTTCCGTTTTTTGAGCGATGGGGGATGGAACCCGATGAAGCGACAACCCAGTATGCTTTAAAATATGGAGCAGCGGATACAAAAGCCCGCTATTATGTAAACGATGACGCCAGGGATTACCGCGTACAGCATCCGAACGAGGAAGGTACGATCAAGGATAAGGATGTCGTTACCGCGCGTATTTCATCGTCTTCGAACCAGGTAGAGATCGATATGGCAACCGACCAGGAGAAGGATCTGATACTGGGCTACGAAATTTCCAGGAGCATGATTTCGAACGGGCAAAAGGAAACGAAGGTCATTGGTTTCCAGCTGATCGACACTGCGCAGTCTACCGTTTATGTAGATACGATCTCTACTATCAATAACAGGGTGATGGAGTACGAAGTTCGTGCCGTTGATAAATACCTGAATTACTCTGATCCGGCAGCAGCCGGCACAGCTAAGATCCAGACCGACGGTGTTTTGAATAAAGAGGATTGGACGGTCGAAACGACGATGACATCGGAAGATGATGTGGCGGTTGTACCGGATGCCGAAGATCCGGACAGCGGTTTTGACGCCGGAAATCCGGGCAGTATTGCAGAAAAGAAAGTACACAGCATTGACCGTGTACTGGATCAGGATCTGACGGAAAAAGGCACGTATCACGGGAAGAGTGACGGTACGCCAGTTATCACGGTAGATATGCGTAAGACAGAGCAGGTGACAGCACTGAAATACGCGGGTCAGGCACTTTCTGACGTGACAGTCGAAGTCAGTGCGGATGGCACGGACTGGACGGTAGTGAAAGAAAATTACACCGGACTGGCTGGTTCCGAAGAGCAGATCATCTGGTTTGATTCGGTTAAAGAAGATGTGAGGGACAGCTGGATCGGCACATACGATGCCAGATATGTGCGGCTGACGATTTCCCAGAGTGGAACGACTTCCCAGGCTGGAACAGCTTCCCAGGCCGAAACGATTTCGATAAAGGAGATCGATATCTGCGGTCCGTCGGGAGATAATCTCGAATTTATAACGACAGATAGCAGCCAGCCGGCGATCGGCGTTTTATCAGAGGACTATTTGTATGGCGACGGGGCAGAGGATGTGATCCCCAAAGGTTCCCTTATCTTTACGGGAATTTATAAAGGAAACCCAGCCTATAATGTCGTCGTTCTGTACGATACAGAAGGCGGGGTGATCGGCGCGAAAGACGGTAATGTCCAGGCCGGGCAGGTCATTTTTGCAGATGTGCCGGCACAGGGCAATCTAGGTGAAACATCAGATGGAACATGGGTATATTATGTCGAACCGGGACAGTGGGATGAAGATACGCTCAGGCAGATCAAGGGAGTGCGCGGCGAACTGTACCGCGTGGATGACGCCCTGACATTAGAGGGTGAGCGCATCGTCAGCGATACCAAGGTCATCCAGATTCCGGACACCCTGCCTGGCATCACGTTTACAGGCGGAGCGAAGCGTAACGCCTACGCAATCAAGGGAGGCAGTAATGAAAAATAGGATTCGATTTGTATTGACAATATTATTTCTCTTTTTGGCAGTTCCGACGGTGGGTCCGCGTTTGTTTTCATCGGTATTCCCGACATCATTACCGATGACGGCTACGGCGGCGGAAACGGGCAGCGGCACTCTTACGGCTGACAAAAATAACGTGGCGGTTTCGCTGCGTCTTCCGGCGGGAAAGACAGAGGGGATCACTTCCCTCCGTCTGAAACTGCGTGTTTCGCTGATCAGCGGAAGTATGGGAAAACCGGATTTTGTTTTTGGCAGCGCGGTGAAGAGCGAGGTTAAGGATGCCCATATCAGTAAGGAAAAGGACGGTTCCTACCTGGTTGACATCATTGTTTCCGGGAAAAAGGAGCAGAAGTTATTTGCTGACAGTGAGACGTTACGGCTCGGGACGCTTGTCGTGGCGCCGACGAGCGGGCATTATCAGATCAAGGTCTCGTTTACCGGTCAGACAGGCGACAAGCCGGAGGTTACGTATGTTGACCGCGATGGATTAAATTCGGTCACAGCCGCCCTTTCGAAGGCGGATGCCGTGATCGTCAGCGCATCGGGTTCCCAGCCGGTGCCGCCAGCCCCGGACTCTCCTGGGACGCAGCCGGATTCTTCCTTTGGTAAGAAATTAAAGCTGACAGTTTCCGCGAAGAATGGTTCTAACCGTGTGTCGTTTCGGTGGACGAGGGATGAGGGAGCGGACGGTTACGTTCTTTACCGCTATCATACGTCAAAGAAGAAATACGTGCGCATGAAAACGGTTTCTGGTTCAAAGACGGTTTCTTATTCGAAAAAATGCAGTTATGGCAAGCGATATTCGTTTAAGGTGCGCTCGTATCGGAAGGTAGCCGATGGAACAAAGGTTTATGGGAAAATGAGCGCGGCTTCTAAGGTGAAGGTTGCGCCGGCCAAGGTGAAGGGAGTTTCGGTCAGGGGCCAGGGATATGGGAAGATAGCGCTCTCCTGGAAAAAGGTTTCTAAGGCGAAAGGGTATCAGATTTTTGGCAGTCAGGAAAAAGACGGCGAGTATTCCCGGATCAAAACGGTTACGGCTGGTAAGACGAAAAATATCCAGATTCGTCGGAAGAAGAATGAGGTTACTTATTACAAAGTCAGAGCCTTTGTAAAGGGTATCCAGAAAAAGCGTGTATACGGTAAGTTCAGCGCAGCAAGATCTGCCGGTGATCCGCGTTAAAGATCGTGTAAATAAACATATTTCCGCTATCCCCTGCATACAATGAATCAACGAGTATTCAGGGGGTAGTTTTTTGAAATCATATATCGAGCAGCGTGCCATAGAGATCGGGAATTACATTGTTGAAAATGGTGCCACGGTCAGGCAGACGGCAAAAAAGTTTGGTGTGTCAAAAAGCACGGTACATAAGGATGTAACAGAGTGGAACGGTTTATCTGGAAAAGTTCATGTAATAATTTGAGAAAAAATCTCAAATGTTGTTTACAAAAGTGAAAACCAGTGTATAATGATAGATAAAAGATGGAGGTAGATGCTATGTTATGCCAGTTTACCGTAAAAAATTACAAAAGCATTCGAGAGGAAATGACTTTTGATATGCAGGCTGCTGCTATCATGGAGCATAGGGATAGAATCATAAAAACAGAAGATGGAGAAAATTTTCTGCCGGTATCGGTGATTTATGGACCGAATGGCGGCGGTAAATCCAATGTACTGGAAGCGCTGCATACATTTGATGCAAAAGTTTTGAGACCGTTATGCGCAACTTGTGATAGGACAGAGTGCGAATATAAGGCAAGGAAGATTCCTGTGGAGCCTTTTGCTTTTTCAGAAGAGACGAAAAGAGAGCCAACGGAGTTTGAAGTGTTTTTTAGGACAGATATTGCAGAGTACCGTTATATCCTTCATGTGACACAGGATTTGATCATTTATGAGAGCTTGGATCGAATTAAGCTGGAAACGGGAAGACGTTCGGCGCTCTTTACAAGAAATGGGAACAAAGTTGACTTAAAGGGAGTGTTTGGTAAAATAGAAATCAGTGAAGAAATTTCTGAAAATCTTCCATTACTGTCCTATTTAGGAATTACTTATAAACAAAATGATGTGATTTCTGATGTGATTCAATGGTTTGAGGAGTCTATTGATTTCTTAAACTATGGGAATCCAAAGCTGGAATTGCGGACTGCCATAGCTAAGACAGATGAGGTAAAAAAGCTTGTTTTGGATATGATCCGTGAAATGGATTTGGATATTGAGGATTTCCGTATTGAAGAAAAAGAAGAAAATTTTATAGAAGTTTATACAAAGCATACGGTAAATGAATACAGTACGGAATTAACTTTATCAGAGGAGTCGAGCGGAACAAGGAAACTGTTTGGACTGCTCCCTTTTATTGCAAGAAGTCTTGTATTTGGAACAACATTAGTGATAGATGAGCTGGATGCAAAAATTCATCCGGTCTTGTTGCGCTATGTCATTATGTTGTTCAATAATATGGAGATTAACAAGAACGGTGCCCAGTTGATTTTTACTTCACATGATTTGTCTACTATGAACAATGAGATATTCCGTCGCGACGAAATCTGGTTTGTGGCGAAGGGAAAGGAGCAGAATTCCAAACTTTATTCTTTGGTAGAATTTAAGAATGGGAAAGGCGAATCTGTCCGTATGGATGCAAAATATGACAAGCAATATTTAGAGGGCAAGTATGGCGCAGATCCATATCTGAAAAACATCATAGATTGGGGTGATGTCAATGCCTAAGAAGATCAAAACTACTCAGTGGCGGAAACAGAGACGCAAAGAATATCTGGAGAAAAAGGAATACCGCTATTTTATTTTCTGTGAGGGTGAGCAAACGGAACCGCTTTACTTTGAAGGATTTAAGCGACTGATAGAGGGTAATCCAATTTATAAGGATATGGTTTTGATTGAAATTGAACCTTGTGCTATGGAAACTATGCGGGTTATTGGTATGGCAGAACGATATGTCTGCAAAAATCAGATTGACAGGGGACAGATTTGGTGTGTGTATGATAAGGATAGTTTTCCGGCGAAAGACTTTAATGGTGTAGCAGAACGGGTGAACAAGCTGAATTTGGAGAATCCAGACTTGCAATATCATGCGGCATGGAGTAATGAGTGCATTGAGTTTTGGTTTATATTGCATTTTGCTTATTATATTTCTAACAATCATAGATCTGAGTATATTAAATTCCTAAATGATAAGTTTACGGCGTTGGGGATGGGAAAATATCATAAGAATATGAGTGATATATTTCATATATTGGTGGAGAAAGGGAATCCAAAGTTAGCGATACGGTATGCGAAAAGGATTATAGAGGAAAATAAGGGAAAAACGCCAGCGGAAATTGCGCCGGGAACGAAGGTGTATGAGTTGGTGGAGGAACTGGCGAAGTATTTGCCGGAAGATGTTGGGATTAATTTTTTATAGTGAGTAGAGTGGTACTATGGGAATCTACTTAAATCCGAAAAATGATGGCAGTTTATGTGAAAGGTGGAAACGCCGGATGAGCTTCCCGGGTGTGTGGAGAGAAAGGTTTTGCAGGAATTAAGAGAGGAGTATCCAGATGGGGTGAAGGAGGGTGAGACGAGTCTTTCGGTGATTTATTCGAAGTCAAGTCCCCGGTAGGGATTTGTGTTTATTGTAGATGAGTGGGATTGTATCTTTCGCGAAGCGAAGGAAAATGTTATGGCGCAAAGGGCCTATTTGGATTTCTTACAGGATCTTTTTAAGGATAGGAGTTATGTGTCGGTCGCGTATATGACGGGGATTTTGCCTATTAAAAAATATGGAACGCATTCGGCATTAAATATTTTTGACGAATTTTCGATGACGAGTCCGGATGTTTTGGCGCCATATGTTGGGTTTACGGAAGAAGAGGTGAGGGGGTTGTGCAATCAATTTGGAAAATGTTTTGATGATGTGATGATGTGAAGATGTGGTATGATGGGTATTTTGGTGGGGATCTTCATATATATAATCCGAAGTCGGTTGTGGACGGGATGCAGAGTTTGAGGTTAAAGAGTTTTTGGAGCAGTACGGAGACGTATGAGGCGCTGCAGGTTTATATTGATCTGAATATGGATGGTTTGAAGGAAGCAATCATTGCTATGCTTGGCGGAGATGCCTGTCCGGTGGATGTGGGGACGTTTCAAAATGATATGACTTCGTTTAAGAGCCGGGATGATATACTTACGCTACTAGTGCATTTAGGGTATTTGGCATATGATGAGGATGCCAGGGCGGTGTATATTCCGTATGAGGAGGTCAGGGGAGAGTTTTTCCGCGCGGTTAAGAATGGGAAACGGGCGGAATTGGTGAAGATGATCGAGATGTCGGATCGGTTGCTAGAGGCTACGTTGCGGACGGGGATGGAATTGGGAGGTTGATGGAAGATATTCATGACCAGATCGTTGCACCTAATTTTTACAATAATGAGCAGGCGCTTCGGAGTGTTATTAAGATTGCTTATTTGAGTAGTGTAGATGATTTTATCAGTATTCAGGAGCTTCCGTCTGGTAAAGGGTATGCGGATGTTGTTTTTTTGCCGCGGCCAGGTGTGGATAAGCTGGCGTTGGTTGTGGAGTTGAAGTGGAATCAAGGGGCGGATGGGGCGATTGAGCAGATTCGGGATAGAAGGTATTTGGAAGGGGTTAAGGGGTTTGGAGGGGAGGTTTTGCTGGTGGGGGTTAGCTATAATGTGAAGGATAAGAGGCATGAGTGTAGGATTGAGAGAGGGGGGGAGAAGGGGAATGGGGGGGGGGGAGGAAAAGTGGGAGAGTGCAGATAGAGACAACTGGAATTAGGGGACACTTGGGGGGCAGTGTGGAAACCTAGTGCAGTAAAAATTTCGTGAAATTTATGAGGGTGACCCTTGTTTTGACTCCTAGTAATG
>ERZ778518.2157-NODE-2157-length-11311-cov-4.367448_pt1 | contig 11311 bp, 8 predicted proteins | sample MGYA00510340_ERZ778518 | MGnify/ENA primary metagenome ERZ778518 (study PRJEB29527, sample SAMN07138967) | mouse gut metagenome | material: feces | host: mouse | place: China:Nanjing | collected 2016-01-25 ... | reverse complement strand
CATTTATTCTTTTGACCGGGATGAAATTGTCGTATGTGAATGATGGACAGGGATGAACGGATGTGCCAGTTTCATGCGTACCGCGATTCATGCCTGGCCAACGCTTGCAAAGCGTTCGCTCTCTTTATAAGAAAGATGCAAAAACAACTTTACTGTTATTCAAAAATAATTTATAATTAAAATACAAAAATTTAAAGTTAAAACGGTCCAGGCAGAGCAGGCACTGCAATTTGCAGATGCGATAACAGCTTTGTCCGGATTTGTGTTTCCATACTGAAGAGGAGCCCATATGAGTTTTCCGGAAGAGAAACGTGAGAAAATCAAACGATATATACTGGAAAAGATTTTTCAGCACCGGCCCGATATAGCGAAGAAAACCGCCCAGGCATTTGGAATTTCGCTGAATACCGTATATCGGTATATCAGGGAACTGGAGCAGGATGAGCTGATTGAGAAAGTGGATAACGGTTTCAGGCTGACCATACGAAAAGCGTCTTTCTTTTTGAGCAGAGAGAAGAATGAACTGACAGAAGAAGATATGGTTTACGATAAGTGTATTAAGAAATTTATGGATGGACTGCCGGACAATGTAAGGCGCATCTGGCAGTATTCCTTTATGGAAATGATGAACAATGCCATCGAACATTCCGGTGCGGAGCATGTTTTTATAACCGTCCGGCGCAATTACCTGATGACCCTGATCTTAATCAGCGACGACGGGATTGGTATATTCAGAAAAATCAGGGAATATTATCAGTATCCCTCCCTGGATGATGCGGTCAATGAGTTGTTTAAGGGCAAATTGACCACGGATTCCACGAATCATTCCGGTGAGGGGATTTTTTTCACTTCCCGGATTCTGGACAGATTTGCCGCCATTTCGGATGGCAAAATATTTGCCCACGATAATTATTTCGAACAACTGAAAAATATGGAAGATATAGAATCGCTGAAACGATGGAAGGATCACAAGGGAACAAGTATCTATATGGGCTTGTCGAATTTCAGCAATAAAGCGTTAAAGGAGGTCTTTGATATGTTTTCAGATGAAGACGGAGGCTTTACAAAAACGAATATTCCTGTCAAAAATCTGTTTGCAGATTACCCCGTATCCCGTTCCCAGGCCCGGCGGCTGTGCAGCCGTTTTGAGACTTTTAAGGAGGTGGAACTGGATTTTAAGGAAGTGGATGAAATCGGACAGGGTTTTGCACATGAGATTTTCGTCGTATTCCAGAACCGGCATACAGATGTCAATTTGATTCCCCTGAATATGACGCCAGCCGTGGAAAAGATGATCCATCATGTACGGATGTCCGCCATAAAGAACGATGTATAAATTTTTCTCCCGGTCAGTGGCAAAAAGCGTGGGCTGCTGGATTGCACCTGTGATCGGTTTACAGCATAAAAAGCCCCGTTTATGACATTTGACTTCAGAAAAAAATTCCATATCCGATATAAGAAATACAAGATGCTCTTAGTTTTTGCAGTAAAATAGCCGATATATACCAATATAGACTGGCACAGCGCGGACCGGAAAGGAGAACTGTATGAAAATAGCGGAAAAAAACGGAATTTTTTCTATATCATTTGGTGCTATGGAGAGCACAGAAAAACAGAACCGGGCAAAGGGAAACAAACTGTCCATTTTTGCAGGGGATTTGAAACAGGGCAGCCAGGAGACTGCGGTTGAGAGAAAGAGAAGAGAAGTCAGGGAAAAAGCCACAAAGGTACTGATGGATAAATTCGAAGACGACCAGAAGTATGAACAGGATCTGGATGAAAGCCGTGCCAGGATTCAGGATTCCCAGGCTGTGCTCAAAGAGGCGAAAGAAAACGCTGAGAAAGCAGCGGAGCAGTTGGAAGGGATGGAAGCTGATTCGGAAGCCTATAAAAGCTGTGAAGGCTATATGAAAGAACAGCAGAGAATTATGCAGGAGGCAGAAGGTTCGATTATCGGTGAAAATGCTTATATCCGTGGCGCAAAGCAGGGAAAACTGCGTGAAAAGTACACCATGGCCCATGCTGTTGTGGCGGAAGAGAAAATCCTGGCAGCCGGTTCCAAGGAGGTTATGGGAGTAGCCGTACAGGAATCCATGGAACATATCAATGATCTGTATCAGGATAACATCGAAGAAGCGCAAAAGGAGAAAGAAGAAAAAGAGAAACAGGAAGAACGGCTGGAAGCAATCAAAGAGAAGCAGAAAGAACTGGAACAGCAGGTTGACGCAGCAAAGGCCGAGGCTGCAAAGGATCAGGAGAAGACTGCCGAAAAAACCATCGAAACGGTAACCGGCAACAGCGATATTGAAAAAGAACTCCGCAAAATACAGAAAGAAGGCGAACTTCTGGACGAAGAAATGAAAGGCCTGCTTGTGGATTCTCAGTTGTAATTATAAATTTCATGATAACCACTTGACAAACGGAAAAAAAACATATAGAATATCACTGTTACAGTTAATAAATGGCAGTGATATGTGCGCTTAGCTCAGCTGGATAGAGCGTTTGGCTACGGACCAAAAGGTCGGGGGTTCGAATCCTCTAGCGCACGGCGAAAATAAGAGATACCACAGATTCGGGTGGTATCTCTTATTTTTGTGCATATAAAAAACAACAGAGAGTCACATATCATACTCTCTGTTGTTTTGAGTACAGTAAGTTCTCAAAGTTAAAATGCAATCCAGTCCCCATTCCACAGATTGGTTCCGGACAGATAGTGGGGAATGACCACTGCGCCCAGGGTCAATGCCAGTGCGCCGGCGAGAAATACCATCAGACCGCCGCACACGATGAGACGACAGTGTTTTTTCAGCCATGCAAATGGCAGGCAGCGCTCTGCCAGCGCCGTCAGTTTGTGAAATCCCAGTGCCGTATAGTACATAAACGGAATCAGCATGGGCATTATATAGCGCCCCTGGGGTTGATAATCGCTCACATATGAATAATAGATACACAGTCCCATGGGGATCAGAATGGACAGCAGCATGGGAATATGGAATAAAAGGGCATATATACTGTTTTTGGAAGCTGTTTTCTGTCCTGCCCGGGAAGCCGGTGGTGTGACCGTATTACACCAACCGGACGGAAGCAGGCAGAACAACCAGCCGAAACCGAAAATCCGGTAATACCAGATATACAGGAAGGGCAACGTGGGCAGTGTCATGGGACCGAACCTTGCCACAAAGCTGTTCCACAGATAGTAAAAGAAATCCATCTGGAACAACATATCTTTTAAGGGAACGCCGGAAGCGGCAAGGGTAATCCTGGTAGCCGGATTGTATTCCGGCAGAGCCGTGCGCATGGCATGGGCTTTTCTGGCGGCCAGTCCCAGAAAATCGCCGTCGTGAATCCGGTAATTGCGCAGAAACCACCAGCCGATGCCGGCCAGTACCACGGCAGATATAAACACGCCTTTCTTCAGCAAAGGCTGCCATTGGACGGAAAGTTTCCCCTTTCTGTTTTTCTTCAGATGAGAAAAGAAAAACAGCAGCATGGCGGTAACGATCAGGCCATAGGCATTATAATAGGAAAGAGCACAGAAAATAATGCCTGTGCACAGCGTAATACAGTCTGTTTTTTTCCAGCCGGTTTTCCAGCCCGATACACAGGCACAGAGTATGATGGCGCCGGCAAGAGAGGCCATGGAATCCGTATTGACATAAGAATGAAGAAACAGATTCTGGGGCAGGAACATGACGAGCAGGCAGAACAGCCAGCCGCTGAGCGGGTTGTCAAACAGAAGGAGTGACAGCTTTCTGACATAGACAGCCATGATGACGCCAAACAATACATTTACCATACGCGCACAGAGCAGCAGCGCCTGGTTCCCGGTGGTGAACAGAGTCATCAGGCGCATAAACAGCCCCTGTATGATATAGGGAAGAATGGGCTGGAAGGCATAGGAACCGCCATAGCCTCCGATGGCCACCTCAAATTCTTCTCCGGTAGGCAGGACGCCGTGGTTGCAGATAAACTGAGCTAATATAAAACGGTTTACCTCATCTGGCGGATCGAAGAAAGGCTGCAGCAGGGCAAATGCCAGGATGGAGAAAAAAACAGCCGCATAAAATATTGTGTTGAGAGAAAAACGGTGTCTGGATGTATGCATGTCTTAAAAATCCTTATTCTGTATTTGGAATCACATCCATTATATCATACTATGTCCGGTTTGGCGGTACAAAAAATGCGTATCATCGGCCGGATACGCATTGTCTGTCTTATCGTTGTGATTATCGGATGGCAGTGCCGACATCCAGGTCTTCCGGAATGTTTTTTGCACGGATGGCATCGGAGATGAGCTGCCGCATTTCTGATTTTCCTTTTCCCAGGGCAAACGCCAGTTCAGAATACAGATTGTCCTCTGCCAGCTTAAAATATCGGTCATCCGTGGCAGTGCTTTTTTTGCCCTGCTCGGATCTTTGTTTTCTGCGCAGATACAGATTTTTGATAATACTGATCAATGCTGTGGGATTACAACTGTGGATTGCTTCTTTATAAGCCTGCTCACGGAGTTTGTCATTTGTAATCCATGCGGCTTCCACTTCCGGTATCGTCCGGATTACTTCCCATGCCTGCGCTTCGTCCAGCGCTTTCCGCAGTGTTCCCGCCGCCGTATCTGTTGGCACATATAATTTGGCGTTTTTGTTTTCTATTGGGACAAGAAGATAGTACAGCCTGTTTTTATCTGTATTGGGCAGATCCAGGTGCTGGATGTTATCAATCCGGCAAACACCATTGTTTGCCTTCACTACATAGTCACCGATTTCATACACGACAATCCCTCCTTTTGCATGATATTGTGAAGTGTAACAGTACGCTATCCCGTCAGCTTTTGCCGATGGGGAGAATCTCATCATTTCCAAAAAGATTCTGTTACCATTGTAACATAAAAATTATACAAAAATCAAAGGGATTTTTCACAAAAATGCACAAGCAGGAAATGGCAAAGTGACGAATGCCCATACACATTATATAGGAAAGGAAATATTGAGAAACAGAAAAAAAGCAGACCGCATAAAAGTCTGTTTGCTTTCACACGGCCTGTCTTTTTCCTCCGCCCTGAAGTACTGCCTGAAAATCTGTCAGATTTCACAAATTTTCCGGGCAGTTATACGGTTGTCGGAGTTTTGTTTCCATCTTACGCTCAGAAAGTTTCCATCGGATCCTTTCTGCTGTGCTCGGAGGCAGTTTATTTCATCTGCTCTTCCTGACGCTTGATCATTCTACGCACCATTTCGCCGCCGATGCTGCCGGCTTCTTTGGAAGTCAGGTCACCATTGTAACCTTCCTTTAAGCTGATACCCAATTCAGATGCTACCTCAGTTTTAAAACGATCCAAAGCGGCCTTTGCTTCTGGCACTTCTGTTCGGTTACTTCTGTTTGAACTTGCCATGTTACATTCACCTCCATAGTTTTCTTTCTGGTTTCATCTATTCTTCAAGATAAGTGTGGTTTTGTACTTATCCTGAAGAATTTTCTCCGTTCTAAGTACTTGCCGCGCTTATCTTGATGTTAGTATGAGCAAAACGAAATGAATTATAATGGTAACTTTTTCAAGAATTCTTGCGCTTTTAAAAGTCGTATGCTATAATTCTAAAATGACTGTGAGTATGGGAGATTGTCCCATTTTAATGAATATCATAGGAATCAGGCAGAACGCGGCAAATATAAGGAGGAAGCTAAGATGAGCTTACAGGTAGAAAAACTGGAAAATAATATGGCAAAACTGACCATTGAAGTTTCAGCAGAAGAATTGGAAAAGGCGATTCAGAAAGTTTATCAGAAAACAAAAAATAAAATCAGTGTTCCCGGTTTCAGAAAGGGAAAGGTTCCGCGTCAGGTTGTGGAAAAAATGTATGGCAGGGAAGTGTTTTATGAAGATGCAGCCAATGAGCTGATTCCTGACGCATACGAAAAAGCCCTGGAAGAATGCGATGAGAATATTGTATCTTCCCCCAAAATTGGCGTAACGCAGCTTGAATCCGGAAAGCCCTTTATCTTTACCGCGGAAGTGGCTCTCAAGCCGGAAGTCAGACTGGGCAAATACAAAGGCGTGAAAGTGGACAAACAGGACACTGCGGTAACAGAAGAGGAAATCGGCAAAGAACTGGATAAAGAGAGAGAGAGCAATGCAAGAACCATTGAGGTGGAAGGCAGAGCAATCGAAAAGGGCGATATTGCCACCATCGACTTTGAAGGCTTTGTGGATGGAGAGGCATTTGAAGGCGGCAAAGGTGAGAACTACCCGCTGACAATCGGTTCCGGTGCCTTTATTCCCGGATTTGAAGAACAGTTAATTGGCAAAAATAAAGACGAAGAAGTGGAAGTGAACGTAACTTTCCCCGAAGACTACCATGCAGAAGAACTGAAAGGAAAAGCAGCGCTGTTTAAAGTTGTCATCCGGGAAGTCAAGACAAAAGAACTTCCTGCCCTGGACGATGAATTTGCATCCGAAGTTTCGGAATTTGACACACTTGCAGAATATAAGGAAGAAATTAAGCGCAAATTAACGGAAAAGAAAGAAAAAGAAGCAAAGAGCGCCAAAGAAGAAGCTGTCATTGACGCAATTATCGCGGATGCGGATATGGAGATTCCTCAGGCGATGCTGGAGACACAGCAGAGACAGATTGTGGACGAATTTTCTCAGAGACTGCGTATGCAGGGACTTTCTCTGGAGCAGTATTTCCAGTTTACAGGTCTGGATGCACAGAAGATGCTGGAACAGGTAAAACCGCAGGCGGACAGACGGATCAAATCCAGGCTGGTGCTGGAAGCCATTGTGGCGGCAGAAAATATTACCGTGACAGATGAAGACTACGAGAAAGAAATCGCGAGAATGGCGGAAGTATATAATATGGAAACGGACAAGGTAAAAGAGACGCTGGGCGACAACGAAACAGCCAAAAAACAGCTTATGGATGATCTTGCCGTTACAAAAGCTGCCGAGTTTGTGGTGAGTGAAGCAAAAGAAGCATAAACAGGTATAGTTTGCAGCAGCAGGGAATAAACTGAAACGGCGAGGAGGCATTTGAAATGAGTTTGGTACCTTATGTCATCGAACAAACAAGCAGGGGCGAACGTTCCTATGATATTTACTCAAGACTTTTAAAGGACAGAATCATATTTTTGGGAGAAGAAGTGAACGAAGTGACTGCGAGCCTGACCGTGGCACAGATGCTTTTCCTGGAAGCGGAAGATCCGGAGAAGGATATTCAACTGTATATCAACAGCCCTGGCGGCAGCGTAACGGCGGGACTGGCTATTTATGATACGATGCAGTACATCAAATGCGATGTGGCAACTATCTGTATCGGTATGGCGGCCAGCATGGGAGCATTTCTTCTGGCGGGCGGAACAAAGGGCAAGAGGAGCGCGCTGCCCAATGCGGAAATTATGATTCATCAGCCCCTTGGCGGTACAAAAGGACAGGCAACGGAAATTGAAATTGCTGCAAGGCATATTTTAAAAACCAGAGAAAAACTGAACAGGATGCTGGCAGAGAACACAGGACAGCCGTATGAGGTGATCTGTGAGGATACGGAGAGGGATAACTGGAAGAGTGCGGAAGAAGCGCAGCAGTACGGCCTGATAGACAAGGTATTTACGTTCCGGCCGAAAGAATAGTTAAGGAGACAGTAAAGTAAATGACAAAGAATTCTGACGATAAAGTAAGGTGCTCTTTCTGCAATAAGACGCAGGAACAGGTCAGAAAGCTGATTGCCGGGCCGGCGGGCGTGTATATCTGTGACGAATGCATTGATATATGCGGCGAGATTATGGAGGAAGAGTATGAGGATGCTTCCTCCGAAGAGGAAATGGAAATCAATCTCTTAAAACCGGTGGAAATCAAAGAATTCCTGGACGATTACGTCATTGGACAGGAAGTGGCAAAAAAGGTGTTGGCGGTGTCGGTTTACAACCACTATAAGCGTGTACTGGCCCCCCGCGGACTGAATGAAGTGGAACTTCAGAAGAGCAATATCCTGATGATCGGGCCGACCGGTTCCGGTAAGACCTATCTGGCGCAGACACTTGCCAGGATCATCAATGTACCCTTTGCCATTGCGGATGCCACTACGCTGACCGAAGCCGGATATGTGGGTGAGGATGTGGAAAATATCCTGCTCAAGCTCATCCAGGCTGCGGATTATGATGTGGAACGTGCCCAATACGGGATGATCTATATAGATGAAATTGATAAAATTACGAAAAAAGGGGAAAATGTTTCTATTACCAGAGACGTTTCCGGTGAGGGCGTACAGCAGGCGCTTCTGAAAATTATAGAAGGCACTGTGGCCAGCGTACCGCCCCAGGGCGGCAGAAAGCACCCGCATCAGGAACTGATTCAGATTGACACTTCCAATATCCTGTTTATCTGTGGCGGTGCCTTCGACGGACTGGACAAGATTGTGGAGGAGCGGTTGAATCACAAGATCATCGGTTTCAATGCGAAAATGGGCAGCAGGACCACAAAGGAAATCGGTGAAATACTGGGAGAGGTAACACCGCAGGATTTGGTTAAGTTTGGCCTGATTCCTGAATTTGTAGGCAGAGTGCCTATCAATGTGTCTCTGGAAGGGCTGGATGAGGACGCTCTGGTGCGTATTCTGAAAGAACCTAAAAACGCATTGGTGAAACAGTATCAGCGGTTGTTTTCGCTGGATAATGTGGAGCTGCGTTTTGAGGACGATGCGATTGTGGAAATTGCCAGGAAAGCATTGGAAAGAAAAACCGGTGCGAGAGGATTGCGCTCCATTATGGAAAATGTGCTGATGGATGTGATGTACCAGATTCCGTCCGACGATACGATACAGCTTTGCGTCGTTACAAAAGAAGTCATCGAAGGCAAAAGCGAACCATTGGTGGTGCATCGTGAGCCCACAAGAAAAGCGAAGTAATACCAGAAGAGAAAGCGCCGCTAAGAATTAGCGGCGTTTTATGTCTGAAAAGGAGTACGAATGAAAACAGAAGAAAACAGATATGAAATTCCGGCAGTCGCTCTGCGGGGGATGACGATATTGCCGGATATGATTATCCATTTTGATTTGAGCAGGCAAAAATCCATTCAGGCAGTTGAGCAGGCAATGAATATGGATCAGATGCTGCTGGTGGTAACACAGCAGGACCCGGAGACGGAAGATCCTGAATATAAAGATATGTATGAGGTGGGCACTGTGGCAGTGGTCCGGCAGCTCACCAAAATGCCGGGGGATATTATCCGGGTACTGGCAGAAGGAAAGATGCGTGCAAAACTGCTTTCCTTTTCGGAAGAAGTGACGGACTACCTACTGGCTGAGATCGAGACTGTACCCGCAGGTGAAAAATTGCCTGATATTGAGGAAGAAGCCGGACTTAGAGAACTTCGTTCCATTTTTGAGCGCTACAGTCAGTGCTACCCCAAAGTGGGCAAGAATCTGGCGCCCAGAGTACAGGAAGCTGCCAGTCTGGAATATTTGATTGACGAGATTACCAACAATATTCCCCTGCAATATGTGAATAAGCAGCGGATATTGGGTGAACTGGATTTGCGGGAGCGTTTTGCGCTGCTCTGCCAGATTCTGCTGAATGAGGTGGAGGTCGCCAGGGTGCGGATGGATCTGTCCGAGAAAATCCGTTCCCGTGTGGAGCGCAACCAGAAAGAATACCTGCTGCGCGAGCAGCTTCATTTTATCCGGGAAGAACTGGGGGAAGAAAATACCCTTTCCGATGCGGAGCAGTTCCAGGAAGAACTGAAAAAACTGAAAGCGCCCAAAGAGGTAAAGGAAAAAATCAAGAAAGAAATTTCCCGTTTTCAGAATATGGCGGCCAGCAGTTCGGAAAGCGCCGTGGAGCGGGGCTATATCGAGACATTGCTGGAGCTTCCCTGGGATAAGATGTCCAGGGACAATACAGACATTACCAGGGCAGAAACTGTGCTGGAGGAAGAACATTACGGGCTGGAGAAGGTGAAAGAGCGCATTCTGGAATTTCTTGCGGTGAGAAGCCTTACCAGGCGCGGGGACAGTCCCATCCTCTGTCTGGTGGGACCGCCCGGAACCGGCAAGACTTCCATTGCAAAGAGTGTTGCCAGAGCGCTGAATAAAAAATATATCCGTATCTGCCTGGGCGGCGTGCGGGACGAGGCGGAAATCAGAGGCCACCGGCGTACCTATGTGGGCGCCATGCCGGGGCGCATTGCAGCCGGACTGCGGCAGGCAGGGGTTAAAAATCCTCTGATGCTGTTGGATGAAATCGACAAGGCAGGCAACGACAGGCGGGGGGACACGGCTTCTGCGTTGCTGGAGGTGCTGGACGGCGAGCAAAACAGCAGATTCCGGGATCATTATGTGGAAGTCCCCCTGGACTTATCGGAAGTATTGTTCCTGGCCACCGCCAATTCGGTGTCGGAAATTCCCAGGCCATTGCTGGACCGTATGGAGCTGATTGAAGTGACCAGTTATACGGCGAATGAGAAGTTCCATATTGCCAGAGAACATCTGCTGGAAAAACAGCTGGAAAAGAATGGCCTGTCTGCAGATCAACTTAATATTACGGATAACGCTCTGCATAAGATGATACAGAGCTATACGAGAGAAGCGGGTGTACGTGATCTGGAGCGGAAAATCGGACAGATCTGCCGGAAAGCTGCCAGAGAAATCCTGCAATCAGGAAAAACAGGAAAAATCCAGGTGACAAAACAGAATCTGGAGAAATATCTGGGCAAGGAAAAATATTCCCAGGACAGAATCGGGAAAAGCGACGAGGTGGGCATTGTCAGAGGACTGGCCTGGACCAGTGTGGGCGGTGATACCCTTGAAATCGAGGTCAATATCATGCCCGGCAAAGGAGAAATTGATTTAACCGGTCAAATGGGCGATGTTATGAAGGAATCGGCTATTACAGGTATCAGCTTTATACGTTCCATCGCAAAAGAGCATAAAATTTCCCCGGATGCATTTAAAAAGAATGATTTTCATATTCATATTCCGGAAGGCGCCGTGCCCAAAGATGGCCCCAGTGCGGGAATCACCATGGCCACAGCCGTATTTTCCGCACTGACCAAAAGACCGGTGTATGCAGCGGTGGCTATGACCGGTGAAATCACGCTGCGGGGACGGGTACTGCCCATCGGCGGCCTGAAAGAAAAAATACTGGCGGCAAAGACGGCAGGCATCAAAAAGGTACTGGTTCCGGCTGAAAATGAGAAGGATGTTCAGGAAATTTCCAGGGAAATCAAAGCCGGTCTGGAGATTGTCTATGTGAGTCAGATGGAAGAAGTACTGGCGCATGCGCTGGTTGAAAAACATGCCGATGCAGCGAAAAGGACCCGGAAAGA
>ERZ778518.2154-NODE-2154-length-11337-cov-4.506293_pt1 | contig 11337 bp, 7 predicted proteins | sample MGYA00510340_ERZ778518 | MGnify/ENA primary metagenome ERZ778518 (study PRJEB29527, sample SAMN07138967) | mouse gut metagenome | material: feces | host: mouse | place: China:Nanjing | collected 2016-01-25 ... | reverse complement strand
TTATCACGGACGTGGTGACTGATTCGCGGAGCGCAAAAGAGGGCACGTTATTTGTGCCGGTCATAGGAGAGCGGGTGGATGCCCACCGGTTTATCCCGGATGTGATGGCAGCGGGGGCGGCGGCTTCGTTTACGTCGGATCCGGATATCACGGCGGCGATACCGGATGGGATGGCGCGGGGGTCGGGTGAAGCGGCCGGAAGTGCGGATGGAGTGCCAGAGGAAGCGGCGGGAAATGTGCCGGATGGGTTCGCCTGCATTTATGTGAGGGACACGATCGAAGCGCTGCAGAAGCTGGCCGCCGCGTACCGGGCGAAGTTTGACATTCCGGTGATCGGCGTGACGGGAAGTGTCGGCAAGACGACGACGAAAGAAATGATCAGCGCCGTACTATCCCGAAAATATCATGTTCTGAAAACGATCGGAAATCTGAACAGCCAGATCGGTACGGCGCTGATGATGTTCCACATCGACGAACAGACCGAGCTCGGCGTGTTTGAGATGGGAATCAGCCTGCCGGGCGAAATGGCGCGTCTGGTAGAGATCGTAAAGCCGCAGACAGCCGTGATGACGAACATCGGTGTATCCCATATCGGAAATCTCGGAAGCCGTGAGGCGATTACATATGAAAAGGGGCATATCATCAAGTATGTCGGCACCGAAGAGGCGGCCGGACGTCTGGGCGGCCGGATGTATGTCTGCGGAAACGGGGATCTCAGACAGCTTTCCAAAGAGAATCTTCCCTGGAAAATCGTATCCGCAGTTACGGATGGAACGGACTCCGGCACTGAGAAACAAAATGAGAAACAAACCCCGCGGGAAGAGATTTCTGCCGGTGACATTGTTTACTACGGGACAGAACCGGACTGTGACAGGCGGGCCGACGGCATTCAGGTGACGGAGCGCGGGCAGCGTTTTGTCTATCACGGACAGGGTTCGTGCGAGGTGGAACTTTCGGTAATGGGCGCGCATAACGTAAACAACGCGGTGATCGCGCTGGCACTGGCGGAACAGTTTGGCGTGGATCTGACGGCGGCGGCCGCCGCGCTGGCGGAGTACCGGCCGTTTTCGATGCGCGGCGAAAGAAAGGACTGCCACGGCTACCATATCATAGACGATACGTATAATGCCAGTCCGGATTCGATCAACAGCAACATCGACGCGCTGTTTGACTACGGGGAGGACGGCCGGAAGATCGCGGTTCTCGGCGACGTGCTCGAACTCGGTGAACAGAGGGAAGAACTGCACCGGGGGATCGGGACATTTATATTGAAAGAAGCCGCGGAGGGAAAGAAACTTTCCTATGTGGTAACGGTCGGGGAGGGAGCCGGTTTTATCGCGGAGCACATCCGGGAGCATTCGGATATCCCGACGGAAAAATGCGCCACTACCGAAGAGGCGGCGGCATGGATCAGAGAGATGGCGCGGCCCGGTGACTGGATCCTCGTCAAAGGTTCCCGGGGGATGCACATGGATGAAGTCGTGGAAAAGGTTGTGATGTCGTGTACGCAGATGTGATCGTAGACATCCGGGTGGAGGCGCTCGACCGGACGTATCAGTACCGCGTTCCGAAGGAACTGGAGCCGGAAATCTCGGCCGGTACGCCGGTGAGGATCCCGTTTGGCAGGGGAAACCGCCTGATGCACGGCTTTGTCATCGGATTTACGGAAACGCCGGCCTTTGAAGTGAGCCGGATCAAAGACATACTCGGTGTCGAGAAAAAGCATATATCCGTGGAGGGACAGCTTCTTCAGATCGCCGTATTTCTGCGGGAGCAGTACGGCTGTACGATGAATGAGGCATTGAAGACGGTACTCCCGGTGCGCAAAAAGATTAAGTCAGTGGAGGAGCACTGGCTTAATTTTGCAGTGACCGATCAGGAAGCGGCGGATATCCTCCATGAGTATGAGAGAAAGCACTATAAAGCAAAGGCCAGGCTTCTAAACGGCATGTTAGCTGAGGGCGGCGTGCTGACAAAGCGCATGGCAGATGTGAAGTACGGGGTGAAAAAGCCGGTGATCGACAGCCTTGTCAAAGACGGGATCATCACGGTGACGAGGGAGAGGAAATACCGGAATCCAGCAGAAGAGATGGAACAAAAGAATGTCACGGCGCACACGCTGAATGAAGAGCAGCAGACGATCGTCACCGATTTTGCGCGGGAATACGGGGCGGGCGTGCGCCGGAATTATCTTTTGTACGGCATTACGGGAAGCGGAAAGACGGAGGTCTATATCCATCTATTGAAGACGGTCATCGCAGCCGGCCGTCAGGCAATCGTCCTCATACCGGAGATCTCCCTTACGTTTCAGACGGTATCCCGGTTCCGCGCCGCGTTTGGGGAGCGGGTGGCCGTCATGCACTCGCGCCTGTCTGACGGGGAGCGGTACGATCAGTATGAGCGGGCCAAAAACGGCGAGGTGGATATCATGGTCGGGCCCCGTTCCGCGCTGTTTACGCCATTTGAAAAACTGGGCATCATTATCATGGACGAAGAGCATGAAACGAGTTACATCAGTGAGGGGGCGCCGCGTTATCACAGCGATGAGGTTGCGAAATACCGCGCCGGACTGGCGGGTGCCAGCGTCGTGTTTGGCTCGGCAACACCGTCGGTAAAAAGTTATCTGGCGGCAAAGGACGGGCGCTATAAGCAATACCGGCTGACCAAACGGACAGGTGACGCCGGACTGCCGGCGATCCACACCGTGGATCTGCGCGAGGAGATGCGGGCCAAAAACCGCTCGGTGTTCAGCCGTATCCTGCAGGAAAAAATGGAAGAGCGCCTGCGAAAAGGCGAGCAGAGCATGCTTTTTATCAACCGGAGGGGGTACGCCGGTTTTGTTTCTTGTAGAAATTGTGGAAATGTGTTACAATGTCCTCATTGTGATGTGTCAATGACGGCACATAAAAACCATACCGGGGATGTCGATACGCTCCTGTGCCATTACTGCGGCCACGCCGCGCGGATGCCGGAGCGGTGTCCGTCTTGTGGTTCGCCCTATATCGCGGCCTTCGGGCTGGGTACGCAGAAGGTGGAGGAAATGCTCGGCAGACGGTTTCCGACGGCCAGGATCCTGCGGATGGACGCGGATACGACAGCGGGGAAACATGGACACGAACATATTTTATCGGAGTTTCGCGCGGGACATGCCGACATTCTCATCGGGACACAGATGATCGTCAAAGGGCACGATTTTCCAAATGTAACGCTCGTGGCAGCGCTGGCCGCGGATATGAGCATGTTTGACAATGACTTCCGCAGCAGTGAGAGAACATTCCAGCTTCTGATGCAGGCGAGCGGCCGCGCCGGACGGGGAGAAAAATCCGGGGAGGTCGTCATCCAGACGTATCAGCCGGAGCACTATGTGATCGCGAGTGTCGCCGCGCAGGATGCGGAGCTGTTTTACGACAACGAGCTTGCCTACCGGCGCATGATGGAATACCCGCCATACGGGGAAATGATCGCTGTTAGTGTATCGTCAGAGACGCCGGAAGCGGGCGAGGCATGCCTGGCTAGGCTGGCAAAAAGGCTGCAGCACTCGTTTGGCGGACAGATCAAACGGATCGGCCCGGCCCCCGCCGCCGTGAAGCGGGTCAAAGACCGGTTCCGGCTGGGGCTTTACGTAAAGGCACAGACAGGACAGCTGATGGAGCAGGTCAGATCGGAGATCGAGGCGTGGAAGTCGGAAGAAGACGATTCCAACTATATGCAGTATGAAGTGTTTTAGTTTGAAAATTTGAGATGAATAAGATTGAACAGAAATGAGGGGAACCCATGGCACTTAGGAATATTCGGACGATTGGCGATGACATTTTGTATAAGACCGCCAAAGAAGTAAAAGAAATGACCGGAAAGACAAAACAATTAGTAGAGGATCTGCTGGAGACGATGTACGAGGCAGAGGGCGTCGGACTGGCGGCACCGCAGGTTGGAATACTTAAGCGGATCGCAGTCATTGACATTACGGAAGAGCGCGACAGTCCGATCGTTTTAGTCAATCCGGTGGTTACGTATACGGGAGGTGAGCAGCGCGGCAGCGAAGGATGTCTGAGCGTACCCGGAAAGGCGGGCGTCGTTACGAGACCGAACATCGTGCGGGTACGGGCGTTTGATCAGGATATGAATGAATATGAGATTGAGGGGGAAGAGCTTTTGGCTCGCGCCCTGATCCATGAGATCGAGCATTTGGACGGGCATCTCTATGTGGAAAAAGTAGAAGGGGAACTAAAAGACGTAGAGGAAGAGTGTGAATGAAACTACGGATTCCTCATCACGTAGTTTCTCGTAACGCGCCGCAAGCGGCACGTTCCTTAATTCACACTGGGAGAAAAGGAGGGTTTTGATGAACGTGATTTTTATGGGAACGCCGGATTTTGCCGTTCCGGTGTTACAGGCTCTTTTGGATGCGGACGAACACCGTGTGACGGCGGTCGTCACACAGCCGGATAAGGCGCGGGGGAGAAGCGGGAAACTGGTCTTTACCCCGGTCAAGGAGGCGGCGGTGGCACACGGCGTTCCGGTTTATACGCCTGAGCGGGTAAAAGACCCGGCATTTGTCGAGACGCTCCGGGGGATTCTGTGCGATGTCATCGTTGTGGCGGCATTCGGACAGATTTTATCGAGAGAAATATTGGAACTGCCAAAATACGGCTGTATCAATGTCCATGCGTCACTTCTGCCTAGATGGAGGGGAGCGGCACCGATCCAGTGGGCGATCCTGGCGGGAGATCGAACGACCGGTATTACAACGATGCAGATGGATGAAGGACTGGATACCGGTGATATGCTGCTCAAGAAAGAAATCGTGATCAGCGAGGACGAGACAGGTGAGACCTTATTTGACAGGCTCTCAAAGCTTGGCGGGCCGCTCTTGCTTGAGACGCTTTCGCAGGCGGAGCGGGGGACACTAAGGCGTGTCAAACAGCATGACGAGGAGAGTACGTACGCGAAAATGCTTCGGAAAGAACTGGGAAAATTGGATTTTTCGAAAGAAGCGGCCGAACTGGAGCGGTATGTGCGGGGATTGAATTCCTGGCCGAGCGCGTACACGTATTTCCGCGGAAAAATGATGAAAATATGGCGGGCATCCGTCATTGACCGGAATACTAAGCTGCCGTGCGGGGCGGTAGCCGAAGTGGAACAAGATGGATTCTGTATCCAGACGGGGAATGGACTGCTAAAAGTGCTGGAAGTGCAGTTAGAGGGAAAGAAGCGGATGAAGAGCGCGGATTTTTTGAGAGGGAACGACGTTGCGGACGATAGCTTTTGAGATCATATACGGGGTGATGGAGCAAAGGGAACACAGCGATGAGCGGTTCCATCTGTTGGCAGAACAGGGCAGGAAGAGGGACGGACAGGCATTTACCAGACAGGAAAAAAGCTTCTTACGCCGTCTTTCGTATGGTACGATCGAGCGCGCGCTTTTTTTGGATGCGGTGATCGAATTATTTTCCAAAATCCCGGTCCTGAAAATGAAACCGGCGATCCGCACGATCTTACGAATGGGGACATATGAGATCCTGTTTATGGATGCGGTCCCGGCATCGGCTACGTGCAATGAAATGGTGAAATTGGCGAGAAAGAAAAGGTGGGACAGCCTGAGCGGCTTTGTCAATGGGGTTCTGCGGAGTATCGCACGGGAAGAAAATCAAACGCTGCGAAGGAAGGCCTGTCAGGGGGCAGCGACGCCGGAAAAACGGCTGTCTGTCCTCTACTCAGTGCCGGAAGAACTGGCGCATATGCTCGTACAGGCGTACGGAAAGAAGACGGCGGAAAAAATCTTTGCCTCGTTTTATGACAACCGGCCCGTTACGATCCGGGTGCAGACGATGAACGCGTCGGTCGAACAGGTCAGGGAAGAGCTGGCGCAGGCCGGCGTATGCGTCGCCGATGGTGTGTATATGGATACGAGCCTGATCATTCGGGATTTTGAGCGGATCGAGTCGCTGCCCGGGTTTGACGAGGGACATTTTGTCGTGCAGGATGAGAGTTCGATGCTTCCGGTACTCATATCAGGTATCCGGCCCGGTGATACTGTGTTGGATGTCTGCGCCAGTCCCGGCGGAAAAACATTTCACGCGGCCGATCTTTTGAAAGGCGGGGGAACGGTGCTCGCGAGGGATGTTTCGCAAAAGAAACTGCGCCGTCTCCGGGAAAATGCAAAAAGGCTGCGGGCGGAGCATGTTACGATCGAGCAGTGGGACGCTGTGGATATAGATGCGGAGTGGAGCGGGCGCGCCGACGTCGTACTTGCGGACGTTCCGTGTTCCGGTATCGGCGTCATCGGCAGAAAACCAGAAATCCGGTACCACGCGATGGAACATGCCAGGGAACTCGCGCAGCTTCAGAAAAAGATCGCAGCCGGGGCAGCCGCGGCGCTGCGGCCGGGCGGAACGCTGGTTTACAGCACGTGTACAATACATCCCCGCGAAAATGAAGAGGTGGCGGACTGGATCGAGAATCATCTGCCGCTGAAACGGGTCTCTTTGGATGAGTATTTACCCGAGGCGCTGAAAAACGGCATGACGGCGCGGGGAATGATCCAGATCCTGCCGGGGATCCAATCGTGTGACGGCTTCTTTGCCGCCAAATTTATAAAAGACAAGGATGCGGTGCGGTAAAATGAAAGAGAGGAAAAAGGCGGATCTGCGGAGCATGGAGGAACAGCAAATGGTCGATCTGGCGGTGGAATATGGTGAAAAACCCTTCCGGGGCCGGCAGATGTTCGAGTGGATCCATAAGAAACAAGTACAGGATCTGGGCGATATGTCGAATGTGCCGAAGCTGCTTTTAGATCAGATCTCGGAACGGTACATGGTTTCGGGCGTACGGATCGTGGAAAAGCAGGTGTCGGCGAGGCAGGATGCGGCAAAGTATTTATTTTCGCTGGCGGATGGAAGTCTCGTCGAGAGTGTCTGGATGAAGTACCACCACGGGAACAGCGTCTGCGTCTCCTCACAGGTGGGCTGCCGGATGGGTTGTACATTTTGCGCGTCGACGCTGACCGGGTTCATCAGGAACCTGACGGCGGGTGAGATGCTCTCACAGATTTATGAGATCCAGCGAGAGACTGGGCAGCGGGTTTCTAACGTGATCGTCATGGGGATGGGAGAGCCGCTTGATAATTTTGACAATCTGCTTTGCTTTATACGGCTGTTGTCAAATGAAAAGGGAATCCGGATCAGCCAGCGCAACATCACGGTTTCGACGTGCGGACTTGTCGAACAGATCCGCCGTCTGATGGAGGAAAAACTGCAGGTCACGCTGGCGATCAGCCTTCATGCGCCGAATGATGAGATCCGCAGGAAAACGATGCCGGTGGCCAAAAAATACTCGATGGAAGAAATATTTTTAGCATGCCGGGATTATATCGCATATACTGGAAGAAGAGTGACCTTTGAATACAGTATGATCGACGGGGTGAATGATGGGAAGGCCCACGCGGCAGAGCTTGCCCGACGGTTAAAGGGCATGAACTGTCATGTCAATCTCATTCCGCTCAATGAAGTAAAGGAACGAAAAACGAGACGGTCGAAGGAAGAAAACATAAGAGATTTTAAAATAATACTTGAAAAGAACGGGATAAATGTTACAATAAGAAGAGAGATGGGGAGCGATATTGATGCTGCTTGCGGCCAGCTTAGAAATCGTTTTATGCAGAAGGGGCAATAGCAGCGCCATTGGTACGCTCTGACTAAGGAGGTCAAACTGTGCAAACATTTTCTATAACAGATACGGGGCGCACAAGAGACGCAAATCAGGACTATGTGTTCTGTCAGGAACACGCGGTTGGAAGTTTCCCGAATCTGTTTATTGTGGCTGACGGAATGGGCGGCCACAATGCAGGAGATACCGCCTCGCGGATGTGTGTGGAGGAAGTTGTCTCACAGATTGAAAAAAGTACAAAAGTAACGCCGATCGGAATATTGGAACAGGCAGTGGCCGTTGCCAATGAAACGGTGTACGATGCTTCGCTGGAAAACGTAGCATTGTACGGGATGGGAACGACGATCGTTGCCGCCGTGGTGTTAGGGGATACGGTTTACGTGATCAATGTGGGTGATTCACGGCTGTATGTATGTAAAGATACGTTAAAGCAGGTGACAGTGGATCATTCGCTCGTAGAAGAGATGGTTCAGTCTGGTAAGATCCAGAAAGAAGATATGCGTACGCATCCCAATAAAAATATCATAACACGAGCTCTTGGAACAGACAGCATGGTAAAAGCGGATTGCTTTGAAATTGAAGTGGACGAAGGGGACGTGCTCTTGTTGTGTTCGGACGGATTATCGAACATGCTCGAGGACGACCGGATCGAGTCGATCTTGAAGCAGAATCGAGATGATATGAGACGGGTGGGGGAACTGTTGGTGAAAGAGGCAAACGAAGCCGGTGGAAAGGATAATATCAGTGTTGTCTTAGTTCGGATATAGTTTCAGTATTGACAGAATGGAGGAATTTGTTTTGGTAAGTATAGGAACCATTATTGGCGACCGGTATGAGATTTTGGAAAAGGTCGGCAGCGGCGGCATGGCGGACGTGTTTCGTGCCAAATGCCACCGGTTGAACCGATTTGTCGCGATCAAGATATTAAAACAGGAGTATAGTGAGGATACGAAATTTGTTGCCAAGTTCCGCGGAGAGGCGCAGGCGATCGCCAGCATGTCCCATCCGAATATTGTTGGCATTTATGATGTGGGTGAGGAAGACGGACTGTATTATATCGTGATGGAATTGGTGGATGGGATCACGTTAAAAAAATATATCGAGGAGAAGGGGAAACTTTCGGTCAAGGAAGCGGTAGGGATCTCCCTTCAGATCGCAAATGGACTGGACGCGGCGCACCGCAACAACATCGTGCACCGCGATGTGAAGCCGCAGAATATACTGATCGCCAGGGACGGTACGGCGAAGGTGTCAGATTTTGGTATCGCGAAGGCGGCCAGTTCGAATACGATCACCGCGAACGCGATGGGGTCGGTGCATTACATTTCTCCCGAGCAGGCGCGCGGCGGGTACAGCGATGAAAAGAGTGATATTTATTCGCTCGGTGTCACGATGTATGAGATGCTGAGCGGGGATCTTCCGTTTACCGGGGAGAGCGCAGTGGCGATCGCCCTCGCCCATATCCAGGAGGACGCGGTGCCGCTTGCCGCGCTGGATGCGTCGATTCCGAAAGGACTTAGCAATATTGTGAATAAATGTATGCAGAAAAAAACGGAACTGCGCTATCTGTCGGCGGTTGACCTGATCGCTGACTTAAAGAGATTTCTCCAGGAACCCGACGGTGAGTACGGGGTGATTGGTAATCTGTATGGAAATGGCGGAACGATCCTCATGTCAAAAGATGATGTGAATACGCTGAAACATGCTTCGCGCAGCGGCCATGTCCAGACGGCGGACGAAGAGGAGGCCGCTGATGGGCGCGAGGAAGAGGAAGATAAGTCGGATGTGGATCCGAAGTTAGAGAAAGCGCTTGTCTTTGGAAGTATCGCGGTGGCGATCATCATCGGTCTCGTCGTTATTTATATGTTAGGGCGTTTTATCGGTCTTTGGGGCATATCTAACGATAATGGCGAGGGCAGCGATGACGGGAATCAGACGGCTGTGACCGAGTCAGCGGCACCGGGGGCGACAGCGGACAGCGAAACGTTTACCCTTCCGGATTATGAGGACCGGTTAAAAGATGACGTGGCTACGGATCTCGGAAATCACGATTTTGATGTGACGTATATGGAAGAAGCTTCGGATGACATCGAGAAAGGAAGGGTCATCCGCACGAATCCGGCGGCGGGAACGGCGATGAAGGACGGCGATCAGGTAGAAGTCGTCGTCAGCACCGGAAAGGAACAGATTTCCGTACCGGATACGACAGGAAAGACGATCACGGATGCGATCAACGCGCTCCAGGAAAAAGGATTTACCGTGACACAGGGCGCTGACGTATACAGCAGCCAGCCGGTCGGAAGGGTGGCGTACACGAAACCGGCCGCGGGCAAAAAGACGGATAAAGGGGACGAGATCACGATCTATCCGAGTAAGGGTGAGGAAACGAAATACGCGAAGGTGCCGAACCTGATCGGACTGACCAGAAGCCAGGCCAGACGGGAGCTGAAAAAGGTAGGATTGGAACTTGGATCGGAGTCTACCAGCTATTCGTCGGTACAGAAAAACCGGGTTTGCGTGCAGAGCGTGTCGAAAAACACGCAGGTGGAACAGGGAACGACGGTCGATATAACGCTCAGTCTCGGGGAAGAACAGACGTATACGTATGAGGGAACGGTAACGATCAATAATCCGTTTGACTATCCAGAGGATCCGGCGGAAGAGTTTGAATTTGTCCTGACGCAGGATGGCAAGGATACGTCGATTAAGAAAGTAACACTCGGGCCGAACCAGTTCCCGTATACGCTCCAGGTGACAGGAAAGAGCGCCAATACCGGAAAGATCAGCGTGTATCGGAGCGGAGCGGTTGTGGATACGTATTCGATCACGTTTAAGAGGGTTGCCAGCTGATGGAGCGAACAGGTAAGATCGTAAAAGGGATCGGTGGTTTTTACTACGTGGACTGTGAAGCGGATGGCAGCAGCTGGCAGTATGAATGTAAGGCAAAGGGGCTGTTTCGCAAAGATAAGGTAAAGCCCCTCGTCGGGGATGATGTGAGGATCCAGGTCATTTCAGACGAACAGAAGTGGGGAAATATCGAGGAGATCCTGCCGCGGAAAAACTGTCTCATCCGGCCGGAGGTCGCCAATGTGGACCAGGCGCTGGTGCTGTTTGCGATGGCGGATCCGATGCCGAACCTGAACCTGCTCGACCGGTTTCTCGTGATGATGGGGATACAGGGGATTGAGACGGCGATCTGTTTCAATAAGCTGGATATTGTTTCGAAGGACGAAGAGGATCGTCTGCGGAACGTGTATGAAAAGTGCGCCAATGAAGTCCTTTTTGTGAGCAGTAAAGAACGGATCGGTTTGGACGGACTGCGCCGGCGGCTGGAAGGCAGGACGACGGTTCTGGCCGGGCCGTCCGGCGTCGGCAAATCGAGCATCCTCAATGAAATTTATCCAGAAGCGGCGTCGAAGACCGGGACGGTCAGTGAGAAGATTGGCCGGGGACGGCATACAACGAGGCATTCCGAGCTGTTTTGTATCGGAAAAAAGACCTATTTGTTTGATACGCCGGGATTTAGTTCCCTGCGTATCCCCGATATGGAAAAAGAAGAACTGAGACATTATTTTACAGAATTTGCGCCTTACGAGGGCCAGTGCCGGTTTATGGGGTGCTCACATACGCATGAACCCGGCTGCAAGGTGAAGGAGGCGCTGGAGCAGGGAT
>ERZ778518.2151-NODE-2151-length-11347-cov-2.941109_pt1 | contig 11347 bp, 12 predicted proteins | sample MGYA00510340_ERZ778518 | MGnify/ENA primary metagenome ERZ778518 (study PRJEB29527, sample SAMN07138967) | mouse gut metagenome | material: feces | host: mouse | place: China:Nanjing | collected 2016-01-25 ... | reverse complement strand
ACAGCGGCTGTCAGTGCCAGAATCAGTTTCCAGGGGATTTTGTATTTCTTCATGGCAGCTCCCTTCCTTTTGTTCCATTTCAGACAGGTTGCTGCCGGCAATGCGGCAGCAGGTATGAATTTATTTTACCGGGAATGACAGGTGGTGTCTGCAAAACCGCCCGCACCGGGAAAAGACAGCAAAAACCGCCGGTGCAGCTGACGGCGGTTTTCGTTTCCTGGCAGCCTGTGGACTTATCTGTCCTGCCGGCCGTAGTCGTCCTCCAGACGGATCACATCATCCAGATGCGGGGTGCTCACTTCAATGATCGCACTGTCCTCCAGCGCCGTCACCCGGTGGCGTGCCCCGGGTTTCTGCTCATAGCATTCCCCCGGATGGTATACATGCACTTCGATTTCTCCGTTTTCGTTGTCTTCCTCCACCTGAATCTCGCCGTACAGGATGTAGGCATGCTCCAGTTTCTGCACGTGTTTCTGCAGGGAGCAGCGGGCGCCTTTTTTGAATCCGATTTCCTTCAGCGCATAGCTGTCGTTGCAGGTGAACAGTTTTTCATAGCCCCAGGGCTTTTCGATGTATTTGATGACTTCCTGTTTCATGTCGTTTCTCCTCCTTCTGACTGCAGAACTCACTCCATGTTCGCATGCCGGCCGAACATGGTATCCGAATCCATGTGGTGTTTTTCCATGAGCATCATGATCGCGCAGTCCAGAAACAGCCCTTCGCTCTGCTCAAAGAGAGACCCCATGGGCTGAATGGACCGGATCTGTCCTTCTTTTGCGGATTTGGGACTCGGAGCGGAGATTTCCACCACCACGTCGGCCATTTCGGCAATGGGGCTCTCCGGATTGATGGTGATCAGGGCAATCCGGGCACCCACTTCCCGGGCTTTCTGCGCATGGTTCACCAGGGATTTGGTGGAACCGGAGCCGGAGCAGATCACCAGGACCCCGTCACTGGTGATGTTCGGTGTGCAGGTTTCTCCCACTACGTAGCTCTGCCGGCCCATATGCATCAGCCGCATGGCGAATCCCCGGATCTGGAACCCGGACCGGCCGGCTCCCGCACAGAAAATCTCTTTGGCACCGTCAATCAGATTCACAAAGTCCGAAGCGGTTTCATCGCTGACAGACAGCAGTGTGTGGCCCAGTTCATCCAGTACGGTTTCCGCGTAGTTTTCATAGGTCATGCTCTGTTCATCCTTTCTTTCATTTCCTCTGCCATGGCAGCCCGGTCCTTCGCATTGCAGATGGCACCGCCCACCACGATGATGCCGGGATTTTCCGCGGCAATGGCATCAATGGTGTTCAGCTTGACTCCGCCGGCGACTGCCGACTTCGCATTTCTGATGACACTGTTGACGATTTTCAGATCCTCCAGGGGATCTTTCTGTCCGGTGCCCTGAATGTCGAAAGCTGTGTGCACACAGATGTAATCCACGCCCATGGCATCGATTTCCTTTGCCCGACCGGCCAGATCCTGTACGGCAATCATGTCCACCATGACCTGTCCGCCGTGCTTTCTGGCGGCACGGACCACGCCTTCGATGGTTTCGTCGTAGGAAACCCCCAGCACGGTGACAATGTCGGCGCCTGCTTCGAAACATTTGTCAGCCTCAAATTCTCCCGCGTCCATGATCTTGGCATCTGCCAGCACTTCGATCTGCGGGAACGCCGCCTTGATGGCCTTCACCGGTGCCATCCCTTCTTCGATCACAAAGGGTGTTCCCACTTCTGCCACGTCCACAGCTCCGTGGGTTTCCCTGAGCAGATCCAGACACTCATCCAGTGTCAGCGTATCCAGTGCAGCCTGCAGTTTCATATCAGGTTCCTCCTTCTTTCCGGCCCGGCCGGCTCTCTTCGTTTGACAGTCTCATCATAGCCGGCAGCCGTTGGATTCTCCATGCAGAAATTGGATTATTGGGAACTTCCGAAATATAATCTGGTTTTCTCTGAATTTTCTGCGGTTATTCCCATTTTCAGACCCGTTTTGCCAACTTCTGTTTCCCGGCGCGCTATACTGATGTCAGTTAAGCCGCAGACAGGAGGTCAGTCCAGTGAAAACCAAAGCCATACGGCGGCAGGATCAGCTCTGGCAGCTGCTCAGTGAAGCCGGCACCATGAAAATCTCGGATCTTGCCGCACAGCTCCAGGTCAGCGACGAAACCATCCGCAAGGACCTGCAGGTTCTTCAGGAACGGGGTCTGGTCGAAAAAACCCATGGTCATGCCCGGATCATCTCGGAACACATCTGGCTGCCGGTGAACATGAAAATTACCGACCACGCCCTGGACAAGCAGCAGATTGCCGGCCGGGCGCTGCAGTTCGTCAAAGACGGCAGTGTCATCTGGCTGGATCCCGGCTCCACGGTACTGGCGCTGGTGCCGCTGCTGGCTGCAAAGAAAGACCTGACGATCATCACCAATTCCCTCTCTGCTGCCCAGGCGCTTTCCCAGACAAAGCACACCCTGATTCTCACCGGCGGCAGACTCGATTCCAAGGGACAGAGCCTCACCGGGACCACCGCCGTGGAAAGTCTCCGTCCGTTTTCCCTGGACGCCGCATTTTTCGGCTCCGATGGATTTGCACACACCGATGGCCCCACGACTTTTTCCTTTGACGAGGTGCTCATCAAGCACGAAGTTCTCCGTCACGCCCGGCAGCGGATCCTGCTGGCAGACGGCTCCAAGTTTGGAAGCAGCGGCACGTTCTGTTACGCGGATTTTTCGGAACTGACGGCTCTGATCACCACGCGGATGAGTCCGGAACAGCGAAAAAAAGTGGCTGGCGTCCCTCGGATCATCGAAGCCGGCACAGAGAAAAACTGACTGCTTCCCCGGTCATTTTCAGACACAAAAAACCGCGGCATCAAAAATCATTCAATGCCCGCGGTTTTTGTGTATCCTGTCACTGACCTGCAGAGAATCAGAACAGACCGGTGATTTTTCCTTCTTCGTCAATGTCCATATCCAGGGCGGACGGATGCTTGGGCAGTCCGGGCATCGTCAGCACCTTGCCGGTAAGAGCCACCACAAATCCGGCTCCCAGAGACGGACGCAGTTCCCGGACGGTGATGTCAAAGTGTTCGGGGCGTCCCATTTTCGCGGGGTCATCCGAGAGAGACATCTGGGTCTTGGCCATGCAGACAGGCAGTTTGTCCCAGCCATGCTTCCGGAACTCCGCCAGCTGCTCTCTGGCTTCTTCCGTGAACTGCACCCCGTCCGCGCCGTATACCTTCCGGGCAATGATGGCGGTTTTCTCTTCAATGGGCAGCGTTTCATCATACAGAACCGCGAAATCGTTGGGCTGTTCCGTCAGCGCCACGACTTTTCCCGCCAGGTCCAGTGCTCCTTCGCCGCCTTTGGCCCATACCTGGGAAAGAGACATCGGATGACCGTTCTCTTCGCACCAGGTCTGGAGCGCTTCGATTTCCCGGGGGGTGTCGCTGGAAAACTCATTGATGGCAATCACATAGGGCAGCCCAAAGGCCTTGACCGTCTCGATGTGCTTTTCCAGATTGGCGATTCCCGCTTGCAGAGCCGGCACATTTTCCGTGCCCAGATCCTCAAACGCCACACCCCCGTGCTGCTTCAGCGCCCGGATCGTGGCCACGATCACCACCGCCGAGGGATGAAGATCCGCCAGCCGGCACTTGATGTCCAGGAACTTCTCCGCGCCCAGATCCGCGCCGAACCCGGCTTCCGTCACCACATAGTCCGCCAGCTTCAGCGCCGTGCGGGTGGCAATCACCGAGTTGCACCCATGGGCGATGTTCGCAAAGGGCCCGCCGTGGATCAGCACCGGGTTGTGCTCCAGTGTCTGCACGAGATTGGGCTTTACTGCGTCTTTCATGACCATGGCCATGGCCCCTTCCACTTTCAGATCCCGGGCATAGACCGGATCGCCGTCGAAATTGTATCCCACCAGCATGTCGCCGAACCGCTTTTTCAGATCCTGCAGATCCCGGGCCAGACACAGTGCCGCCATGACTTCGCTGGCCACGGTGATGTTGAATCCGTCTTCCCGCTTGATGCCGTTGGCTTTCGGACCCAGACCAATGCTGATCTGCCGCAGTTCCCGGTCATTCATGTCCAGACACCGCCGGAACGTGATTCTCTCCGGATCAATGCCCAGTTCATTGCCCTGGTGGATGTGGTTGTCAATCACCGCGGAAAGCAGGTTGTTGGCCGTGGTGATGGCGTGCATGTCGCCGGTGAAATGCAGATTGATGTCTTCCATGGGCACCACCTGGGCATAACCGCCCCCGGCAGCGCCCCCCTTGAGGCCGAACACCGGTCCCAGACTCGGTTCCCGCAGGGCCATCATCGTCCGCTTGCCCAGACGGTTCAGAGCATCTCCCAGGCCCACAGTGGTGGTGGACTTGCCTTCGCCGGCCTTGGTGGGATTGATGGCAGTCACCAGGATCAGCTTTCCATCCGGACCTGTCAGAGAATCCAGATACTCCTGGGAGAGTTTCGCCTTGGTCTTTCCATAGAGTTCCAGCGCATCGGCGGGAATGCCCGCTTTGGCTGCCACTTTGTCAATGGGGTCCAGCACACAAGCCTGTGCAATTTCCAGATCTGTCAGAGCCATCAGTCCATGTCCTTTCTTCCGATATCCGTGCGGTAAAACAGTTCCGGGCAGCGGATGATGTCCAGTTCCCGGTATGTATGCGCAAAGGCTTCTTCCAGGGTGTCCTCCATGGTCACCGCCATGAGCACCCGTCCGCCGTCTGTCAGCAGCTGCCCATCTTCGTTGCGGGTTCCCATGTGGAAGATCTGCGCGTCTGTATCAGCAATTTCAATGGGTGCGCCTTTGGTGCTGCCTGCAGGGTACCCCGTGCTGGCCAGCACCACGCCGTGGCAGGTCTTCGGCGACCACTGCAGGCTGACGGGTCTGCCATCCATGACCGACAGGATCGCCTCCACAAAATCGCTCTCCAGCCGGGGAAGGATGACCTCGGCTTCCGGATCCCCGAACCGGGCATTGAATTCAATGACTTTGATGCCGTCTTCCGTCAGCATGAGCCCGCCGTACAGGAATCCGGTGAAGGGAACCCCTTCGCTGACCAGCGCAGCCGCCATGGGCTCCATGACAGTTTTCATGGTTTCCTCCAGGATCTCCGGCGTGATTTTCCGAACCGGAGAATAGGAACCCATGCCGCCGGTGTTCGGGCCTGTGTCACCATCGCCCACACGCTTGTGATCCTGTGCCGTTTCCAGCGGAATCACCAGACCATCGTGCACCAGGGCGATGAGACTGTACTCGAATCCCTCCAGATATTCTTCGATGACCACCCGGCCGCCTTCCTGGGCAAACGCCGCATCCACAGCCTCCAGAGCTGTATCCAGATCCATGGCCACCGTGACACCCTTGCCGGCCTTCAGGCCGTCTTCCTTGATGACAATGGGAGCACCCTGCGCCTGTACCCAGGCCCGGGCAGCTTCTGCGTCATCAAAGGTGTGCCAGGCTGCTGTGGGAATGCCGTATTTCTTCATGATTTCCTTGGCGAAATCCTTGGAGGATTCCACCTGCGCCGCGGCTCTGGAAGGACCGAATACCCGGATTCCCGCTTCTTCCAGGGCATCTGCCATACCCGCCGCCAGAGCGGACTCCGGACCGATCACCGCCAGATCGATGCCTTCCTGCCGGGCAAACTGCACCATGGCCTCTGTGTCAGAGTCACTGATGTTCACATTCGTGCCGATACATCCCATGCCCGGGTTGCCCGGCGCGCAGAACAGCTGCGTGCAGCGGGGTGAAGCCGCCAGGGCGGAAGCCAGGGCGTGTTCCCGGCCGCCCTTGCCAATGACCAAAATCTTCATATCCATTTCCTTTCATCCGATATGGTCCATGGTAACATGATTTGTCACCGGACCGACAGGTCATTTTGGAAGATTGGAATCATAAAAAGACTCTCCGGAACATTGCGGAGAGTCTGCAGCCAGGTCAGTTGTTCACGCCGTGATGTGCCGCCACGGAATCCTCTGTCAGCGGCAGGAATACATACCCGTTGTCCTTGTAGTATTTGATGATCTGCGGAAGGGCCTGCACCGTGGTGTTCTTGGCCATGGTGTCATGGAACAGAATCGTGCAGTACTGTTCTTCACAGGCTGTCGCTCCCTGCACAATCGTGTCCACCGGCATGTCATTGCCGCTGGCATCCCCGCTGGATACATTCCAGTCAAAGTACTCATAGCCCTTTTCATGAACCAGATCCACGAGCTGGCTCATGATGCCCTGGGTGTAGCTGGCAGAAATGGTGTTGGAGCTGCCGCCGGGAAACCGGATGATTTTCGGCGCTTCCCCGGTGATGTCTTTGACCATATCCGATATCTTCTGCAGATCCTGGAAGTAGTTGTCCACGGAGGAGTACACATAGGAATAGTCGTGGGTGTAGGTATGCAGACCAATGGCATTTCCCTCATCGTACGCCTGCTTGATGTATTTGTTGTCCGCCTGTCCATTGCCCGTCACAAAGAACGTGGCTTTGGCACCGTTTTTCTTCAGGATATCCAGGATCTTTCCGGTGTTTTCACTGGGACCGTCGTCAAAGGTCAGGAAGACAACCTTCTTTCCGTATTCCGGATTCTTCTCCACCGTCACCTTCTGCTTCATCTCGCTTTTGTTGCCCGAACGGTCGGCAGCCATGACTGTCACTTCGTAGTCTCCGGCTTTGGTCATGTCAATGGTGCTCTCATCCCAGGTGATGGCGGGTTCCGGATCCATGTCATCTGTGGCAGAGATCCCGCTCAGTTCAAACGCCGTGCCCTGCTTCACCTTCAGCACTTCGTTTTCCGACTTCAGCTCCGGCTTGCGGGTATCCTCCACCCGGTCCAGCGTCGCCTGCCGTTCAGTGGTATTGCCCGATGCATCCGTGGCCACGATTGTCACCCGGTGCTTGCCCCGGGGCGTCAGGTCTTCGGTGTCCTTTGCAAAAGCCACAGTGACCTCGGAGGCATCCTTGGCCTGGGTGACCATATCCTCCGGCTTCACCTCCTGGGTCATGTCCGCCATGATGTCCTGCACCTCCAGAACAGGCGGCGTGGTATCGGTCACATGCACCACCGCTTTGGCTTCATGGCCCTTGAAGGAATACGTCAGCGGATAGTCTCCCACCTTGCTGGTATCCACCGTCCCGCTGATGGTAACCTCGTCTTTCGAACCGGGGAAGGCAATGCTGATGTTGGATCTGGGATCATATTTGTGCTTGTATTCTGTGGTCACTTCTCCCGCTTTCAGATGCAGCGGGGAAAACAGGAGCCAGACGCAGGTGCACAGCCCCAGCACCACTGCGGCTGCCAGTCCCAGCACCAGAAACCGTCCCCATCTGATGCGCCGGCGCCGTCTTCTTTTTCGTTTTGCTGCCATTGGTAAATCTCTCTTTTCTCAGTCAGTTCCGGCTGCAGAATCCGGAACCGCCGGCTGCAGAGATGGAACGTGTTCTGTTTATTACTATAGGGTATCTGTCCAAATTTTGCCAAAAGGTGGATTATACTTGTGATGCGAAAATACAGAATGAGGAGAGATGAACATGAAAATGATTATTTCGGTGATCTCCAGCGAAGACGCCGGAGAACTGGAAGAAGCGCTTTGCAAACACGGCTTTTCCAGCCTCCGGCTCGCTGCCACCGGCGGCTTTTTGCGGGGCGGCAACACCACGCTGATATCTGTCTGTGAAGACGACGATGTGCAGGATGTGATCTCCCTGGTCCGGGATCACGCAGGATCCCTTGAGTCTGCAGGCCCCCGCCTGGAACAGCCCTACACCCCCGTGGCTGCCAGTGGCGGAGCTGTATTCGTGCTGAATGTGGAAGAAGTGCTGAAAGTCTGAGCCGGGCATATGGAATTTGAAACATCCCGCACCAGAGAAAATCTGCAGGTGGCACTGGCCGGCGAAAGCCAGAACGCAACGGTTTCCCGCCAGATGAAAAAACATGTGAAGCTTCAGGACCGGGGACAGGCTGCGGACTTTGAAGCGGATATGCAGCTTGAGAAAGACCTGGCCCGGCAGTGGTTTGAAGTGCTGAACGAAGGTCCGGTGAACGGAACCCTGGCAAGTCTCCACGAAGCCGCTGCACAGTCCGGCAGAGAATGGAGCACGTTGTACCGGGACTGGGCAGCTGTGGCGGAAGAGGAAGGCTACCAGGATCTGGCCAGCCAGTTCCGGCAGGCTGCCGAAACCCGGGAACAGGCTGCAAAGAATCATGAACAGTGGCTTGCCAGTGCCCACGGCACTGCCGCCCCGGAAAACGGCTGATTTTTACCCCGTCAGGAAGGCAGAAACCCCTGCCTTCCTTTTCCATCCGCCACAGCTTCCCCCGGCAGCCGTCCAAAGTATGCCAGCCATCTCTGCTGGAACGTTCAATTATCATGAGGAACATGACGATTTATGGATATGCACGCGTTTCGAGCAGAGATCAGAATCCTGCCCGCCAGCTGGATACTCTCCGGGAGTTTCCGGTGGCAGAAAGCCACATCTACGTTGATCATCAGTCAGGAAAGGACTTCTCCCGTCCCGCCTGGCAGCAGCTGACAAAGCGCTGCAAAAAAGGTGATACCATTGTCGTCCATTCGCTGGACCGTCTGGGGCGCAGCTACACGGAAGTGGTCCGGGAATGGAAAAAGCTGACGGGATCCAGAGGCGTCCAGATGGTGGTGCTGGACATGCCGCTGCTGGACACCCGTCACGAACATCCGGATCTGACCCATGAATTCATCGTGGATCTCGTCCTGCAGATCATGAGCTATGTGGCGGAAAACGAACGCCGCTCCATCCGGCAGCGCCAGGCAGAAGGCATCGCCGCGGCCAAAGCCCGGGGCATTCATTTCGGAAACCCGGGAAAGCCTCTCCCGACAGATTTTCCCGAAACGGTACAGGCCTGGAGAAAGCAGGAGATCACCCTGCAGGAAGCCCTGAACCGGCTGGACTGCTCCCGTTCCTATTTCTATAAAAACGTAAAAACCCTGGGACTGTGAATCCCAGGGTTTTTGAATAGCCGGAGCATTGAAACAGTGAACGCCGGACTGATCAGTTTTCCAGTTCTTCCACCAGTGTATCGGTGGGTTCCAGGTTCTCCCGCACCCAGAGGAACGCCGATTCCGCAGCCTTGGCGCCATCTGCGGTGGCAGTGACAATCTGCCTAAGTTCCGTGACCCGGACATCTCCCGCCGCAAATACGCCGGGAACCTTTGTCATCATTTCCTGATTGGTGATGATGGCCCCATGTTCGTCACATACACCGAGATTCTGCACCATGGAAGACACCGGATCCTGGCCAATGTAAGGGAACACACCTGCAACATCCAGCAGTGTTTCCTCACCGGTTTTGACATTCCGGATCCGCAGCCCCGTTACAGTGTCTTCACCTGTAATTTCCACCGGAACGGAATCCTTGATGACCTCCACTTTGGGATTGGCCATGACTTCCTTCTGCAGTTTTTCCTCCGCCCGGAACTGATCCCGGCGGATGATGATGTACATCTTGTCCACAAACTGAGACAGAAAACCGCTTTCTTCCAGCGCAGCGTTGCCGCCGCCGATCACGGCTACGGTTTTGTTCCGGAAAAAGGCGCCGTCACATACAGCACAATAGGATACACCGCGGCCCACCAGCTCCTGCTCGCCGGGAATTCCCAGCAGCCGTTCCTTCGTGCCGGTGGCCACGATCACAGCCCGGGCCCTGATTTCCTGCCCGTCCGTGAGTTTCACCGTCCGGTCCGGCAGAACCTCGCTGACCATCCCTGGAATGTATGCCGCCCCGAAAGCCAGGGACTGCTCATACATGGTCATGCCCAGATCCGGGCCAGGGATTTCAGCCACACCAGGATAGTTGGACACCAGATAGGTCTTCAGCATTTTGCCACCGGGTGCGCCCCCTTCAATCATGCAGGTTTTCAGCCCTGAACGGCTGGCATACAGGGCGGCTGTCATCCCCGCCGGGCCAGCACCGATAATTGCTACATCATATATATTGTTCATTTTTGCAGCCTCCATTCTGTTTCAGTATAGGACCTGCACACCGGTCTGTCCGCCGGAATGCGTAGATGGTCGTTCTCAAAAAGCCTGCCGGCAAATCATTCCGGCAGGCTGGACTGGCAGTTGACAGGACACACTCATTCGTCCGGACTGGTGGCACACCGGTTTCTGGCAATTTCCCGCAGGACCCGCTCTTCGAACTCCTTCGCTGAATTGATGCCTTCCTTCAGCAGCAGGAAATTGGTGACCGTGGTTTCAATGATGGTGGCCATGGGCCGTCCTTCACTGACAGGAATTTCCACGTCCATCAGCTGAATGCCGAGAATTTCCGTGTATTTCTTCTCTTCGATTCCCACACGGTCGTAGCTGTTGTGACTGTCAAAGCGGCCCAGGGTGATCTGGAACTGTATCTCTGTCTGACGGGCAATGGATGTCACGCCGTACATTTTCTGAATGTCAATGATTCCCACGCCCCGCAGTTCCATGAATCCTTCGATCATGGGCGTGCTGCGTCCAATAAGCGTGTTGTGGATGCGGTAGCAGTCCACCCGGTCATCCGCCACCAGCTGATGACCCCGCTTGATCAGCTCCAGCACGATTTCGGATTTTCCCATACCGGACTTGCCGCAGATCAGGACACCCACACCGAAAATCTGGACCAGTTCTCCATGAATGATGAAACTGGGGGCCAGTTTTTCATCCAGAAAATTGGTGATGTTGTTGACCACATAGGTGGTCTTTTCCAGGGTGCTGGCTACGGGAAAGTCTTTGCGGCGGGCAATTTCTTCCAGGATCCGGGGGCACTGGCTGCCATTGGTGATGACAATGCCCGGTGTCATGGGACCGGTCAGAAACTCGAAAGCCCGGCGCTGGGCCACTTCATCCATTTCCTCATGAATGTAGCCCATTTCCTTGGCTCCCAGAATCACCAGGCGGCGCCGGGCTGTGTCCGGAAAGTATCCGGCAAGTTCCAGCCCCGGACGGTTGGTGTCCGGCAGGGTGACAGGTCTTTCCAGAGCCTGGGGACTGCCGGTCACCAGATCCCAGCCGAATTTGTCCAGCAGATCTCTGATAGTGGCTCTGGGCATGCCGTCACTTCCTTTCCAGCAGCGGTTTCAGGTACTGCCCGGTCCAGCTTTCCGGGACCTGCGCCACCTGTTCCGGCGTTCCGGCAGCCACAATGTAACCGCCGGCGTCACCGCCTTCCGGACCGATGTCGATGATCTGGTCCGCATTCTTGATCACATCCAGATTGTGCTCGATGACGAGCACCGTATCCCCATTATCCACAAGGCGCTGTAAAACTTCAATGAGTTTTTCCACGTCCGCGGAGTGCAGTCCTGTGGTGGGTTCGTCCAGCACAAAGAGAGTT